>OCIU01002005.1_pt1 | contig 12723 bp, 9 predicted proteins | sample 1538471 | NCBI WGS metagenome assembly OCIU01 (sample SAMN04571693, study PRJEB22368) | human gut metagenome | biome: human gut; material: stool | host: Homo sapiens | place: Luxembourg | collected 2012-06-01 | reverse complement strand
TCAACACTCAACATTGCGGCAAAGCCGCAACCATTCAACATTCAACATTCAACACTCAACATTCTTTTAATGCTCTTCTCGTCCAGCCCCACAATCTCTCTGAGCTGTGCCACGGTGCCGTGTTCAACGAAGTTGTCGGGCAGGCCAAGGCGCTTGATGTCGGGATGGTAGCCGTTGTCGTTCATCCATTCGAGCACAGCGGAGCCGAAGCCGCCGGCCTTGATGCCGTCCTCAATGGTCACGATGTGAGAGAAATGGGTGGCAACCTCGCTGAGCAGAAGGTCGTCGAGCGGTTTGGCGAAACGCATGTCGTAATGGGCAACGCCCATGGCCTTGCCTTCAGCCTGCAGCTCATCGATGTAACGCTCCACGTCGGCACCGATGGGTCCAAACGTGAGCACCGCCAGCTGAGAACCCTCACGCAGCCGGCGGCCGCGACCCACCTCGATGGCTTCGAGCGGACAACGCCAGTCGACCACGCTGCCGCGACCACGCGGGTAGCGTATGACGAACGTTCCGTTGCCCGGCAGCTGTGCCGTGTACATCATGCGACGCAGCTCTCTCTCGTCCATCGGAGAGGCTATGGTTATGTTGGGCACGGGGCGCAGGGCTGCAATGTCGAACGCTCCATGGTGTGTGGGGCCGTCTTCGCCAACCAGACCGGCGCGGTCCAGACACAGCACCATGGGGAGGTTGAGCAGGGCGGCATCGTGTATGATGTTGTCGTAAGCCCGCTGTGCGAACGCGCTGTAAATGTTGCAGAAGGGCTGCAGACCGTCTTTCGCCATGCCGCAGGAGAAGGTCACGGCGTGGCCCTCGGCAATGCCCACATCGAACACGCGGTCAGGCATGGCCTTCATCATGATGTTCATGGAGCAGCCTGTAGGCATGGCTGGTGTCACGCCCACAATGCGCGGGTTGCTCTGTGCCAGCTCGAGCAGCGTCTCTCCGAACACGTCTTGAAACCTCGGGGGCAGCATTGACGTGTCGGTCTTTATGCGTTCGCCCGTTTCGGGGTCAAACTTGCCCGGTGCGTGCCACACCGTTGCCTCTTTCTCGGCGGGCTTGTAGCCTTTGCCTTTGACGGTGTGCAGGTGCAGCAGCTTGGGTCCGCGCATGTTCTTGAGCTGTCGCAAGATGCGCACAACATCTTTCACGTTGTTGCCGTTGAAGGGGCCGAAATAGCGTATGTTCATGCCCTCAAAGATGTTCTGCTGATGGCTGAGCACCGACTTGAGCGCGTTGTTGAGACGTATCAGACCCTTGCGGCGGTCGTCGTTGAGATAACCCTTCGAGTGTAGCCACTGTGAGGCCTTGAAGCGTATCTTGTTGTACGTCTCGTTGGTGTCGAGGTTAAGCAGATACTTCTCCATGCCTCCCACGGCGCGGTCAATGCTCATGTCGTTGTCGTTGAGGATGATGAGCAGGTCGTTGGGCGATGACGACACGTTGTTGATGCCTTCAAACGCCAGTCCGCCGCTCATCGCGCCGTCGCCGATGACAGCCACCACATGGCGGTCGTCATGTCCCGTCTTCTTCGCTGCCACAGCCATGCCGAGGGCTGCCGAGACCGAGTTGGAGGCATGTCCACATGCGAACGTGTCATACTCGCTTTCCTCTGGGCTCGGGAACGGCTTTATGCCGTGCAGCTTGCGGTTGGTGCAGAAGCTGTCACGTCGTCCCGTGAGGATCTTGTGGCCATAGGCCTGATGCCCCACGTCCCACACTATGCGGTCGTAGGGTGTGTTGAAGACATAATGCAAGGCCACGGTCAGCTCCACCACGCCTAACGATGAGGCAAGGTGTCCGGGGTTTTCTGACAGCTCCTCAACGATGTCTTCACGCAGTTCATGGCACAGCTCCGGCAGCTGGTCCACAGACAGCTTGCGCAACTCGTCGGGATATTGTATCTTGTTTAACAGTTCTAAATTCTTAGTGTCCATAAATTCTTTTATGAATCAAACATAACAGATGCCGCAACAGGCGTTAGGCATCAATTATTTCTGCAAAGGTAATAAAATAAAATGTGTATTTGTACAAAAGGCATCAAATTTGTTTTGTATTGTCTTTTAATTGTGCTAACTTTGCACAGCAACGCCCGATTTTTGCCTTTCTTACACCTATATAATAAAGGGAACAGGGTGTTATGAGACAAACCGTGGCGTTTTAACGATGAAACGGTGGCGTTTTAAGAGATAGGCGTTTTAAGAAATAACCGTGGCGTTGTGAAAGAATGAATAACCAAAAAAACAGTGAAATAAAACAATGAACAACTACAAGACTCTGGCACTTGCCCTCTGCCTCATGGCCTCGGGTAGTGTCATGGCGCAGAACAGCGCCGGCGGCATCTCACCGGAGATGCTCACACAAATAGAGAAAGCACAAGGCTCAGCCAAGGTGAACAAGGCGCTGTTTAACGCTATCGCGTCAAACAAGATCGATGACCTGGCGAAAAACTTTGCTAACCTCGGACCCATCGACAACCACTTCAGCGTGGAGACACCCAAGCAGAGCATTCACGACCAGAAGAGCTCTGGACGCTGCTGGATGTTCTCGGGCCTTAACGTGCTGCGCTCCAACTTTGCCAAGGAGCATGCCGACACGCTGGCTGTGGAATATTCGCACGACTATCTGTTCTTCTATGACCAGCTTGAGAAAGCCAACCTCATGTTGCAGGGTGTGGTGGACACAGCGAAGAAGCCCATCGACGACGAGCGCGTGCAGTTCTTCTTCAAGAGTCCGCTCAACGACGGCGGTACGTTCTGTGGCGTGAGCGACCTCGCTTACAAGTATGGCCTTGTGCCCAAGAGCGTGCAGCTCGAGACCTATTCGGCAGAGAACACGAGTCGCATGTCGCGCCTGATCTCTTCAAAGCTCCGCGAGTTTGGTCTGGAGCTGCGTAAGATGGTGGCCGACGGCAAGAAGGCTGCTGCCATAAAGGAGCGCAAGACACAGATGCTCGCTACCGTTTACCACATGTTGGCGCTCACCTTGGGAGAGCCCGTGAAGCAGTTTAGCTATGCCTTCCAGAACAAGGACGGCAAGACCGTGGGCGAGGCAAAGACCTACACCCCGAAGGAGTTTTACGATGCTACCGTCGGCCATAAGCTCAACGGCACTTTCATCATGGTCATGAACGACCCGCGCCGTCCCTACCACAAGACCTACGAGGTGGAATATGACCGCCACACCTATGACGGCACCAACTGGAAATATCTGAACCTGCCCATGAACGAGATTGCAAAGCTCGCCATCGCTTCGCTGAAGGACGGACGCAAGATGTACAGCTCCTATGATGTGGGCAAGCAGCTTGACCGTCAGCGTGGTTATCTTGCCCTCGACAACTTCGACTATGAGTCGCTCTTCTCAACAACCTTCGGCATGAACAAGGCTGACCGCATCGCTACCTTCGACAGCGGCTCCACACATGCCATGACGCTCACCGCTGTGGACCTCGACAAGGACGGCAACCCGCTGAAATGGAAGGTGGAGAACAGCTGGGGCGCAAGCAACGGCGTCGGCGGCTGCTTCATCATGACAAACGACTGGTTTAACGAGTATATGTTCCGCCTTGTGGTGAACAACGAGTATGTGCCGGCAGAGCTGCTCAAGGAGTATGAGCAGAAGCCGCTTATGGTCATGCCTGAGGATCCTCTCTTTGGCGAGGACATGTAACACGACACATTGTAACACGACACATTGTGCATGACGCTTTTTTAAGACATCAACAACAAGGAGGACGGTCTGCCGCATTGGGGTGTGGCCGTCCTCTTTTCGATTAACAGACAACAATGGATAACAAAACGAACATTCCTTACAAGATGATAGCCCTCGACCTCGACGGCACTCTTACAAATCATGAAAAGGTGGTGACGCCAAAGACGCGTGAGGCTCTGCTCAGAGCACAGGAGCGCGGGGCTGTCATTGTGCTGGCATCGGGACGGCCGACCTACGGCATTGAACCCGTGGCAGAAAGTCTGGAACTGGAGAGTAGGGGAGGGTACATTCTTTCTTATAACGGAGGAAAGATTGTGGACTGCAAGACGCGCGAGGAACTTTACTCGAAGTTTCTTCCTGCCGATGTCATTCCGGTGCTCTATAGCTACGCACGCAGCCACGGCTATGCCCTGCTCGGATATGTGGGCAACGAGATAGTGACGGAGATGCCTTTTGACGAGTATGTGCAGGAGGAGTCGCGCATAAACAAGATGCCTGTGCGACGTGTGGAGAACTTGCTCGCTAACCTTGAGGCCCATCCCACCAAACTGCTGATGACGGGTGACCCGGCAAAGATGATTGTGGCTGAGGAGGAACTGTCGCGTCTTGTGGGCAACCGCATGGATGTGTTTCGCTCAGCACCGTTTTTCATCGAACTGGTTCCGCAGGGCATAGACAAGGCTCAGTCGCTGCTCCGCTTGCTTGGCAAGCTCAACCTCTCGCAGCAGGACCTCATGGCCTTCGGCGATGGCTACAACGACCTGTCCATGCTCAAGCTTGCTGCCATGGGTGTGGCGATGGAGAACGCTGCTCCCGAGGTGCGTGCCGAGGCCGACTGGGTGACGCTCTCCAACGAGAACGACGGTGTGGCTCACGCCCTTGAGCAGTGGAACATGCTCTAAGAACAAGAACTTTACAAAAGAAAGACACGTCCTAAAGAAAGAGCGACAAGTCTTAAAGAAATAGGGACAATGCTTAGATAGCGGCTTTAGGCCTCTCATTTAAAGCATTGTCCCTATTGTCTCTATTGTCTTTTAAAACAGCTCAATAGGCTTTCATTCTTTCCATTGTCTTAAAAATCTAATTGTCATCCTGGTCATCAGCCGGTGGAGCAAGGGCGGCAACCTCGTCAATGTCGATGAGCTGCGGCAGCGGGTTCTTGTCGCTCTGCTTGGCTCCGAGCTTTTGGAGCTTGGCACAGGTCTGCAGGATGCTTTGGCCGCTGGGCTGAAGCTTGCGCTCGGCATCGTCGTAGGCTGTTGTGGCTGTCTTTAGTGCCTTGCCTATGGCTGTGTATTTTTTCATGAATTGTCCTACGCGGTCAAGCATCTCGTTTGCCAGACGGTAGACCTGCTCGTGGTTCTCGGCTTGGCGTATCTGGGTCCATGTGAGCGAGATGATGCGCAGGGCAGCGAAGAGCGTCTGCTCATCGGCAATGAACACGTTCTGTTCCATGGCCTTGCGCCACAGGTCGGGTTGGGCGTTGAGGGCTGTCCAGAGAGCGCCTGTGTGGGGGACGAACATGATGACGTAGTCCATGCGCACCTTGGGTGGCTGGACGTATGCCGAATAGTCTTTTGTCGAGAGCTCTTTGACGTGCTTCTGCAAGCTGTCAATGTGGGTTTTGAGGAACCGCTGGCGGTCGGCCTCGTTGTCGGCGTTGGCATAGTCGAGGAAGGCGGTGAGCGATACCTTCGAGTCGATGATCACCTCGCGTCGCTGGTCAAGATGCAGGATGACGTCGGGGCGCAGCGTTGCGCCATCGTCGGTATGCACCGTGTTGCCCTGCGCGTCGCGTATGACGGCCTGGGTGTCGTAGTGGATGCCGCGCACCAGACCCTGTGAGGTGAGCAACTCGTCGAGCACAGCCTCGCCCCAGTCGCCTTGCACCTTGCTGCCATGCTTCAGGGCGTTGGCAAGCTCCTCGGCACTCTTCTTGGCTGCCATGGCCTGTTGCATGCTTCGCTCAATGTTGTCTTTGAGCACGCTGCTCATCTCCGTCTGTTTGAGCGTGGTGTCGGCCATGGTCTGCTTCATCTTGTCAATGGTCTCGCGCAGAGGGTTGACAATCTGCCCGAGCTGCTGGTTGCTTGAGTCGGCAAACTCTTTCTGACGGTCTTTCAGCATGTCGGCAGTGGCGTTCTTCATCTGCTCGCTCATGCGGGCCATGGTTTCGTTGAAGCGCTGCTCCTGACCTTTCATGATGTCGTTCCACGCCGCGTCTTTCTCGGCGAGGGCCTTTTGCTGTTGTGCCTCGGCTTCGGCCTTTGTCTTGGCAAGCAGATCGCTGGCTTCTTTCTTTGTGGCCTCCAGCTGTTCGCTTGCCTCTTTCTTTGTGGCCTCCAGCTGCTGCTGTGCCTCTGCCTTGGTTCTGGCAAGCTGTTCGCTTGCCTCTTTCTTTGTGGCCTCAAGCTGCTGCTGCGCCTCTGCCTTGGTTTTGGCAAGCTGTTCGCTTGCTTCCTTCTTTGTGGCCTCCAGCTGCTGCTGCGCCTCTGCCTTGGTGGCCTCAAGACGTTCGCTTGCTTCTCTCTTTGCGATGTCGAGTTGTTGTTGAGCTTCGGCTTTGGCGTTGTTCATGTTCTGCTGTGCCTCGGCCTTGGCGCTTTCCAGTCGGCGTTCGGCCTCCTCCTTTACAGCAGCCAGCTGTCTTTGCGCCTCGTCTTTTGTCTCGTCGGCTTGTTTTGTGAGCATCTCGTTTTTGGTGATGAGAGCTTGTTGACGGCTTTTCTGTGCAAGCCAACCAATGATGCAGCCCACGATGAGGGCCGCAATGCTTATTGCTATTTCCATGAAACGGTTCGTTTGTTTTGTTTAGAATGTGGTTTCCATATCCAGATATGGTTTCTTTATGCAAAAGTAAGCATTATTTTCCAACTAATGTGCTTCGACGCTTACATTTTATTCTTTTTGAACGTTCTTTAATGACAAATTGTAAATTTTCCCATTTTTGAAAACATAAAAATGGGCGTGTTATGATTGATTGTCGATGGAAACGTGTAAATTTGCAATTCGAAAACCGACACAAACGGCAACAAACAAAAGACAACGTAAGAAAACGAGATAACAATAAAAGAAATAGCAGAACAAAAAAAACAATTTAATAAAAGAACAATATGAAGAAAATTAGAGCTGCCGTAGTGGGTTACGGCAACATTGGCCGCTACGCCCTTGAGGCTCTTGAGGCTGCCAACGATTTTGAGGTGGCTGGCATAGTGCGCCGTCACGGTGCAGAGAACAAGCCAGCAGAGCTGGAACAGTATGAGGTGGTGAAGGACATTCGTGAGTTGAAGGATGTTGATGTGGCCATTCTTGCCACACCGACACGTTCATGCGAGGAATATGCAAAACAGATCCTGCCTCTTGGCATCAACACCGTTGACAGCTTCGACATTCACACCTCTATCGTCGACTATCGCCGCACCTTGCAGCCTATATGCAAGGAGCACGGAGCCGTGGCTGTCATTGCTGCCGGATGGGATCCGGGATCAGACAGCATCGTGCGCAGCCTTATGCAGAGCCTTGCACCCAAGGGCTTGAGCTACACCAACTTCGGTCCCGGCATGTCAATGGGACACAGCGTGTGCGTGCGCTCCAAGGAGGGCGTTAAGAACGCTCTCTCGATGACCATTCCAAAGGGCGAGGGCTTGCACCGCCGCATGGTGTATGTGGAGCTTGAGGACGGCGCAAAGCTTGAGGAGGTGACAGCTGCCATAAAGGCCGATCCTTATTTCGCCAACGACGAGACTCATGTGTTTGCTGTGCCTTCTGTTGATGCTGTGCGCGACATGGGTCACGGCGTGAACCTCGTGCGTAAGGGTGTGAGCGGAAAGACACAGAACCAGCGTCTGGAGTTTAACATGAGCATCAACAACCCTGCCCTCACAGGTCAGGTGCTTGTGAACGTGGCTCGCGCTTCAATGAAACAGCAGCCCGGCTGCTACACCATGGTCGAGATTCCTGTTATCGACATGCTCGAAGGCGACCGCGAGGAGCTGATCGCTCATCTGGTGTAAGGACCCGTCGACAGACAAGAACAAGACAAGAACAAGATAAGGAAAGGCAACAACCGATGCTCTTTTGTAAAGCTACGGTTGTTGCCTTTTTTTTGCATACCTACTTGTTTCAAAAATCTTAATCACAAAATTTCAATAATCTTAATCACAAAATTTTGCCGTTTAATCATCTTAGAGCTACAAACAACCACAAAATAATGACGTTTAATCAATTGGACAAAAATGGCGATTTGCACAATTGGTTTTTTTTTCGTAATTTTGAAATCAGATAACAGATATCTAAACCCCACAATAGAACAAAACAATCAAATATGGCAACGGACAACAACATGACAAGCGCACTGCCTGACGGCACATTGCTGCGCAGCGCCACTACAACATACAAGATTGTAAGAACGTTAGGACAAGGCTCTTTCGGAATAACGTATCTTGCAGAGATGAACAATGACGGCACGGCAAACGCGTCAACGGCGGCTGTCTACGTCACGGTGAAAGAGTTCTTTATGAGCAAAATTAACGGACGTAAGGGAACAGCCGTGACAAACAGCGATGCTGAAGGCTTTTTCGATTATTACAAAAAGCGCTTCATCAAGGAGGCACAGAACCTGAAGAGCCTTAACCATGAGCATATAGTGAAGGTGGCGGAAGCGTTTGAGTGTAACGGAACGGCTTATTATGCCATGGAATATATTGACGGCGAAACGCTCAGTGGCCTAATCAGCCGCAAGGGGCGCCTGAGGGAACAAGAGGCTATCGACATTACCTTACAGGTGGCTGATGCTCTAAGCTATATGCACAACCGCAAGATGTTGCATCTTGACCTCAAACCGTCGAACATCATGATGCGCAGCGGTGAGGCTGTGCTCATCGACTTTGGACTGTCAAAGCAGTTTAACCAAAGTGGGGAGCCGGAATCGAGCACCACCATTGGGCTCGGCACGCCGGGATATGCTCCTATAGAACAGGCAAACTATCATGAGCACAGCGGACTGCCCGCAACGCTTGACATCTATGCCCTCGGCGCCACGATGATGAAGATGCTGACAGGCGTTGGTGAGATGCCAACGGCTTCAGATATCTTGAACGATGGCTTCCCGTTCGGCTTGTTCGCTCAGGCTGGCGTCAGTGAGAAGACAACAGCTGTCGTGAATAAAGCAATGGCACCGATGAGCAGGGCACGTTACCAAACGGTGGCGGAACTGGCACAGGCTCTATCTGGCAAAACGGGAAAGGACTACGAAGAAACGGAGATAAAAAACAACGAAAAGAAAACAAGCTTCGGACAAATTGTCTCCACTCTGCTGACAATTGTGATATGCATCGTAATAGGAGCGCTCGTCTTGAATTACGCAATCAGTTCATGTCATTAAGACTTCAAATAAGAAAATATTATTAATCATTTAAAAACGTTTTAATTATGGAGAATAACAACAATCCCCTCATTACACTGCTGGTAGGCGCTATTGCAGCAGTGGTTGTCGCCCTTATATGGGCAGGTCTTTCAATTTGGATGGAAAGCGAATATGCCGCAATAATGGCTTTAGGCATGGCCTTGATAGGCGGTGCTGTGAGGAAGACAGTTCCCGAGAAATCGGTGCTCGGCGCAATAGTGGCTTTGGTGATGTGTCCTGCCGCCGTAGCGGTTTATAGCATTATGCTGGAGAGTTTCGGATATGAATATTCTGATGGCGACACGACGAAATATGTGTGGCTGATATTTGGCGCTATTGCAGGAGCGTATATTGGTTACAACAAGCCAGAAAAACGCTGAACGGTTTGATTGGTTTCTATTAACAGATAAGTGACGCTAAAAAAATAGATTGTTATGATTTGAGAGAAATAGATCAAAAAGATAAAGCTCAAATCATGACAATCTATTTTTTTAACGTCACTTCAATAAAAATTTGTCTGCTGCAATCACGTTCTGCACGGTTGCTGGCAGGTGTCATTGTTCTCAATTCTGCATTTTCCCGTTTTTCACAGTCGTGTACACGCTTCCCTCCCCCAGCATAAACCATTTGCCGTTGTAGGGCGCGTTGTTTTTGAATGTTCCTTTGAAACTCATGCCGTTTTCCTTGTCCGTGTAGGTTCCTTCCTTTAGCATGTCGTTGGCGAATGTTCCGACATACTTGTTACCGTTAATGTAGGTGAGCGTGGCAGTCTCGCCGTCAAGGGTCTCGCGCTTGCCTTTCACCATACGTCCGTAGTACTCCTTGCGTCCGTCTTTGTCACCCTCGTTGTAGTTGGCCGAGCCGTTGCCGTCGGGTAGGTCGTTGAGCACTCCACCCGTCCACACAAAATTGTTGCCAGCGGCATCGTGGGTGTAGAGAGTGCCTGTCGGATTTGCCGCTGACGGGTCTTCAGACTGTTGAACAAGTGAGGTGGCGATGGAATCCTCTTGACGCCATTTCTCCACTTGGCATTTTTTTACAGAAGTGCAGATCGCGGCAAAAACTATAAAGGTGATGAACCCTATGCAAATATAGAGGCGCCGCTTTTTCATCTTGTTGCCAGCGGTGCTTCTGTTCATCGTTGTGAGTTCGGGCTTTTTATGTTCTTGTTGAGACTGCTGCCTTGGCTGTTGAGGTCTTGCCCCTTGCGGTTGCTGGCCTGGCTGCTGTCGCTTTGCCTTGTGCCGGTCAGACGGCCTTGCGTCCACCACGTTCACCTCATCGCTGAAACTTGTGGCTTCGTTTCCTGTTGTTTCTGCCTTGCCACACAGGTCCATCACAAACTGGTCGATGCTCTGGTAACGGTCTTTCTTCAGCGGCGCCATGGCCTTCTCAATGCATCTGATGATGTGGCGTGGCGTGTTGGCGGCCAGCAGGCAACTCTCGGGAAATCCCTCGTTCAGAATTTCCGAAGCCTCGGGTGGACGCTGTCCAGAGAGCATCTTGAACATGGTGGCTCCCAGTGCGTAGACATCCATCACAACGGGGAAACCGTGGCCGTCGCGGTAGCTCGCCTGCTCGAGAGGGGCGTAGCCCGGTGTGCCGCCGCCGACGGTGGTGCTCGACTCTGGCTGTCCGCTCTCGTCATACTGTTTGGAGAGGCCGAAATCGATGAGCACGGCCTTGCCGTCGGCTCTCACCATCACGTTGGCCGGTTTCACATCGAGGTGCAGCATCTTGCGGCTGTGCATGAAACTTATGGCAGCACCTATTTGCCGGGTCAGCCCGATGGCCTGTTCTGTGGAGAGACGGCCCAGGGGAGATTGGGCTATCGTGTCGTCAAGGCTCATGCCATTGATGAATTCCATGGCGTAGTAGGCCGTGCCGTTGGCAATGAACATCTCCAGTACACGCACGATGTTGGGATGCTTCAGCGTGCCGAGGTTGCGTGCCTCGCGCTCGAACTTCTCGCGGTAATAGCTGAACAGTCCGCCCTTCGACGTGCTGCCGCTTGTCACGGTGTCGCCAGAGCGTCCGTTCACCTCTTTCATGAAAAACTCCTTTACCGCAACATACATGTTGCTGTCGAGTGTGCCGAGCGCGCCCTTCATCTCCACCTTTGCCTGGTAGGTTATGCCGAAGGAGCCCTGGCCGAGTGCCTTTATTATCTTGTAGTCGTAAGCCTCGCCGTGCAGGACGGTGCCCGGGGCGATGGCTGATGTTATCTTGTCGCTCATAAGTGGTTATCGTGTTTTGACGATTTCTTACTTCGCCTGTTTGTTCAAAATTGGTTTACAGCTTTTCAACGAGTTTGTCGTTAGCCCATCTGCCGCGCGAGCATTTGCTGTTCCTGTGATACATTGTTCCGAAGCCGCTCATTTTGTCGTCGCTCCATTGGCCGACGTAAGCGTTGCCGCTCTCGTACCAAAGATAAGTGCCGTTATAGCATCTCTTGCCGTCACGCCAATATCCCGCATAAGCGTTTTTGTTGCTCTTGTGGAAGTAAATGCCGGTGCCGTCCTTTTTCCCCTCATTCCATTGGCCGATATAAATGTCGCCATTATTAAATCGGTATATGCCGAAGCCGTGATGTTTACTGTCCTTCCATTCTCCCTCGTAAACGTCACCGTTTGGAAATTTGCAAAGCCCCTTTCCGTTCGTTATGGTTCCCTCGACATAGGTGCCGTTGTCGTAGGTGTGTTTGTAAGAGTAGGTGCCGGGACGGGATGTGGCGGTGAGATCAGTGGTTTCAACACACTTGTCATCTTTAAAAAGGGCGTACATCGGTTTGCCGTCATCACCGAAATATAAACTATGGCCTTCAAGTTTATCGCCTTCAAATTTGCCGATGCGGTATCCTCCGCCTTTCTGCACATACATATAGAAGCCGTCAGCGTAGCCATCCTTGAATGTGCTTCTAAGCTCCGATTCGTCCGGAAACACTTCAATGCCGTAGCCGTCTTTCTTGTCATCTTTCCATGTCCCGATGTATTTGCCGCCTTTTTCGTATGTCAGTGTGCCGAATCCGTCGAAATTGCTATCCTTGAATTCACCTTCATACTTTTGGCCGTTTGATGCAGTGGTTGTGCCTTTCCCGTTCATCCTGTCGTGCTCCCAGTTGCCAACAGCAACCGTACCGTTGTCAAACTTGATGGTGCCTTCACCTTGGCGCATACCGTCCTTCACATATCCTGTATAATATCCAGCTCGGTCGGTGCCGTCTTCAAACCGCTTGTTGGTGACATATAGCCGCGACTCCACCTGTGGCTGCTGGCTGGAAGGTCTCTGGTTGGTTGAGCCATAGTTGCTGTGTGGGGTAGAAGGACGTCTGGACGGCTTGCTGCTGTGCTGCTGCCGTGACTGACTTTGCTTGGTCGGATGCTTGCCCTTGTAGGGGCAGAGCGCGATTTTCTTGCCGCAGGTGCGGCAGGTGGGGGATATGCTCTGCGCTCCCAGGGCGAGCGGCATGAGCAACAACAGGATTATGTAATGGATTTTCTTCATAGTCACCGTTTGGTTTTTTATTCATTGCAAATTTACTTAATTTTTTCCTAAATTCCGCAGCACTTCAGTTTAACTTTCTTTTTAAGTTCCTGGGCAAC
>OCIU01001978.1_pt1 | contig 12821 bp, 6 predicted proteins | sample 1538471 | NCBI WGS metagenome assembly OCIU01 (sample SAMN04571693, study PRJEB22368) | human gut metagenome | biome: human gut; material: stool | host: Homo sapiens | place: Luxembourg | collected 2012-06-01 | reverse complement strand
GCCCAGTCCCGTCACCGTGAAATCGCCGAACTCCGCCGTGAAGTCCCCGCCGCCATAGGCCAGTTGCACGCCCGAACCGGGGGCTTCCTTCAGGAAGAAGAATCCGCGGCCGTTCTCGGCGTTGCGGGCGAAGAGCAGGTTGCCCCGGTAGCTGTTTTTCCGGTAGGGAATGACGTCGGTTTCGAAGACCAGGTTGTTGTTCCAGTCCGTGACGTCCTGGAACTCCACGATCCGCGTGTGCCAGTGGAACCCGCCGGGGTTGAACCGGCTGCGACTGCATGTCGGCGGTCGATTCGATGTTCTTGCGGTCGGCGGCGTTGACCGCCCGGCTCTCGGGAAGCTGTGCGGCGCTGCCTTTGAGGTAGGTGTCGCAGGCGATCGCCGGAGTGTCGGCGCAGATGCGGTAAATCCGCCGTACGTCGAGCGTTCCCAGCGAAAATTCCACGGTGATTTCCAGCCGCGCCGGATGGATGTCGGTTTCGGCGATCCGTTTCGTCGAGCAGCGTCCGCCGGTGCTTCGGGTATCGCCCGCGACCTTGAAGTCGGGCGTCAGGGAACGGGAAGTCCACACCTGTCCTGACGAAAAGTCGGTCAGGCTCTGCGTCATCAGGTTGCCGCCGTTCCAGACGAACCGGCGTTCGATCCGGGAGTTGCCGATCGTCAGGGTGTCGTTCTGCAAACGGCTGTAACAGCCCTCCTGCGGGAAGGCGGACGTGCCGCAGAGCAGCATCGTGAACAGTATCGGGAGTGTGTGTTTCATGGTCGGGATTCTATTTTGCCGGCAGGATTCTGCGCATCGTGTCGGTAAAGATCGCAGCCATCCGCTGCTGGATGTATTTGTCTTGGCCCCGCTGGGGATGCCACCCGTAGGCGACGCCTTCGATGGTTTGCGTGTCCTGGGCGTGGAGCAGGCTCTGCTGGGTCCCGGTGGCCGGGTTCGGAGTGTCTTTCGAGAAGCCGATGTTCCTGTCGAACTCCACGAGCGGCAGGCCCCACCGTGCGGCGAGGCGCCGTATGGCGGCGTTGTAGGTCGTCCGCGCGTCGTGCCAGTCGGTGCAGAGGACGATGACGGCGGGTTTACCCGATTTCGTGCCGTAGTACTTCGATTTCGGGTCGTCCTTCAGGGCGTAACACTCGCTTTGGTAGCGTTTGATGACGTAATCGAACGCTGCGGCGTAGTTGCTTCGGTCGAACGGCGTCGTGTAATCGGTGTACTTCTCTTTCAGGCCGCCCGTGGCCGAGACGTCGCGGTTGTGGACCTGCATGATGACCAGCGCATCCATCTCGTCCAGCTCCCCGGCGTTCCAGAGCGTGCCCTCGGCCATCCGGTTGGCCGTGTCGGCGATCGACTCGCCGCCGATGGCCCGGTTGAGCGCCCGGGCGTCCAGTTGCCGGCAGCCGATTTCGAACCAGCCGTTCTGCGGCGAGGCGAACGAGGCCCCGGTGAGGAGGATCGTATATTTCGCGTTCTCCTGCGCTGCGGCATGCCCCCACAGCAGGGGCAGCGCAAGCAGCAGTGTCAGTAGTTTTTTCATTGTTGCGGTTTCAGTCGTTGCGCAGTGCGCGGGGCGCTTTCAGAGAACCGCCCGTGTTGAATTTCTGGTTATCGGGAATCCCCTCTTTTCTGCCGACGCCTTCGCGCATCAGCCTGCGGAGTTCTCCGAGGTGTTTCTGGTAGATCAGGCGGGGCGAAGCGTCGTATTTGCGGCACAGCGAGGCTGCCATGCCGACCACCTCGCCCATCATGCCCGTCGTGCGCATCACCCGCACCGTTCCGAGGGCCACGTGCGTCACGCTGATGTTCCGCCCGGCCATGAACAGGTTGTCCACGTTGCGGGAGTAGAGACACCGGTAAGGCACGGCATGGGGATAGATGTGGATGTGTTTGGTCGCGGCCTTGAACTCCCGGCCCGGGAAGCGCACGGAGTTGAGCGAATCGGGAAAATGCAGGTCGATGTCCCACGTCGCGGTGAACGAGGCGTCTTCGTGGAAGACGTTCTTGTCGATATCGTCCTGTTTGAGGACGTAGTCGCCCAGAAGCCGCCGCGATTCGCGTTTGCCGGCCACATAGGCCACCCAGCCCAGCTCGCGGTTGCGGTACTTGGCATTGTCTTTCAGGCCGTTCTTGAGAAAGCTCCAGTTCGAATAGATCACCAGCAGGCCGTAGTCGCGGATGCGTTCGAAATCGCGGATCTGGTCGAGGTTCATGCCCGTCTCCCATTTCCATTCGCCCATCGTCACCCGCTCGCAGTTTTCGGCGTTGAACTCCACGCCGTAGCTGAACGTCGGGAACGAGGTTTTGCGGCCCGTGTCGACCGAATACCATTGGACGGACGAACCCATCGTCATCCGGTCGGCGGTTTCGGGCGCCAGCGTTTCGCCGAATTCGTCGCGGCTCTCGCGGCCCATGCGGTAGTCGGCTCCGGCCAGGAATCCGACGGTTCCGTCGCCCGTGCAGTCGGCGAAAAGCGGCGCTTCGAGCGTCGTCTCCTCCCCGGTTTCGATGTGGCGGACGATTACGGATTTTATCCGGCCGCCCTCTTTGTTCACCGCTACGGCGCGGCAGCTGGAGAACAGCTTCACGTTCTGCTCCCCGGCGATGAACGCACTTTTCTTCGCGTCCTCGTAGTTTTCGGCCGGTCGGGCGTTGCCTTCGCGCGAGTGGCCGAATTCGCGGATCATGCGGCCCAGTCCCTCGTTGGGGCCAAGCTCGATGACACCGCCCAGGTGCACGCGGATTTCGGAGCTGTTGTTGCCGCCCAGCACCGGGCGGTCGTTGACCAGAGCGACGCTGCACCCCAGCCGGGACGCCGCGGCCGCGGCGCACATGCCCGCGATGCCGCCGCCCACGACGACGAAATCGAACGATTCGGCGGTTTGCGGCGTTGCGGGGATGCCGAGCATCCGTTTGCGGAACGCAGCGAGTTCCGCGCTTCCGGACGGAGGGACGTCGCCCTCTTCGGTGGTGAAATAGACGGCGTCGCAGCGGCCGTCGAATCCGGAAAGGTCGGTCAGCGAAACGCTGACCGGACCTTTCCGGACGGAGACCTTTCCGGCGCACTGCCACATCCACTCGCTGCCCGTGCAGCCGAGCGTCGCGGACAGTTTCCGGCTGCCGACCCGGAGGGCGAACTTTCCGGGACCTTCCCCGTCGTACCAGGGGGCGACCCAGTTGAACGTCCGGACGTAGACCCGGTAGGTTCCCGTTTCCGGGAATTCGACCGTCGTCACGGCGTCCGCCACGGGTTTGCCCATGCCGTGCGCGATGAGGTAGGGCGAACCCATCTGGTCCATGAACTGCTGGTCCACGGCCCACCCGCCCTTGTCGCGGAAACTCTCGGCCTCGACCAGGACGCCGCTCCCGAAGGAGGCGGTGACGGACAGCAGCAGCGCTGCGGAAAGCAATGCAACCCTCTTCATGGTTTTTCAGGCGTTAGTTGATCTGTACTTCGTGCAGTTTCACCCAGCCTTCGGCCGTTTTTTCGTTGTTCACGGCGAGCTGGATGGCAGGCCGGTTCTCCTTCGTCGTGTCAACGATGGCGATGCCCCACGTGTATTTCCCCGCGGGAAGATCGACGGCCGGCGTTTCGAAGGTGTAGGAGAAGGGCTTGCTCTCGACCCAGGTCGAAGGCTCGCAGTCCTTGTCGACGAAGACCTTCTGCGCCTTGTCCGAAGCGTCGATCAAAGCGAAGGCCACCTTGTATTTGTAGTTCCACTGCGGCAGGTTGTTCGGGAAATAGCCCCAGCCCATGTTGCGCCAGCGCGAAGCGACCTTGACACGGCTGCCTGCGCTCACCTGGTCGGGAACGATCACCTGGTCGGGATAGAGACGGTAGCCGCCTTCGGAGACGAAGCGCTGCACGAGGCTGAAGGCATCGTTGAACCACGACTCGGTCTCCTGGCCGACACGGAAGTCCATCATGTTGACGCGGGCTTCGGCCGAGGAGTCGAATTCGCCCTGGCGGACATCTTCGGGGTGTCCCTGGCGGTAGCCGGCCGGGTCGTTCCAGTAGCTGTGGCTGCTGACGATATATCCGCCCTCCATGATGATGGGGACCTTGTAACGCCATTGTGCGGCGATTGCCTTCTCCCAGGTGCTGTAACCCCAGCTGGAGTTGTTCATGCCGAAGGCGTCGGAGCGGATGCAGTAGCCGTTGCTGATGGCCAGGGCCACGAGGCTTTCGCTGTTCGGGTTTGCCGTGCCCTGGCTCGTGGGATGGCCCAGTACGCGGTGGTAGTTGATCACCAGGGGAACCTTCGTGAAGTGTTTGGCGTAGAGCTTGGTGATCCAGTCGAGGACTTCGCGCTTCACCGTTTCCGTATTCTCATCGACAGCCGATACGTCGTCCTTGTTGTAAGCCACGCTGTGGCCCTCGCCCCACTTGCCGAGGCCGTAGCCGTCGATGAACGAGGTGTATTCCGGATCGTTGAACTCCTCGGCGAGGGCTGCGACGAACTTCTCGTAGTAGCGCTGGAAGATCGGGTCCTGCGGCATCGGGGTCTTGCGGTCGGGGTATTTCGGCTCCGACATCGCGTATTCGGCTCCGGCATCGTAGACGAACTGGGGCGTATTGGCGCCCTGGTCACGTCCGTCCACCACGACGCGGAAAGCGATGGGGAGTTTCAGCTCCCGGGCTTTCTGAACCAGTTTGTAAACCTTCGAATCGGGGTCTTTCCAAGCGTACTGCCCGTCTGCGGGATTCAGCACGGACCATTTCGTGCGGATATAGCAGGCCGAAGCGTAGTCCGCCACCCTTACGTTCTTTCCGAGCAGCGGTACGTAGATCTCCTTGTCGAAATAGGAGGGATCGTAGTCCGCGCTGACATACATCACCCAGCCGTTGAGCGGGTTGTGCAGCACTTCCGACTTGTTGTAGGCGGGCTTTACGGTCACACCGGCAACTTGGCCGCCTTCTTCGCCGCCGCCGTTGTCCTTCGAGCAACCGCAGGAAGCGGCGCAAAGAAATGCTGCCAGAAGACAGCCGGTCATCAGATTTCTCATGTGTATCATGTTGCTGTTTTTACGATTGATTGTCGTTGTAATGGAATATTGCCGTATCTTCCTGTCGGCCGGAACCCAGTCTCCATTCCGATACGGCAATATTTTTCAGTCGTGCGGTCCGGCGTTATTTGTTCCGGGCCAGGATCGTCATATTGCGCAGGTCGAGAATCAGTAGATCGGCGGAAGGAACATCGTAGTAAGAATTTCGCACCGCGCTGGACACTCCGCCATGCAACTCGCTTACCTTACCCAGCGGTAGCGAAATCTCCTGCTTCTCCGTATCCGTTTTGGGAGGACAAGTGAAACAATAGGAGTGGGACAGATCAAAAGGTTTGCCGTTCGACTGCATGAGAGGTTTGCCTTCGCTGTCGGTAAATCCCTTTGCCAGAGCGAACTTCATCTTTCCCTTGTACTTCGTACCGTTATGCTTCGCAGCATCGTAAACCAGTATCTGCGGATCGGCCATACTTGGCTCGAAAGTAACCTCTTTCGTTCCCCAACCTGTGCCGGCGCCGTACAGGTACAGAACACCGGTTACCGGAATTGTCACTTCGGGATTGGAAGCATCCCCAGTCAGATGGAACGTTACCGACAGCGGCTTCAGGTCGGTCGCCGACGAGTAGATGCGCACCTGCTTGTTCTCCATGTCGATCAGCAGGCGGTAGTTGCCGGCGTTCGGGATATTCCACGAAACGGGGGTTTCCGTCATCTTCACGTCGACAAGCTCCCCGTCGCGGAGCGCGCCGTTGCCGTCGCTCGGAACGATGTAGTAGGTCTGACCCTCCAGCTCGACGGGAATCTGCAACTCGCCGATGCTCAATTCGCCGTACCAGGCATAGAGGTTCGCATTCTCGACCGTCTTTTCGATCTCCGTCACGCTGCTGATGGCCGTGCCGGAAAGCGACACCTTGTCGGCATCGAAGACATCGACCTTGATCGGGGTTACGGTCACCTCCACGGTGCGCACTTCGGGCATTTCGTATGTGGGGCCGCCCGCATACTCCGCGATGACGCGGAACGCCAGCGTGAAGGTCTTGTTTACGGGCACTTTCCAGCGCTCGTTAGCCCAGTTGTTGATTTGCTCGGAGGTGTAGCTCCGGCTGAAGATGCCGTCGTCTTCGCTCGTCACGATGGCGGTGGACGAACCGAAGTTGTTGTTCAGCAGGTCCAGTTTGGTCGTGTAGGACACCAGATACTCGTCGGGCATCGGACGCGCGGGCGTCCAGTCGAAGGTCAGTACCGTAGCCGAAAGGTCGTTTTCGTCCAAAGCGATCTGGGAGGCGGAGGCGGTCAGCTCCAGAGTTTCCCGGACCGGGTCGCTGTCGTGTTCGTACGGGTCCCATTCACAGGCCCACTGGCCGAGTGCGAAAAGGGTCAGCAGCGACAGGTTGCATGCAAATTTTATCTTTTTCATAACTGTTTTTTTCGTGGTTGCTGATACGGTCCGGAATCTGCCGGACACATTCTTGTCTGATCCGCCCGGAGGCGGGGACGAAGGTTTTTAGCCTTCGTAACCTTCATATCCGGGATTCTGCGGGAAATTGCCGACATTCGCGTCGCGGATAGCCTGCGGAATGGGCCACAGCACGTGGAAATCCTGGATGAGGTCGCGCGCCTCGGGGTTGTACTTTCTCACGCGTTCGAGCAGTTTGCCCGTGCGTATCAGCGTGAAGCGGCGGCTCTCTTCGCCGTAGAGTTCGCGGATGCGCTCGTCGAGCAGGAAATCCATCGTCATCTCCTCGTCGGAAACGTCGGACACTTTGGCGCGGCGGCGCACTTCGTTCACGGCATCGGCGGCCTTATCGGGCATGTCCTGACGCAGGTAGGCTTCGGCCAGCAGCAGGTAGGTCTCGGCCAGGCGGAATTTCATGCGGTCTTTGTATGCGCCGGTAAGCTGGAGGTTTTCCTCCTTACCGAAGAAAAATTTCTTCAGCGCCGGGAAGAGCTGGGCCTGCGACCACGATTTGTCGTCGATGGGGCATTTTTGTCCCAGCTTGTTGGGCGTCAGCGGGTTGTTGTAGTACCAGTTGCGCTTGATGTTGTACTCCGAGTTGCGGATGTCGCCGTCTTCGAAGATGCCTTTTTCCTGAATATCGGGGAAACCCTCCTTTTCTCCGGCCGTCGTGGCGTTGGTTCCCTTGACGCCGATCCACCACTTCAGCGGATAGATCTGCGCCAGGCCGCGGCCGCCGAGCGAGTCGGCCAGTGCGAATCCGTCGATGGCGTGGTACTGGGGATTCCAGGCGCGGCGGGTCCAGTCGTCGGAATTCGTGCCGCCGCCGACCGTGTTGTACTGGAACTGCATGACCCAGATACCCTCGGTGTTGCCGGCTGAACGGTTCTGATTGTTTTCGACGAACATGTCGCTGAAATAGTCGCCGGGATCGTTCTTGGCGTTGCCGAAGCGGCTTTTCATCAGACTGTAATACGGGCAGTCGATCACGTCCTGGGCATTCTCCTCGGCCAGCTTATAGTCGCCTTCGGCGCCGCGCAGCAGGTACATTTCGCTCAGCAGGTGGCGTGCGGCCCACGTCGTAAGCTTGCCCTCCTTCACGTTGTCGGGATTGTCGGGAAGGTACGTCTTGGCAAATTCCAGGTCTTTGATGATGTTGCCCAGCACCTCGATCTTGGGATCGCGCGAGAACGAGAGCAGGAAGGGCTTCTGGATGGTTTCGACCCAGGGCACGTCGCCGTAGAGGTAGACCAGCGTGCGGTAGGCGTAAGCCCGGAAGAAACGGGCTTCGGCCTGGTAAAGCTGTTTGTCGGTGGGATAGTCCCAGTTGTTGTTCTTTTCGGAATAGATCAGCAGTTCGTTGGCCGAAGCGATCAGGTTGTAGGCCCAGTTCCAGTACGAACCGACGAAAAGCGTCGACGGGTTGAGCGTCATTTCGGCGAACGGAACCAGCGAACCGTCGCGGACGGTTCCCATGCGGCAGAGGTCGGTCGAAATCTGGAGCACCTCGTAGGCGCAGGCGCCGTTGTGCATGAAAGCGCCGTTTTCACCCCAGGTGTTGTATTCCGAGCGGGCGATGGCGTAGAGCCCCGTGGCTCCCACCTCGAAGCCCAGTGAACTGGTGTAAGTGTTGTCGGGGGCCAGCGAACTTTTCAGATCCTCTTCCAGGAAGGAGGTGCAGCCCGCAGCTATTGAGAGGATCGAACTCGCGATGCCGATCTTGATATAATTCATCGTTTTCATAGTCAGGTCTTGATTAGAAGGTTAAGGTTAATCCCAGTACGTAGGAACGGGCGGTCGGGAACGATGCGAACCAGGTGTTGTCGTAGTTCAGCATCTGGCGCATGTTGGAGAAGGCGCAGACGTTGTTCACGCTGAAATTCACGTCGATGGCGCTCAAGCCGATCCGGCGGACGAATTTCTGATTGACACGGTAGCCCAGCGTGATGTTGCGCAGCTGCACGTAGTTGAGCTTCTTGTAGTAGCCGTGGCTGAAGGAGGCCTGGTAACCCGGCGAAACGACCTCTGCGTCGGGGGTCTCCGGCGTCCAGTATTTCACGCCGTGGATGTAGTTGCCCGAACCGAACGTATACGAGGAGATGTTGGCCACGTTGTCCGTCATCCACTTGCCGAAGACGCCGTTGAACAGGAACGAGAAATAGAAGTCCTTGTAGGAGAAACGGTTGCCCATCGACATCGTGAAGCTCGGCTGTTTGCTGCCGATCACCTTGCGGTCTTTGGAGTCGATGACGCCGTTGCCGTCGACATCCTCCAGTTTGGCGGCTCCGGGCGTGGCTCCAGTCTGGTGGGCCACCTCCTTGCCGTCCTTGTCGATGAACGTGAACTCGTCGCCTTCCTGCCAGATGCTGATCATGTTCCAGTCGTAGTAGACCGACAGCGGCTGGCCGATGAACCACTTGTTGTTGATGTCGTCTCTGCCGTCGCCGCGCAGCGCGACGATCTTGTCGCGGTTGAGCGAGAAGGTGAAGTCGGTCTCCCACCTGAAATCCTTCTTGCGGATATTCTGCGAATGGAGCGTCAGTTCGATACCCTTGTTGCGGGTCTGGCCGACGTTGTAGAGAATCTTGCTGTAACCGTTCATAATGGGAACGGTACGCGACATCAGCAGGTCGTGCGTGTTGGAGAGGTACATGTCGATCGTACCGCCCAGACGGCCGTTGAAGAACTGGAAGTCGATACCGAGGTTGGCCGTATAGGTGGTCTCCCAACGCAGGTCGGGATTGCCGATACCGTCGCTCGGCAGGTAGGCCGAGTTGGCGGCGTCGCTGTTGTCGCCCCAAATATATTTGACACCATTGGTCGAGTAGAGACGGTCGAGCGACTGATAACGTGAAATGGCGTTGTTTCCGTTGGCGCCGTATGAGAGGCGGATCTTCAGCATGTCGATCCAAGAGGCGTTGTCCTTGATGAAGCTCTCCTCGCCGAGATGCCAGGCAACGGCAGCCGAGGGGAAGAAAGCCCATTTGTGGTTTTCAGCGAAGGCCGAGAACGAGTCGGCGCGTCCGGTGAGTGTCAGAAGGTATTTGCTGTTGAAGCCGTAATTCACACGGAACATGCCCGAAACGAAGTTCTCTTTCCAGAAAGACGAACTGATGGCGATCTTGTTCTCGGCGCCGTCCATCCGGTAGAAGCTCGAGTCGTCGTTTACGAAGCCTTCGCCGCTTTGCGAAGCGGCTGTATACTGGGCCTCCTGCATGGAGAAGAGACCTGTGAAGTCGATGTGATGTTTGCCGAAATTCCGGTCGAATTTAAGCACGTTCTCCCACGTCCAGTCCGTCGTGTGGTTGTTGGCCAGCTCGGCGCGGCCGTCGACTTTCTTACCCGTTACGGTGTTGCGGCCGTAGTAGGTTCCGTTCATCTGGCTGCGGTAGTTGTAGCCGAACTGCGACCGGAAAGAGAGCCCTTTGACCGGAAGTTTGAGATCGAGGAACCCGTTGGCCATGAAGTTGCGGCCCGTGCGTTTCTGGTCGGCGTTGACGTCCTTCATCGGGTTGGGCAGGTTCGAGTAGTCCATCGGCTCCTCGTAGTAGGCGCCGGTCTCGTCCTTGTAGATGCCGTAGGGGCTTTGCTTGATGGCATGTTCGAGGTTCGGCGTCGCACCGCCGGTCTCACGGTTCACGAACTGCGTGGTGAGACCTACGGACAGCCAGTCGTTCATTTTCTGGTTGATGCTGGCATAGACGTTCGTGCGCTGGTAATTCGAATTGTAAACCACGCCGGGGTTGTCCAGGTAGGAAACCGAGGCCATATAGGTGGTCTTCTCGTTGCCGCCCTGGAAGCTCAGCTGGTGGTCCATCGTGAAGACCGTGCGGAAGACATAGTCCTGCCAGTCGTTGGTGATGCCCTTGGCGTAGTTTACCTTCTCGCTGGCGCTGATAATCGAACCTACCAGCGGATCGAGCTGCTCGCCGCTGTAATTGTTCTTGAGCCGGCCCATGTCCTGTTTGAGGCGGATGAACTCGTTGGGACCCATGGTTTCGATGCGCTGCATCGGCTCGGCGATGGCGAGCTTCGTTTTGTAGGTGACATGGAATTCGCCCTGCGAACCCCGCTTGGTCTGGATCAGGATGACGCCGTTCGAGCCGCGCGAACCGTAGATGGCCACGGCCGACGCGTCTTTCAGCACCGACATGTTCTCGATGATGTTCGGGTCGAGGTCGGCCAGTCCGCCCGAGTAGGGAATGCCGTCGAGAATGATCAGCGGGTCGTTGCTGGCCGTCAGTGAGTTCTGGCCGCGGATCAGCAGGGTCTGGTTGCTGCCCGGCGCTTCGTTGCCGGTCGTGATGTTCAGACCGGCGACCTGGCCGACCAGACGGTCCATCAGGTTGTTGGTCGAGACCATTTCCAGCGTCTGTTTGCTGACGACGGCGAGACCTCCCGTGAGGTCTTTCTTTTTCTGCGTACCGTAACCCACGACGACCACTTCGTCGAGGGACTGGGCGTCTTCGGTCATCGTCACGTTTACGACATTCGATGCGCCGAGTTTCACTTCCTGGTCGGTATAGCCCAGACAGGTGAAAAGAAGCGTCGAGGATGCGGGAACTTTGATTTCATAAACACCTTGCGTATTGGATACGGCTCCGTTGTTGCTTTTGCCGTCCTTTACCACGACAACGACTCCCGCCAGCGGGGCGCCGCTTCCGTCGGTGATTTTACCGGTTACTTTGACGTCGTTCTGCTGGGCGAACGACGGTGTTGCAGACAGCAGGAATAAGAGGGAAATCGTCAGGCTGCCTATAAGCTTTTTGTACATGCTCATTATCATAAAAGGTTTCTTTTTGGTTAGTGCTTGTATCTCCGTTATAAAGGGATTGTCTGGAGGGGCGGGAGACACTTCGTCGCCTGGTGTGGTTTTCCGATCATCTTTTCATAGGTTTCAGGTTTTAATTTTTTAAATTTTTTATGTATTTCGAAGGAAAAGCGGACGCCGGGGACTTCGGACCCCGTATTGCAAAGGTCAATAAAACGGGGCGACCGGATGGGCGTCGTTTATTCGGAAATGGTTCCATTTCGTACGGAGGGGTAAAAAAAAGGAGCATATCCGGGCGCTGCGGGCGCTGCGCAGACCTGCGAAGAGTCCCGTCCGGACAAAATGAAACCTCCCTGCCGGTCGCGCGGGGCGACGGCGGGAAGGTTTCTGCGGGCAGATGCGGACGCTGCTCCGGCGGATACGAAAGCACGAGATATTCATAGCCGGTTCGGTCGGCTCCTTTCGTGCGGTTTGCGTCAGGATTTCTTCTTAAATTCGGATGGGGTCAGTTCGAAATGCCGTTTGAAACAGATGCTGAAATATTTGGGATTGGCGAATCCCGTCAGGACCGAGATCTCGGAGATGGTCAGGTCCGACTCCCGGAGCAGCTGGGCCGACCGTTTCAGCCGGACGTCCATGATGAACTCCTTGATCGACATGCCCGTGATGTCGTTGATCTTCTGGTAGAGGAGCGTGCGTCCGATCGACATGTCCGACACGAACGAATCCACGTTGTAGTCGCTGTTGTCCATGTTCCGTTCGATGTAGTTCATCGCCTTTTTCAGCAGTTCCTCGTCCATCGACGAAATGGTGATCTTCGACGGTTCGGCGATGTACTTCTTGCTGTAACGCTCCTTGAGTTCCTGCTGGCTGCGGATGAGGTTGGCAACCTGTTTGAGCAGGAAATCCATATCGAAGGGCTTGTCGATGAACACGTTGGCTCCGCATTCCAGTGCCTTGATCTTGTTTTCGGTGTTTTTGCCCAGAGCCGAAAGCATGATCACCGGGATATGGCTGGTCTTGATGTTCGAACGCAGCGAGCGGCATACCTCGAAGCCGTCGGCTTCGGGCATCATCAGGTCGGTGATGACGATCTGGGGGCAGATTCTCTCCGCTTTGGCGATGCCTTCGCTGCCGTTTGCCGCGGTGTATACGTTGTAGTGTTTCGACAGCCGTTGTTCGAGGTAGCTCCGCAGGTTGGGGTCGTCCTCGATGACCACGATGTTGCACGCCTTGCGGTCGTGCCGGTCGTTGGGAGCCATGACGTCGGATTCGGTCAGCAGGTTGTCGATTTCGGAGACCGTGTATTCGTACGATTCGGCGGCGCTGTCGGTCTTTTCGGCGTTGAGCGTGAAGGGCAGGACCACCGTGAACGCGACTTTCGAGTTGCCCGAACGGAGGGTGATGGTTCCGTTGAGGTTGCCGACCAGCTCCTTGACGATGGCCAGTCCCAGGCCGCTGCTGCTCTCGAATTGGGGACGGCGGTCGGAGAGGTGGTTGAACGATTCGAAGATGGCCTCCTTCTTGTCGTCGGGAATTTCCGCCCCGGTGTTGGTGACCGTGAAGGCGATGTATTCGGTGCCGGCGGCCGGCGG
>OCIU01001976.1_pt1 | contig 12825 bp, 9 predicted proteins | sample 1538471 | NCBI WGS metagenome assembly OCIU01 (sample SAMN04571693, study PRJEB22368) | human gut metagenome | biome: human gut; material: stool | host: Homo sapiens | place: Luxembourg | collected 2012-06-01 | reverse complement strand
CGCGATGGCCGCATCGTGCCCTTTGCCGCCCCGGAAGAAGGCGAGGAAGTGCTGGACGCCGAGGGTCTGTACGCCCTGCCGGGCCTTGTAGACATCCATTTCCACGGGGCAATGGGCAAGGATTTCTGCGACGGCACCGAGGAGGCCATCCAGACGCTGGCGGATTTTGAGGCAAGCAAAGGTGTGCTGGCCATCTGTCCCGCCACCATGACCTACCCGGAGGAATTCCTGAACCATGTGATGGACGCCGCTGCCGCCCACAAAAACGGCAAGGGCGCCGACCTTGTGGGCATCAACATGGAGGGCCCCTTCATCAGCCCCAAAAAGGTGGGCGCACAGAACCCGGAGTATGTGCAGGGCGCAGACGCTGCCATGTTCCGCCGCTTGCAGAAGCGTGCAAACGGCCTGATCAAGCTGGTGGATGTTGCCCCCGAGGAGCCGGGCAATCTGGACTTTATCAAGGAGTGCCATAACGAGGTGCGCATTTCCATCGCCCACACCTGCACCGACTACGACACCGCCGTCAAGGCCTTTGAAGCCGGTGCCACCCACATGACCCACCTGTACAACGCCATGCCCGGCATCACCCACCGTGCACCCGGCCCCATCATTGCCGCCATGGAGCACGATGCCGAGGTGGAGCTCATCACCGATAACGTGCACATCCACCCCGCCATGGTGCGCTTCACCTTCAACACCTTCGGCGATGACCGTGTGTGCCTGATCGCCGACAGCGCCATGTCCTGCGGCCTGCCGGACGGCCAGTACAGCCTGGGCGGACAGGCCATCACGGTCAAGGGGCCCCGCGCCACCCTGACCGAGCACCCGGACACCATTGCAGGCAGCAACACCTGCCTGTACGACTGCATGAAGCGCGCCGTGCTGGAGATGAACGTCCCGCTGGAAAGCGCCGTGCGTGCCGCCAGCGAGAACCCCGCCAAGAGCATCGGTGTGGACGCCGACTACGGCTCTCTGGCCGCCGGGCGCTACGGCAATGTCATCCTGGCGGACAAGGAACTGAACATTCAGGCCGTCTACCAGAAGGGCACGCGCATCGTCTGATCGCCGGCAGCGCAGCGGGAGCAGCCCGGGCTTTTTCCGGGCTGTTTTGGCGGGCAGACGCCTTCGCGCAAAAACGACATCTTTCTTGACCCGCACCTGGCATTGCGCTATAATAAAGCTGGTTCCCGGTAGCAGCCGCAGGGTGCGCTGCCGGGGATGGGAGGAACGCATCGGTGCTCGTTGTGCATGGTTTTGCAGCCATGGAGCGCCGGTGGCGGCTGTCCGCTTGGATGGCTGAGCTTATTTTATAATAGGGGTATTATAAAATGCGGCAGATTTCGAAAAAAAGTTTTTATGGCAGTGTCAGAAACGGTCTGACCGGTGTTGCACGTTTTGCAGCGGTTCCCCATGGGGAGCGCCGCGGCAGGGCGTGTTCCGGTGCGTTCTGACACTGCTTTTTTCTTCCCGCAACGCCCCCCGTTTTTTCAGTCCGGATCGCATCGCCGGAACGGCGAACGCGTTCAATAAACGAGCAGAGCACCCGGCCCTGCGAGAATATGGAGGAATAGATTATGAATTGTCCAAAGTGTGGAGCGCAGCTCCCGGATGGAGCAAAATTCTGCGGCAGCTGCGGCGCACGCCTGACAGAGCCCACCCAGACCATCGTGGCGCGCAAGCCCACTGCCCCGGTCGTGCAGGCCCCGGAGGAGGTCGCGGTGCAGCCCGATCAGGGTGCCGCTGCGGCCAAAAAGTCCAAGCTGCCGCTGCTGATCGTGGCCATCGTGGCTGTGGTGCTGGCTGTGCTGGCAGTGGTGTTCTTCGTGCTGCCCAACCTGGGCGGCTCCAGCAAGAACGCCTATGTCGCACTGCAGGACGGCAAGTATGAGCTGCTGCCCAGCCTGAGCAAGACCGACACGGTGGAGATCGCTTCGGCCAAGACCGACGAGAGCGATTACGAGAGCCTGAGCACCGCATTCAGCCCGGACGGCAAGTATTTCTACTATATCTCCAAGCTGGACGGCAGCTACGGCACCCTGAACCGTGCCGAGTATGGCAAGCTGAAGGACGGCTCGGACAAGAACGACAAGTACATCACCACCATTGCAACGAACGTGAACCTGGACTTCTCGGTGCTGAACAATGGTGTCGTGTACAAGAACTCCGACGATAAGCTGTACTATTACGACGGCAACCAGCCCACCACCCTGGGCAAGGATGTCTACTCCTTCCGTGTGGACACCGAGAAGAACCGCGTGATGTACTATACCGCCGACGACAACGGCGACTTTACCCTCTACTTCGTGGACCTGAAGAAGCCGGATGAGTCCACCAAGCTGGTGAGCAGCGTGTACTCGCTGGTGTCCACCCAGAACCTGGACCACATCCTGTACTACAAGAAAAACGACGATGATGAGAGCATTCTCTACAGCGTGGATACCGCAGGCAACACCGAAAAGCTGGTGGATGACTACGAGACCGTGACCTACGGCGACGACGCACTGTATTATCTGGGCGCTTCGGGCGAGACCTATTCGCTGGCTTCGGTGCTGTCCGATGCCGACAACTACACCAAGGAGCCCAGCGAGGACGATTACTCTGTCCCCTACTACTGGCACTATTACTTCGGCCAGTACGACAACGAGAGCGACTATGACCAGATCGTTGCTTCCTGCTCGACCTCGGTGCGCTTCTTCGGCGAGTACGCTTCCATCGACGACATGCAGTATTCTTCCGATTCTGCTGTGGCGCTGGCCTGCAAGTCCTTCGTGGACAAGTATTCCTCTCAGGAGGACGGCGACGGCTACTTCCCGCTGACCGACGCCGTCAAGGCAGACCTCGTCACCATTGCGCAGGCTTACGGCGAGTACGGCGACACCGCATGGCATGAGCTGTGCGTGGGCTGCGAGCAGGCTGGCAGTACCACCGATTACGATGCCTACTATGCTGCCCAGAGCCGCTATGAGCTGGTCCAGTCCATGAAGGAAGAAACCCCGGTCTATAACCTCTACAGCTTCAACTACAAGGACGGCACCACGACCGTGATCGCAGAGAACCTGCTGGCGGCCGTGAACTACCAGAACACGATCTTCTACTACGGCGCAGACGCCCTCACCGGCACCGTGACCGTGGACGATGTGGTGAACAGCGACGGCAGCGACTATCTGGAAGATATCATGGAACCGGCCAATGTGCATGTGTATAACATGGATACGGGCAAGACCGTGAACATGTCCAAGACCTTCCTTGAGGCCATTGCCGAACTGGACGATGCCGCCATGGTGGGCGATTACGTCCTGGTTGAGGACAGCGACGAGGATACCCTGTACGCTGCCAAGGTCAGCGGCAATGTCATCGGCAGCCTGGAGATCGTGTCGGATGACGCTTCCATCTGCAGCGTGGAAGACGGTGTGCTGTACTACGTTGCGAACAAGTACGACAGCAACGGCACCTCTTATGTGGACCTGTACACCTACGCGAACGGCAAGTCCACCCGCGCGGCGCAGGACATCGCAGCCGATTACGCAACGGTGTACGAGGACGGCCAGCTGCTGGTGCACACCGGTTATAACAGCTACGACGACAAGGAGATCGCACTGATCGCCAAGGACGGCACCCGCACCGTGATCGCGGACGGCGTGAGCTGGGTCCGCCGCGTGGATAAGAACACCACGCTGTACATCTCGGACAACGATCTGTACAGCTACGACGGCAAGGAGAAGACCCGCCTGCTCACCGATGTGGACCAGATGTGGTGCAGAGACACGCTGGCCGGGACCACCATTGATCTGGGCTGGTACGGCTATTAAGATTCAGCGAAAAGGAGACGCAACCATGGCATTTTTCGATGAAATGAAGAACCGGGTCACCCAGGCGAGCCAGAGCGCGGCCAAGAGTGCCAAAGAGTTTTCGGAGATCACCCGGCTGAACGGCGAGATCTCGGATGCAGAAAGCCGCATCAACCAGCTCTACAATCAGATCGGCTATGAGGTGTACTGCGCCTACAGCGCACACCCCCTGCCCGAAGCAGCCGATCTCATCGAGCAGGTGAATGCCCTGCACGATAAGATCGAGAACTGCCGGATGCAGATCCAGACCATCAACGCAGCCAGCCGCTGCCCCAACTGCGGCGCAAAGATCCGCCCGGGCATGGCCTTCTGTTCCGGCTGCGGTGCACGGCTGGTCCAGGCAGAGCCTGCCCAGCCCGCCGCACAGGCTTTCTGCCAGAACTGCGGCGCGCCGCTGGCCCCGGGTGCAGCCTTCTGCACCAGCTGCGGCACACGGGTGGAGCAGCCCGCGGCTCCCACCCCGGCTCCCGCTCCCGCCCCGGCAGCCCCGGCACAGTCGGCGGCATTTACCCCGGCACCCTCGTTCCAGCAGCCCGCCCAGCCCGTGCAGCAGCCGGCCCCGCAGACTTCGGTCTGCCCCAGCTGCGGTGAGCCCATCCCGGCGGATGCGACCTTCTGCATCAACTGCGGCGCAAAGCTGGACTGAGCCAACGACTTATAAAGAGCATACCCCACATCACGGGAGGATGGAATGGATAGACCGAAACCTCTGACCGCAAACGTCGGGCAGGACGCCGCATACCTCGGCATGCGTGTGAACCTCATCGGCGAGAACGGCCACATCGACGCGCTGCTGCTGCCCCGGGTGGCAGAAGGCAAATATCGTTTTTCCCAGGCGGGCAGCGGCTTCCTTTCCATCGAAGCGCTGGGCGGCCAGTGGTATCTGTGCTGCGACGCGGCCACCTGCTTTGTGGGCGCGCAGTCGGTGGACTGCCGCCAGACGCCGCTGGCACTGCGGCAGATGTACTTCCTGCGCAATGCGGGCCGCCAGTATATCCTGTATGCCGAGACCATCACCAAGGCGTCCAGCGTGTTCCGCAACTACCGTGCACGCTACAATGTGCCCATCCGCTTTGGCCGCGACAACACCAACGATATCGTCAGCTCCAACGGCTTCGTCAGCCACCACCATGCCATCTTCCGTCTCACCGAGCGCGGCTGGGAGGTGCAGGACCTGGAGAGCGCCAACGGCGTTTACGTCAACCACTGCCGCGTGAGGGGCACCGCCGCGCTGAAGCTGGGCGATGTGGTCTACCTGATGGGCCCCCGCGTCATCGTCGGCACGGACTTTCTGTCCATCTGCTCCGGTGATACCAAAATGTACGTCAGTCCGTCGGTGCTGCCGGTGCTGGACCCGCCCCGCGGTGACGTGGGCGTTGCCACCGGTGCCCGCCGCGGCGGGCTGTACAACCGCGGCCCCCGCAGTCGTTATTCCATGGAGTGGCCGGCCATCGCAGTGGATGCGCCGCCTATGCCCATGAACTCGGACAAGATGCCGCTGGTGCTGCGCATGGGTTCGTCGGCCGTCATGGGCGGCCGCTCCATCATGATGGGCAGCTACAGCATGGCCCTCACCTCGCTGGTCTTCCCCTTCCTGACCCAGCGCTACACCGAAAAGGAGCGCAAGGAATATGAGGCCCGCCGTCTGGAAAAATACGGCGAATATCTGGAAGCCAAAAAGCAGGAGATCGAAAAGGAGTGCAAGCACGAATACGACGTGCTGAACGCCAACTACCCGAACATGTCCAGCGTGCTGGGCTACTTTGAGAGCATGGTCTCCCGCCTGTGGGAGCGCCGCAACACCGACGACGACTTCCTCACTTTGCGCATCGGCTCCGGCACGGTGCCCATGCGCGCCGCGCTGGAGTACCCGCAGGAGCGCTTTGAGATGGAGCAGGACACGCTGGAAGCGCAGATGTATGCGCTGGTGCAGCAGACCTACGTCATCCCCAAGGCCCCGGTGATGACCTCCCTGCTGGAGGACTACGTCTGCGGCGTGGTGGGCGACCGGCCCTATGTGCTGGCCTTTGTGCGCAGCCTGGCGGCCCAGCTCATGATGACCCACAGCTACGACGAGGTGAAGTGCATCTTCCTGCTGGAAAAGGAAGAACTGCCCGCCCTGAACGAGGTGCGCTACCTGCCCCATGTGTGGAACAACGAGCGCACCATCCGCTTCCTGGCCACCAGCCAGCCCGGCGCCAGCGCCATCGGCGAATACCTGCGCCGGGAGATGGAGGGGGCCTTCGGCGCAAAGGCAGATGTGGCGAAATACCGCCGCACCCACCCGCACTATGTGGTGTTTGCGCTGAGCAAATCCCTTTACGATAACCTGGAAGTGCTGAAAGATGTGCTGGCCGAAGACCACAACGTGGGCCTTTCGGTGGTGGCCGCCTTTGAGCAGCAGCCCAAGGAGAGCACCCGCATCTTCCGCATGAGCTCCACCGGCACCCATCAGGCCTACGACCTGCTGCACCCGGACCAGCCGCCCCAGGAGTTCGCGCTGGACCGCTACGGCGAGGACCGCTACCTTGCCAGCATGAAAAAGCTGGCCAACACCAGCCTGATGACCATCGCAGGCAGCTACAGCCTGCCCAAGACCTTCACCTTCCTGGAGATGTTCGGCGTGGGCAAGGTGGAACACCTGAACCTGCTCAAGCGCTGGGCCGACAGCGACCCCACCCGCAGCCTGGCTGCGCCGGTGGGCGTGGGCACCGACGGCGAACTGTTCATGCTGGACCTGCACGAAAAGCGTCAGGGCCCCCACGGCCTGGTGGCCGGCATGACCGGCTCCGGCAAGTCGGAGTTCATCATCACCTACATCCTGTCCATGGCGGTCAACTTCAGCCCCGACGAGGTGGCCTTCCTGCTCATCGACTACAAGGGCGGCGGCCTGGCCGGTGCCTTTGAGGATAAGGCCCGCGGCATCCATCTGCCGCATCTGGTGGGTACCATCACCAACCTGGACGGTGCCGCCATCTCCCGCTCGATGATCTCCATCGAGAGCGAGCTGAAACGCCGCCAGCGCATCTTCAACGAGGCGAAAAGCCGCTGCAACGAAGGCACGCTGGACATCTACGATTATCAGCGCCTGTACCGCGCCCACCGGGTGGAGGAACCCCTGCCGCACCTGTTCATCATCTCGGACGAGTTTGCCGAGCTGAAAAGCCAGCAGCCGGAGTTCATGGACAAGCTGATCAGTACCGCCCGCATCGGCCGAAGCCTGGGCGTCCACCTGATCCTGGCCACCCAGAAGCCCTCCGGCGTGGTCAACGACCAGATCTGGAGCAACACCAAGTTCCGCGTCTGCCTGCGCGTGCAGGACACCGGCGACAGCCAGGACATGCTCAAGCGCCCGGACGCCGCCAGCCTGAAGGACACCGGCCGGTTCTACCTGCAGGTGGGCTACAACGAATACTTCGCCATGGGCCAGTCCGCATGGTGCGGCGCCGAATACATCCCGCAGGACGAAGTGGTCCAGCAGAAGGACGAATCGGTGCAGGTCATCGACGACACGGCCCAGACTCTGCTGGTGGCAAAGCCCATCAAGAAAAAGAAAAAGGCCGAGTCCAAGCAGATCGTGGCGGTGGTGCAGTACCTGTCCGAGATGGCAAAGCGCGAACACATCATCCCGCGCACCCTGCTGCCGCCCCCGCTGCCCACCATGCTGACGCTGGCGCAGCTGCAGGAGCGCTTCCCCGGCAAGACGCCGGAAAAGATCTCGGCCCTCGTGGGCATGATCGACGACCCGGGCAAGCAGGAACAGTACCCGATGGAGCTGGACCTGCAGAGCACCCACAACCTGCTGCTGGTGGGCGAAAGCGGCTGCGGCAAGACGGCCATGATCCAGACCATGCTGCTGAACCTGGCCCAGCGCTATACGCCCGAGCAGGTCAACTTCTACATTCTGGATTTCTCCAGCAAGCTGCTGACCCAGTTCCGCCGCATCCCGCACTGCGGCATCGTGCTGACCGACGAGGACGAGCCGTCCATCGACCGCCTGTTCGAGATGATCACCGACGAGACCAAGCGCCGCCAGAAGCTGTTCGCGCAGGCTGAGGTGAACAGCTACGAGGCTTACTGCCGGGTGGAAAAGCTGCCCCTGTGGGTGGTGGTGATCGACGGCGTGGTCAACTTTACCAGCATCAAGAAGGGCAACTTCTACTACAGCACCATCCACGATTTCATGCGTGACGGCGCGCCCTACGGCATCAAATTCGTGCTGGCAGGCGGCCATTACAACGAGTTCAGTATGCGTGTGCGGCAGGAAGCCAGCGAGCACATCGGCATGAACCAGAAGGACAAGTACGGCTACTTCGACATTCTGGGCTGCAAGACCGAATATCTGCCGCCCTGCCTGCCGGGCCGCGGCCTGTGCATCTGGGAGGAGCAGCCGCTGGAGTTCCAGGGCGCGATCCTTTCGGACAGCGAGGACCAGCAGGCCGCCGCACAGCAGCTGCGCGCCGCGCTGGACGAGATCGCCGCCCGCGATGCAGCATACCCCCCGGCCATGCGTCTGCCGATGGTGGAAGAAGGCCAGAGCTACGCAGAATTCTGCGAAAAGTTTGCGCCCATGCGCATCCCGCTGGGCTACAACCTCTCGGATGCAAAGCCGGTGGCGCTGCCGCTGCGCCAGACCTTCTCGCTGACGGTCTACAACGGCAACCCGGCCGGTGCCGAGCACATCGTGAGCACCCTGCTGCAGGCGTACTGCCGCGAGCACATGGAGCTGTTCATCGTGCGCCGCAACTTCAACAGCATCTATGCGGACGGTTCGGACCTGCTGCAGCAGCTGCAGGCGCAGACCAAGGTCACCCTGTTCGAGCAGGATAAGGAGACCGGCCTGCAGGAGCTGTTCGAGCGCCTGATGGCGATCATGGGTGAGCGCATGCAGCTGCGCAACGAGTTCGTGCAGCAGAACGGCCTGACCCGTGGCGACCCGCAGAACACGGTGCGTGCCTTTGAGTATATCCATGCCCACAGCACGCCGCTGATGGTGATCTTTGAAAACTACTACGAGTTTGCAAAGTCGCTGTACGACGGCCAGGCGGTGATGTTTGCCGAGCTGTTCCGTGCGCAGGACCCGAACACGACCAGCAAGAAGAACAACGGCTATGGCTACAACATCTACTATACGGCCTGCTTCGGCCCCGGCGAATATACGCTGACGGCGGCCCAGACGCCGATGGCGGACTGCTTCAACCCCCAGAAGTTCACCTTGATGTTCGGCGGCCAGCTGGACAAATGCGGCGCCGTTCCGCTGCCGCGGGATTACCTGGCGATCAACGAGCCGGATGAGCACTACAACCACTGCGTGATGTATTATCAGGGCAGGCTGGCCGGGCTCTCGCTGCCCTGCGGCGAGCTGGTGCATGTGGAACCCGACCCGGATGAAGTGCCGATCATTTGAGAAAGCAAGGAGAATTGACCATGGCTGACAGAAAGAGTGTCCAGACCGAAGGCTATCAGCTGGAGCTGGAACACCTGACCCAGGAGAAAAAGCTGATGCAGCAGCTGCTGCAGATGTGCACCGAGCAGTATGCAGAGGTCTGCGAGCGCTTCCCCGAAGAAGATGCGATGAAGATCCACAAGGATTACCTCAAAAAGCAGCTGGGACGGTATCAGCAGTGCGTCCGGATCGCAGAGTGGCGCGCCAAGAAGCTGCGCGGCATCACCTTTGGCCGCGAGGAATATCCCGCGTTCTGCGAGAAGTTCCCGGCTGGCCGCATTCCGTTGGGCTACGACGACCAGAGCGATAACCCCATCGCCCTGCCGCTGCGGCAGATGTTCTCCCTCTCGGTGGTGGTGAAGGAGCCGGAGACCCGGGAAAAGGTCTACGCAAACCTTCTGGAAGCCTATGCCCGCGAGGGGATGCAGGTGATGGTCTTCAAGAAAAAGAAGAACAGCCTGTTCGGGGAGGGCTCGCCCCTTCTGCAGGCCTACCAGAAGCGCACCGACATGATCCTGCTGGAAGCTGCGGCAGAGGACGGCAAGCGTCTGGTCGATAAACTGACAAAAGAAATGCAGAAACGCGCGGACCTGAAGCGTAAATACTGCAAGGAGCATGATCTGGATGCGGCCGATCCGACTTCTGCATTGAAGGCCTTTGACTTCATCCGCAGCAAAACGAAGCCGCTGATGGTCTGGTTCGAAGCTTTTGAGGAGCTGGAGACCATATTCACAGCAGAGGACAAAGCATCACTGGGTGCATTGTTTGCGGCAGGCGGCAAGCAGGAAGAAATGACGGACTACGCTAACCTGCAGCGAGGCCGCGGCTACAACCTGTATTATACCGGCTGCTTTAAGGAAGGCTTTTCCCAGTGCGGGCAGCAGCGGGATGATTCCCTGCTGGAGCAGTTCAACCCCCAGCAGCACATCCTGCGCTTCAACGAGGAGCCGGAGGAAAAATGTTTCGCCCGCTGGGAGGAGTACCAGTACGGCATCCCCGGCAAGACCCAGTGCAGCTGCATCATGACCTACAACGGCGAAGACTACTGCATCACGATGCCCTGCGGCACCCACGAGGAAGAAAACCCGGACGATCTGAACATTTTCACGCTGGACCTGTAAGGCGGAGAACGGCATGGATAAGCTTTTGCTGACCATCGAAGTCCCTTCGGTGGAACAAATATTCGATTTTACGGCCCCCAAGACCATCACGCCGGGCCTGATGCGCGAACTGCTGTATCAGGTGCTGGCAGAGCTGACGGGCGGGGCCTACATCCCTTCCGGCGCAGAACTGCTGTGCCGGCGCGAAGACCGGAAGGTCTTGCCCACGGAAGTATCGCTGGAAGACAGCGGTGTACAGATGGGCGACCATCTGATCCTGTTCTGAAACAGTGAGGACCCATGGATTATTACATCGACGAGCTCTACGAAGGCTGTGTGAGCGAACTGAATACCCTGTATCAGCTGTTGGAGCAGGACAAAGACGAACTATCAGGCTGTGTGGGTGGAGAACTGCTGGACGCGTACAGAAAAAATACAGATCTCCTTCTGCAGCAGCTTGATGGAATACAAAAAGATCTGCGCATCATTTTTGATGTCTGATCGAAAACACATTTAATTGGAGGTATTGTACTATGGCAGCAACTACAGCAATGAACATTGATAGCCAGCGCGGCGGCCAGTGGTGTGACGCAGTGGAGCAGATCAACAACAAGGTCCAGCAGATCATGAGCGAGGTCGCTCAGATCGTCGAGGATCTGGGCAACTCCGACGAGGGCGGCAGCATCGGCGAAAAGCTTGTGAAGGCAGCAGCCGGCTATGTGCAGAAGTTCGGCCAGATGGTTGAGCAGTTCGTAAATGTTGTAACAACAATTGCTGAACAAATCGGAAAAGCGGTCCAGTTTGCACAAAAGGTCATCGGTGTTATTTCGACTGTGGCGAAGATCGTGGCAGTATTTGTCTGATCCTGATATGGTGTGGCTTAAAAGCGAAAGGAGCACATTATTATGGCAACAAATTTTGAAAGCATCAAACTGAACTTCAAATCCAGTGCATACTCCACCGCTGTCACCCAGCTGGAGTCCAAAATGAAGGAACTGGAATCGGCTCGCAGCGAGTATGACAAGCGCCGCAGCGAGATCCCCCAGTTCTGGGATGGCGATGCACGAGACGAAGCCTATGAGGTCATCGGCCAGAACATTGAGAACGTCAAGACCGCTTACAAGGCCGTGGAAGAAAACATGAAGGCCTTCAAGGAAGCAGACGAGAGCGCAAACAACATTGCAAGCGAGACCAAGCAGAAGCTGGAAGACGCCCGCAAGAAAGTGCAGAGTCTGTTCCAGTCCTGATGGAATTTTATCTAAACCCCGAGCGGCTGGAACAGCGCAATGAAAACGTGCGCGAACAGCTGCGCCATGTCCGGCGCTTTTCCGAGCTTGTCCGGCAGAGCAAAAAGATCGACACCATGCACCAGAAGGAGCTGATCCGGATTCAGCAGCGCCTGGACCGCATGGAGCGGAATCTGTCGCAACTGATCACTGCGACCGACGACGCACTGGCCGAATATGCAAAGCTGCAGCAGGAAATGAAGGATGATATGGCCCAGCTCAGGCACGATGCGACCCAGCTGTTTACATGACGTGAGTGTTGGGCGGCTCGCCGCAATACCATTTGCAGGCGGGCCGCTTTTTTTATCAGAACGATTTGAGGATAAGGAAGGTACGCGAAACCATGCGGACACTGAAACGAACGGCGGTATTCCTTTTGACCCTGCTGTGGCTGGCGGGGTGCGGGCTGTGCAGTTTTGCAGCGGGCGATCAGCCGGTGCTGTGGGCGGCGCAGACCGAGCAGAGCGCGGTGCTGTATCTGCCGCAGTCCGGTGATGTGACCGAATGCCTTGTGGGCAGCGTGAAGTGCACCGGCGTCCAGTCCAAGGCCATCTCGGAGCTGGAGCACCCCATCCACACGCTGATCTTACTGGATAACTCCCTCTCCATCCCGAAGGAGAGCCGGGAGACCATCTCCAAAATTCTGGACAACCTGGTGGGCAACCGGATGCAGGGCGAACTGTATACCATTGCCACCATTTCCGATGATATCCGCTATCTCTGCTCTGCCGAAAGCGATTATCTCTCGCTGGGCAGTGCCATTGACGGCATTACATATGAAAACCAGAACACCCAGCTGACCGACCGCGTCTATGAGGCGGTGCAGAAGCTGTATGATGCCGACCCCACCCAGCTGTGCCGGGTGGTCATCATCTCGGACGGCGTGGACGACAAGCAGATCGGCTACACCCGCACTGAGCTGGAAAACCTGCTGCGCAGCTGCGGCTACCCCATCTACACGGTGGGCTGCGGCCCCAACGACACGGCTGAGCGCAAAACAAAGCTGGAAAACTTGTTCGCGCTCTCCCGCGTGAACCGAGGCCAGTCCTGGTATCTGGCCGAGACCAACGACACCTTTGCCATCGCAAAGGGCATCTGTGAGTACAACGGTGCTCAGCGGGTCACCGCGAAGCTGCCGGACGAGG
>OCIU01001966.1_pt1 | contig 12882 bp, 17 predicted proteins | sample 1538471 | NCBI WGS metagenome assembly OCIU01 (sample SAMN04571693, study PRJEB22368) | human gut metagenome | biome: human gut; material: stool | host: Homo sapiens | place: Luxembourg | collected 2012-06-01 | reverse complement strand
AGGCATGAGCTAATTGTGAACATTTTGTTAACATTTTTCCCCCAATTGTGAACAACTTGTTAATTTTTGTTAACTTTATGCATGTTTGGTTGATTATTGACTTGGATGCTGTAAAATTAGCTTACATCAAACTTTTAGGGGGTACAATATGAATCAACCAAAAATAGCTTTAGCAACTAGCGGACTAAATATTAACATTAATCTTTTGACTACTTCGGAGCAGTTGGAATTGCGGAGAAAGCTTGCTAAGCGTATTAATCAACGTATGGTAAGACTTGAGAAAAAAGGACTTACAAAGGGTGCTGCATATGCTGACTATCAGGATTTGTTAAATAAGTTTTTCGGAGGTGCTAAACGGATTCCCGAAAATAAGAATATATATAAGAGCTTGCCTCGTACTGAATTGAAAGCTATGCAAGCACTGCTTAGAGAAAAGACATCAACGGTTCAAGGATGGAGTGAAATAATGGATGCACGTGTTAGAACTATTAAAGAAAGATATGGTATTGATTTTAAAGATAACTATGAATTATATGACTTTATTACTAGTTTAGAATTTAAGAATCTTTCAAAGTTGTATGACTCAAAACAAGCATTACGATTAATTGCACATTCTCAAGAGGATATTGATGATGTTAAGAAGATGCTTACTCAATTCCGAGATTCAACAGATAGAAATAAAGCAGACATTATAGCCAAAAAGTTAGGGTTCTCAGGTGAAGCAGAAGCACTTAAATTTAAAGGTTGATAAAAAGTATGGAAGTTGCTGGATATAAAATAGTTTACTTTAAGAATTTCGATTACATGTGTCTTTTCAACGGTGATTTTATTCGCAGAAGTAATGCAGGTCATATGCTACAAGTGTACGAAAAAATAATAACAGTCGACACAGAAACCTTTGTCTTTAATAAAAAAGATATAGGCTATATTACCGATTGGTCTATTACTATTGAGAATGAATGCTGCGTCTATGGCAATCATGTATCTGATTTGGTAGACACTATAGATAGAATTGCTGACACTTTACATGCTGATAAAGACCATCTTGTAAGATTTTATGTTCATAATTTCCCATATGATTATATGTTCATGCGAAATCATATGATTCAAAAATGGGGTGAACCAGATAGGACTCTTGCATCAAAGACACATAGATATATTTTTATGGACTGGACAAGTTTTGGTATCGAATTTCGTGATAGTGAGATTTTAACACAAAGAAGTCTGGAGCGATTGTGTCAAGACATGTGCACTACAGAGAAAGCAGTCGGCACATGGGATTATAAGAAGTTCAGGACACCGGATAGTGAACGCTCGGAATTAGAAATAAAGTATGTCTGTATAGATACTATATCATTATGTAAAGCGTTGAGAAAATATATAAGTGATAGAGGTTATACAGTTGCTAACGTGCCACTTACTAACACTGGCTTTATAAGAAATCGAGCCAGAGCAGAAAGCAGAAAAGACAAGAAATGGAGAAATCACTTTCTTGCAATGCAGTTGGATTTGAGACAATATAAGCAGTTGCTTGATGCATACCACGGTGGCTACACCCATGCGAATAGATATTATATTAATAAAATAATTACAAAATCTATGCAATGTTATGATTTTGCTAGTTCTTATCCATCTGTTATATGTTACAAAAAATATCCTATGTCAAATTTTACATATACGGATGCATTGAATTTACAAGACATATTAGAACTTAAAGAAGATTATGCTTTTTGTGGATATTTGAGACTTACTAACGTGCATCTCAAAAAAGAATGTCCAATGCCCCCAATGGCATTTCATAAAGCAAAAGTATGTGTATTCCCGGAAGCAGATGCAAGGAGTCAAAAAAGCTTATATGCAGATAATTTGGACAATGGAAAGATTGTTAATGCAGAAATAGTAATTTATCCATTTACTGACCCTGATTTAGAGACTATACTTAAATCATACGATTACGATATTGCGGACGTGGCAAGCGTTATGCGTGCCAAAAAAGACTATTTACCGGAATGGTTAATTAACTATGTTATGACCTTGTATTTTAACAAATCTACTTTAAAGCATAGTGATCCAGTACTTTATGCAATTTCAAAAGGAGAATTAAACGGAATATATGGAATGATGGTACAGAGAATAATTCAGCAAATATGTGGAGAGGATTTTGATACAGCTACTTGGACGAGTGATATTCCTGAAGAAAAAGAGCAAGAAATACTTGATAAGTTCTATAAGAGTAGAAATAGTTTTTTACCATTTCAATGGGGTTGTTGGGTGACTGCGTACGCGCAAGAAAATTTATATAAGCTGGGTGCTTGCTGTAATATATGGTTATATTCAGACACGGACAGTGTAAAAGGCTATGATTGGGATATGGTTAAATTGAAAGCCTATAATGACGAAATTATAAAAATTAGTAATGAAAGGGGTGTAGGACTTGTTGAGTATAAAGGAGAACAGTTTAGGCTTGGAATTGCTGATTTCGATGGAGAATACAGCGAATTCATAACTCATGGTAGTAAGCGATATTGTTATCGTGATACAGATGGACTACACATCACAGTGGCAGGAGTCCCAAAAGATGGAGTATATTGCCTTAATGATGATATTACCAATTTTAGAAAAGGTTTTATTTTTAGTAATTCAAAATTATTTAGAGATAATTTTAAAAAGAATAATCCTGATAAAGTACCAAAATGGAAGTTAAAGACTGAATACCTGATTAATACAGACATTAAAAATATGACTCTGTATGGTAGTAAGATTGAGTATGGATGCAGCATCCGGTTAAGTGATACAGAGTATGAGTTAGATTGTACTATTCCATATGATGAAGAAACAGGGTTACCACTAAAATTTGAACTGGATATTCCAGTTTATGATTAAAAATGAAGTAAAATTTATAAAGGAGGAAAAGAAAATTGGTTTGGATAAGTAAAACAGGATTGCTGACAAGTAGTGAAATGGAAAATAATGCAAAACTTTTTGGGAATGTGTTTTCAGGGCTTGGATACCATATTAATACCATTGCTGCATTAGCTGGTAATGCGCAGGCAGAAAGCACTATTAACCCCGGACTAAATGAGGTGGGGGGTGGCGGTTATGGCTTATTTCAATGGACGCCAAAATCAGACCTTATAGAAGCTTGTAGCCAGTTAGGAATAAGCCCATATACAGATGGATCTATACAATGTCAATGCCTTGATGGTGAGTTATTTATATTAAGAAATCAATGGTATACTTCAAGTGCTTTTATAAGACCGTACTATAGGTCAGGAGCTACGAATGATATGATAGGAATTACACCGGAACAGTTCAAAAGTAATAGTATGGGTTGGAATCCTGATAAGTTGGCTATACTTTTTATGGCTGGGTATGAACGACCATCATATGATCCTGATACTAATCATGCGGAAAAGCGAAAAGCAAATGCTAACTATTGGTATGAATATTATACTGGTAATCCTCCCACTCCAACACCACCCACACCCGGAAAAGGGATTCCAAAAGAGTTAATCGCTATTCTCTCAAGTAAAAGGGGGCTGCATAAGTTGTAATTTGTTAATAAAATGTTTACATTATATTAAAAGATTATACATTAATTTTATTTTTAAAATGATATAATGTATATATATCAGGCGTACGTAAAGTAGACAGACTAACAGAGATAATGGGGGAAGGTGGGAAGGGTTGGGGGGGTTTATATAAAGGAAAAAAAGGAGGTGATAACAAGTTAGTACTCAGCCTGATTATAATGACAATTGAATAGTTATAATGCAACAATATTAATTTATTAAAGGAGACAAAACATGAAAGTAAACGTTACATTGAGGTTGTATGAATCACAAGAAAGTAAAACAAAGGCATTTATCGTGTTGAAGGTCGATGATACATTAATTGTAAAAGGCTTAACACTCGTTGAGGGAAGAAAAGGATTATTTTTATCTTATCCAGTTACAAAAGGTAAAGATGGTAAGTACTATAATACAGTATATAGCCTTGATGACGAATGGAGGAAAAAGCTGGAGGATACGTGCATTAGAAAATACAAGGAAGCAAAAAATGCACATGATGATACAACAGGGGGGGATAATTTTTCATAATGTGTGAAGAAGCTATGAGAAATCTTTTAGCTGCTATATGGTATCGAGCTCTTAAAGACTTTAAAAAGGATCAGAATGATAATTTTTTAAGAGAATGGATTATTAATGAGGGACGCTGTATATGCGTTCCTCATTTTAGAAAAAAGGAAGCAGAGGAGATTATCAATGAATATTTATCAAAATGACGGCTGGTTAGATGTATCAAAGCTAGTAAGAATAGCTGATTCTAACTGTATTAATTTCATCTTTATAATTGGCGCACGGCGTACTGGAAAAACATATGGTATCTTTGAACATTTTATAAATGATATCTTTTCAAAAAATGAGAATATAGTTTATATGCGCCGGACATTAACTCAGTTAGAATCTGTCATGGCAGAGAAGAAGAATCCTTGGATTGACTTAAACGAAGACATGAAAAAAAATTTTTATTTTAGGTCAGTAAAAGGAGAGAAAAACCGTATTATATTGGAGGAAGAATTACCGGATGGAAATACAGAATACCGGGGGGAGGCTTTTGCATTGACGACTATGCAAAATAATCGTGGTTTTTCAGGAAGTGAGTTTACAGAGGGGTTTTATGATGAATTTATTCCTGAATCAATGGCAAAAAAAATGTATGGTGAAGAGGAAGCTTTTCTTAACGCAGTTGAGACAATAAGTTCGAATCGTGAGTTAAAAGGACAAAAGCCTTTCCGCTGGTGGCTTGCTTCAAATAGTAATACACTTGATAATCCGATTATAAATGCATTTGGCTTACTTCCTTATTTAGAAAGAATGAAGAAGAAAAGTCAGGAATATGCACTACTATCGGATGCTGGAATTATGATTATATTAATTAATAAATCCCCAATTAGTAAGAAAAAAGAGACTACAGCACTTTACAAAGCATTAAACCGAAAAAGTAATTTTGTAAGTATGGCGCTCGATAATGATTTTGCGTATGATGATACTAGCGCCGTTAATTCTGAGGATTTACGACAATTTAAGCTGTTATGTTCAATTGGTAATTTTGGAATTTATGAGCATAAATCCGAATCAAGAATATATGTATGTGAGCATATCTCAGGTTCTTGTAGTGACAATTTTGAGGATACAGAACTTGGAAGAAATCAGCTTAAAACTTTTTACAGTTTTATTTATAATTTTATCATCACAAATAGAATCACGTATCAAAATATGAATTGTAAATTTTATATTGACAGAATATTCATGTAAGAGTATTTTAAAGATAGGAAAGCAAGACTTAACCAACTGTCGGAAGCAGAGGTCATGGGATGGTAACCCGCAATTGCTTTCCTATTTTTTAAAAATCCCATGACAGAAAGGAAAAAGAAAAATGAAAATTGAAGAACTTATCGCATTGACACAGGCAGGATTCACAAAAGATGAAATCCTAACTATGACGCAGCAGAATCAGCAGAATCAGCAGAATCAGCAGAATCAGCAGAATCAGCAGAATCAGCAGATGCAGCAGAATCAGCAGATGCAGCAGAATCAGCAGAATGATGACTTACTAGCTGCTATCACTAATTTAACTAATACTATCCAGGCGACTAATATTACCGGTTCGGGCTTACAGACATCTAAAAATCAGCCGGAAACTGCTGACCAGATTGCTAAAAGAATGATGGAGATAATGAATTAATATAAGGAGGAAAAGAAATGTCAGTAAATGATTTTACACCACAGGACGCGTATACACTCATTAATGCGGTAGCAAAGCAGGCTACAGGACGCGAGAACTTAACGGCTATTGATACAAGCTCATTTGTGTCAGTAGGTGAAACACTTTTAAGAACTGGTGTTGAGAATACTCTCAAAGCACTTAGCACAGTGTTCGCTTACACGTATTTTAGCAACGAAAAGTATACCGGCAAATTAGCAACAATTGAGCAGACTAGCGGACAATGGGGAGCTATTACTCGTGAGATTACTGCACTTACTCAGGATGCAGAGGCATCTCAGGACTGGAATACAGACGTAAACCCAACGCAGTTAAATGATGGTAACTCTGTCGACATGTATAAAATTAACAAGCCAAAGGCAATAGAATTAAAATTCTATGGTACCAAAGTATTACAGAGACATATCACACGATTCAGAGACCAAATAGCGCAAGCTTTCACAAGTGAAGCAGAATTTATGCGTTTTTATGAAGCTGTGATGATTGAATTTAGAAATGACATTGAAATGGATCGTGAAGCTGGCAGACGTGCTACAATGCTAAATTACATGGCAGGGCTTTCCAGCATGGGGCAGGAAGTAGACCTGACGACTGAGTTTAATACTGAAAATGGTACAACGTACACGAGAAATCAGCTATTAACGACTTACAAGAAAGAATTCATGGCATTTGTAATCGCAAGGATTAAACTGGATTCAGAAAGACTGACGGAGCGCAGCTCAAAATATCATGCTAATATTACAGGCTACAACCCAATTTTACGTTTTACAAGAAAAGAAAATCAGAGATTATTGATGTATTCCGGTTTTTGGATTAACTCGACTACGCAGGTTTTACCGTGGGTATTCGATGATAAAGAACTTAAGATTGAGAATAAAGAGTTAGTAAACTGGTGGCAGTCCGCCGATGATGCGACATCTATTCATATTACACCATCAATTTTGGATGTCTCAACAGGACATGCAAAACAGGCAGAGACAGAGGTTAATCTACCATATGTACTTGGTGTATTATATGATCGCAGGGCTATGGGTGTTCAATATCAGTTTGACTATGCAGATACAACACCGTTTAACAGTGCTGGTGGGTACTGGAACATGTATGTACATTCACGCAAAAATTACTGGAATAACTATACACACAATGGCATCTTATATGTAATGGGTGAGGGGGCTTAATTATGGTTGATACTCTTCTTACTATCCTTGGAAACTATGTATTCCCAATTACAGCTTGCTGTGCTATGGCTTTTTTCGTCAAGTATATGTACGATCAGACCAATGGAAGAATTGACAAGCTAAATGAACAACACAAAAATGAAGTTGATAATCTTAGTGAAGTTATTAAAAACAATACAATTGCACTGGAAAAAATGAATACATTAATTGAGAGGTTAGAAAAATGAAATCGCAAGAACTTATAAAATCTTTTAAAGAACTACTCGGTAAACCCTATGTTTGGGGTGGTGAATCCATGTCTGAGGGGGGCTATGACTGCTCCGGGGCTCTATATGATGCTGCTAACAGGGCTGGATATAAAGTAGAACGCTTAACAGCACAGGGCTACTCATCAATTGGAAAAAAGATTCCAGTTGGTCAGCATATGCCGGGGGATTGTCTCTTCTTTGGGTCATCGGTAAATCACATCACTCACTGCGCTCTTTTCATTGGCAATGGATTAATGATAGAGTCAAGGGGGTCAAAACGAAATACGAAAAACAACCCCGGTACTGGTGTTACAATATCTAATGTTAGCAGACGCTCCGATTTAAGAGTAGTTAGGCGTTGGTGGGATGAAGTTAAAGCAGAGACAGAAAGAAGCACTTACAAAGTAGGCTGCACCTACACTGTACAAGTTAATCACTTACATGTAAGATGCTCTGTTGAAGGTAATATCAAAAGTAAAAGTGAGCTTACTGCTGATGGTATGAATAATGCTTTTGATGATGGATGCTTAAAAAAAGGTACAAGGATCACATGTAAAGAAGTGGTTGAAAAAGATAACTGTGTTTGGATTAAAATTCCATCCGGCTGGTGTTGCGCTGTAAAAGGGAAGGACGTCTATATTAAATGACCGATATTGTTTTTTATTCAAATTTTTCGAAAAAAGAAAATAGCACAAAAAGACCAGAAGAAGCACAAGGGGTTATTATCCCTTGTGCTTTAAAAAATGACACTACGTTTCAAAGTCCCTCTTTTATAATTCATCACGAGCCAGGCAGTTTTTTAAACTACAACTATTGTAGATGGTCTAATCATTACTACTATATTAATAATAGTACTATACTTTCAAACAATCAGGTTGAAGTCTCATGCACAGAGGACGTGCTCGCAACTTATAAGGGTCAAATTGGGGATTATACATGTTTTATCGAAAGAAGCACTATACAAAACCATTATTATAACGATGCCTTGTGGATTCCTACCGGTAAATGGGTACAAGAGGGGAGGAGCATACAGTCTCCAAAATCAGTATTTACTAATGGTTATGCTGGGAATTTTATAGTAAGAACTAGTGGTTCAACTGGCATTAATATATACTATATGAGACAACCAGAACTGGATTCATTACTTTCTTTCATGTGGTCAGATGGAAGTTGGGGTGATGCCCTTAACGATGCATGGACGAAACTATTCTTTGACCCATTTAAGTATATCTTGAGTATAGATTGGACACCAGTCGTTTTAGATCAATTTTTGCACATTGCTGATACAGTAAAGCTAGGATTTTGGGACTCAAAAGTATTAAGCAATATAATAGGAGGTGGTAATTCACCTACAGCGAGTTTTTCATACGATGTGTCAATAGTCAATAGCTCATATGCTGATACTGAATTCCGTTATTGGTCAAACGAGTATAGCAGATATTTTGTTAAATTACCTCTAGTTGGTATCATACCAGTTGATATTACAAAAACAAATAAAGGACAGCTTATTGCTAATTACTATTATGATGTTGTATCCGGAATTGCTGACATATGGTTAAAATCTGCCACACAGGATATTGGACATTATCAAGCACAATTGTCTGTACCGATTCAAATTGGATATGCAACTACTAACCCAACTAACCTTATTAATGGTATGTTAGGTGCAAGCTCATCTGTAGCCACTGGTGATGTGGTAGGCACTATTTCAAAAGGATTGACTACTATACAATCCGGTATATCACCAGAGCTATCTATCATAGGTCAGGTGGGAAATATTAATGGTATCCTAAACAACCTTGATGCCGGGCAATATACTTATGTAAGAGATTCACTTTTACCGGATGTTACTACTGAGGGGTATGCAGATGGTCATAGGCGCCAAATTAAAAGCTTATCCGGTTATATTAAATGTAGACATGCATCAATAGATATTTCCGGTTTTGACGGAGACCAAAACACAGTTAATGATTACTTAAACAATGGCTTTTATTATGAGTAAGGGAGGTAAAGAATATGTGGTGTCCTCAAGGTATGGACAAAATTGATTTGATTCAAAATTATTTTCAACCATCTGGAATAAAAGCAGACAGCCGTTACACAGATATGTTTGACCGTATGTTATATGAACGTGTAGCATCAGTATTTGATATTAGATATAATGCATCATTTGATATTGATTATTTCAAATATGTATTATTGGGTGCTGGGTACATTTGTATTACAAATACCGCTAAGTATGGCTTAGTAGCACAGTATGCCACTATTTATGGATATAACATATACATGAAGCCTACAATGGCAAGTATACTAACGTATGCTACCAATGATACGTTAGAAAAAACAGATATGACAATTGGTAAAGATTGTGCTTTACTTTATTTAAAGCCTAGCAGATGTGGGATTTTCGATATAATCGGCTACTACTCATACAAATTAGCATTAGTCGCCAGTGCATTTGACATGAACGTATTTAATTCAAAACTTGCTTTTATGACAGCTGCTAAAAATAAAAGTGCTGCACAGACGATTAAAAAAATCTATGATGAAGTTCAATCAGGTAACCCAGCCGTTACTTTTGACTCATCAATAAAAAATGATTCATTAAAAAATGATGATAACAGATTATGGGAAACTTTTAACAAAGATTTAAAACAAAATTTTATAGCCCCGGAGTTGATTGAAGTATTTGAGAAGTTACTCGATGAATTTGACACAGAAGTCGGAATCCCATCTGTAGGCTCTGACAAAAAAGAACGCCTGACAGTGAATGAGACAGAAAAAAACGACGTTGAATCAGTAACACGACTAACTACCTGGTTAGAATCTTTACAACAGGGTATTAATGAAGCTAATATGCTCTACCCTAATTTAAATCTATCAATCAATATCAGAGAATACCAAACTGCGAAGGTGGTGAGTAATAATGTCAATGTATAGTTTAACTCTATATGGGTTGTACAAATGGGATACATCATTGTTTGATAATATGATTTTTCCCCAAAATGCAGATAAAGAAAATTTTATTGATTCACTTATTTTAAGCTATGGAATGTGTGAGCCTTTATACCCGGATTTTGATTTTATGAAAAATAGTGCAATTCCTGCATGGTCAAAGAAATGGCAGAGAAGCATAGAAAAAGCATTTAATGTGCTTGAGCAACTGGATTATGAACCAATTGAGAACTATGATCGTAAGGAAGAGTGGAGTGACAGCCCTGATATCACAAGAATTAATGCTTCATCCGGCTCAGATACCGGAACTATGTCAGCTGGACAAACACAGAAAACAACTCAATCAGGTAGTGACAGTAACGAACAAACTACAAGTGCATTTAACTCAGGCACTTATGACCCAAAAGATAAAACTACAGTCATCTATGGAAATAGTACTACTGTTGAGTCAGGCGGTAAAGATGTTAATGAGATGAAATATGGCAGGACTGATACTAGTACCGAAAAAGGTATTACAATTCATTCAGGACGTATTCACGGTAACATCGGAGTTACTACTTCTCAGCAGATGGCACAGAGTGAGCTTGACCTCCGCAAACAATCTTTTATAGATTATTGTACTAAGTTGTTTGCACAAGAGTTACTGTTACTCGTTTATTAGAAAGGAGAAAAGTATGATATATAATTATCCGCATACAAGTATGCAAGAAATGAACTTGGACTGGCTTATTAAAATAGCCAAAGAGTCAAAAGACATTCTTGACAGTGTTCATTCAGATATAGAAAAGTATTTCACATCTTGGATAAATGCTAACTACGCTAAATTGATGCTTAATGCCTTCTATAATGAAGACCAAAAAGAAATCATTTTTAGTACAGCTATGAAAAATCTTGACGTTCATAGTTATGATAATAAGACACAAACTATGAATATTAACCAATTAATTTAGAAAAAAGGAGAAAAAATAATGGCAGAAAATTTGTTAAGTAAAATTAACCTTGATAGAACTGAAATGACGATAGCAGATGCAAAAGCACGTACAGATGTCTCAAATGCAGTGAGTACAGCTAATGCTGCTAAAGCAACAGCTAATGCTGCTAAAGCAACAGCTATGAAAAAAGCCCTAATCACTTATGATAGTACTACTCATACTATGACAATTACTCAGGGAGGTGAATAATTATGACTAAAAAATATGTTGACCATTTTAAATTCAATGATAGCGGCGATATAATCTATATACAAGACTCCGAAGCACATACCGAACTTGATAAGCTTACACAGCAGGTGACTGATGATATAAATAGTGTTGTAAAAAATAATAATTACATTGCTAATAACTTCAAAAATGGAAATATGCTACTTTTTGGTGATTCATATTGTATTGATAGTAATACTTCATTAACTCCAGGATGGAGTGATGGACAGGGTTTTGGCAAATTAATATCTAATAAATTTGGCATGACGCTATATAACTATGCGGTTAATGCTAGTGGTTTTGGTGATTATAACTCTTCAAATTATTTAATTCAGACTCAAAACGCCGTTGCTAAGTTAACCGATGAGCAAAAAAATAATGTAAAATTGATATTATATGCTGGCGGTGCTAATGATGGCGATCAAAGCGATGAAATAATTTACAGCAGAATATTATCATGCTACAATTTATGTCTTAATAGTTTTCCAAATGCAAAAATTTTATGCTGCTTTATTGGTTGGTCAAGGAATGGTGCTACCTTTGAATACTTTAAACGAGCTAGATCTAAGTGGAAAAAGGGCTGCGCTTATTCCGGTATGCCGATAGCGCACGGAACTGAATGGGCATGCCATCATTGGGATTATGTCGGCACAGATAATTTACACCCAACACCTCAAGGACAGAGTAATATTGCAAATTATATAATGAGTGCATTATTTAACAACGGTATAGTAAGCATCGAAAACATCGAGGATAAAAAACAGTTCTCGTTGTATAATTTGGGAGCTACTTCTATCGAGGGTAAAGGCTTTAAATGTAGCATACTGGGTGATACTTGTACTTTCACCAACTCAAAAACCGTATTTGGTTTTGGTTCAAAAAGTGTTAATTTTAACGGTGTAGACTTATATCAGGTGGCATCTATACACTCTTACATTAATGGAGGTATTATAAGTGAGTTTGGTACAGGCCAGCAAGGCACATACAATCCTTGTTTTTATGCACAAACAATGTGGTATGTGTCAGGTCAAACATTTAATAATCTCTTTTGTATGTCAAAATTTATGATTTTAGATGGCTCGTTATGGGTATCCCCATTTTACACGGATGGCGGCGCAACAAAAACATTCACCGTTGGAGGTTTTGAGATGTTCCCCACAACAGTAACATGCTCTTTAGATAACTGTTAATTATTTCCCCTAAGCAAGGACTATACTTTGGTATAGTCCTTTTTTCTCAAGTCTTACCATACGTTGATTAATACGCTTAGCAAGCTTTCTCCGCAATTCCAACTGCTCCGAAGTAGTCAAAAGATTAATGTTAATATTTAGTCCGCTAGTTGCTAAAGCTATTTTTGGTTGATTCATATTGTACCCCCTAAAAGTTTGATGTAAGCTAATTTTACAGCATCCAAGTCAATAATCAACCAAACATGCATAAAGTTAACAAAAATTAACAAGTTGTTCACAATTGGGGGAAAAATGTTAACAAAATGTTCACAATTAGCTCATGCCT
>OCIU01001964.1_pt1 | contig 12912 bp, 9 predicted proteins | sample 1538471 | NCBI WGS metagenome assembly OCIU01 (sample SAMN04571693, study PRJEB22368) | human gut metagenome | biome: human gut; material: stool | host: Homo sapiens | place: Luxembourg | collected 2012-06-01 | reverse complement strand
CATAACAAGGTTCCTGCTTCAATTCTATCTTGCATTACTTTATACCCTGTATCTTTTAATTTTTGTACTCCTATAATTTTTATAACATTAGTTCCTGCACCTGTAATTTTGGCGCCCATTTTATTTAAGCATTTAGCTAAATCTACAATTTCTGGTTCCATCGCTGCATTTGTTATTTGTGTAACTCCTTCTGCGTATATTGAAGCAAGTATAATATTTTCTGTTGCACCTACACTCGGAAAATCCAAATTGATATTTGTTCCAACAATTTTTTCTGCTTTACATATAATAAATCCTGAATCTTCTATAATATTTACTCCTATTTTTTTAAATGCTGCTAAATGTAAGTCAATTGGTCTTGCACCAATATCACAACCTCCTGGATAAGAAAATTTTGCTTCTTTAAACCTTCCAAGTATCGCGCCTGCTAAAACAACTGTTGAACGCATTTGATTCATAAGGTGTTCTGGTATTTCTCTTTTGGTAATATTTTTACTGTTTATTTCTATTTTTCCGTTATGTTTTTTTACTTTACACCCTAAGTATCTTAATATTTCTAAAGTAATTTGTGTATCATGTATATTGGGAATATTGTATAATCTTGTAATTCCCGGATTTAATATGCTGGCTGCTATAATTGGTAAAGAGGCATTTTTAGAACCAGAAACTTTAACTTCTCCTGCCAGTCTTTTACCGCCTTCTATTATGTAACTAGACATCTTATTCACCCTTTCATTTAATTTTTGCTATATATTATGTATAGTTTTCATAAAGTGTGAATACATTAAAAAGATAGAGAACTCTTTAAAGCTCTCTATCTTTTTATAACTAATTTATTGATTTTACTGTTTATATATGCCTCCAACTTTGTCATAAATTCATCTGGTTTAATTTGCTTACTTGATACCATTTCTAGCCCCTTTTCCCAGCTTGCTGTCAATTTAGGATTTAGCATATCTGGCATTGACATAAAAACCACGTCATATATTTTCTGAAAGCGACCGCCCCATAATTTAGCCATATATTTTTTCTCCTTTGTCTGTTGGAGTTATAATTTGTGTTTTACTATTTATTGCAATATACCCTATTCTTTCTAATTTTTTCATAATTTCTGCTCTTGTTGCACTAGTACCAATTCCTGCTCCTTTAATTTGCTCTCTCAGTTCTTCTTCTTCAATCAATTTTCCCGCATTTTCCATAGCAAGTATCATAGACCCAGAATTATACCTACTTGGAGGTGATGTTTCAGATGTTTTTGTTTCATAATTAATTACTTCTATTTCTTCACCTTTTTTTAGTTTTTTTAATATTTCTAAGTTATTTTGTTCTTCAGGTTGTTCTTCTAAATTTTTAGATTCTTTTTTTGGTTCATTTTTTGCTACTTCTAAATATCCCAAATTTTCACATACTTTTCCATTTGCAGAAAATTGTTCATTTTCTACTTCTATCGTTACAGCTATTTTACTATATTCTGCTGGTGGATAAAATATACTTAAAAACCTTTTTACTATTAATTTGTACATTTGCTTTTGTAGGTCTGGTAAAGAATCATAATTCTCAAATCCTTGTCCAGTTGGTATAATTGCATAGTGATCTGTTATTTTACTATCATTTACATACTTTGTTTTTATTAAATCAGTAGAATATTTTTCATTTATCATTTTGTTTATATATGTTTGAATTTCTTCATCTTTAAATCCTTTTGCTATTCCATTAAGATTCTTTGAAATTACTTTTGCCACAGCAGTTGATAAAACTCTCGCATCTGTTCTCGGATATGTTACTAATTTTTTCTCATATAAATTCTGAATAATTTCAAGTGTTTGGTCAGGTTTTATTTTAAATCTTTTGGTTGATTCATTTTGTATTTCTGCTAAATTAAACAATAATGGCGCATTTTCTTTTGTTTTCGTTTTTTTAACTTCTGTTATTATCGCCTTTTTATCTTTTAAAGATAATATAAAATCTTTTCCTTCATTTTCTTTTTTAAATCCATTTTCATTATATAATTTAGGTGATTCCCACATTTTTGATTTTTCTGTTACTTTCCATTCAGCATCAAATGAAGAATCATTATCTCCAAATTTTCCTATTATTCTATAATATGGTATCTTTACAAAATTTCTGATTTCTCTTTCTCTTTGAACTATCATTCCAAGTACACAAGTCATAACTCTACCAACAGAAATGGATATCTTTTCTTCTCCAATATCTTTTGCCATTCTTTTTCCATATATAATTGATAAAAGTCTCGAAAAATTTATACCAATCAAATAATCTTCTTTTGCTCTTAAGTATGCTGAATCACATAAACTATCATATTCACATAAATCTTTCGCTTCTTTTATTCCTCGATTTATTTCTTCTTCAGTCTGTGAATCAATCCATACTCTTTTTCTCTGTTTTTCTTTAACTCCGCACTTGCTTTTCTACTAGCCTATATATATATTCGCCCTCACGTCCAGAGTCGGTCGCAACATAAATACAGCCTACATCTTCTCTTTGAAGTAGGCTTTTTACTATATTAAATTGCTTTTCTACACCTGGAATCACTTCATATTTGTATTCTTTTGGCATAAAAGGTAATGTATCCAGTCTCCAAAATTTTAAATTTTCATCATATTTTTCTGGATAACTCATCGTAACCAAATGTCCTACACACCAAGTAATAATCCAATTGTCAGACTCTATATATCCATCCCTTCTGTTGCCACCACATTTTAGTACTTTTGCAAATTCTGTAGCAACAGATGGTTTTTCTGTTATAAGCAGATTTTTTGTCATTTAATATTCCTCTCATTATTCATATAATACAACATCCATTTCAGCTGTAAAATTTTGATTTCCATAAGCAAAAATTATATATAATTCTCCTGTACTACCTAAAAAGAAATTTGATATATTTGAAAGTTGATATATACTATTTGATAAATCCCTATTATACACTTGGTATCCAGATTTAACTAATATTTGTGCTTCTTCTTGTGCCTTACTAACAACTTGATTTATTTTATTCTGACATTCGCTTTGAACTATATTTCTTTTTGTCAATACATCCACTAATTCTACCTTTTCGCCAGTCTCCAAATTGTAATTATATGTTTGTATTATTTCTCTTTGTGGATTATTTCCACGTTTCAATGTAGATTTTATTGCTAGTGATAATATATTATCATTTATGTATGAAATGTAGTTAACATCATAAATAACTTTTTCAGTATATTTTTTGTTTAATATTTTTGATGCTTCATCAGCAAAAACACTTTGAGTTATTTTGTTAAAGCTTGCTGGAACATCTCCAGAAATATTTATAACAGGAAGATGTATATCTACTTCATATAATTCTTCTTTTTTCTGTATATCATAAGCTGAATATACTATATCTTTTGAATCGTTTGCTTTTTGCACCTCATAAGTACTATTATTTATAAAGTCATTTGTAAACAAACTTTTTAATTGATTTTTTATTTCTTCTTGAGTTTTTGGTCTCGAATCTCCACTTATATTGTCTGTTGGATTTTGGGTGTAATCACTACCTTTATTTCCAACAAAAAATTGTGTATAAATTCCTGCTATTAGTGCAAATACACAAAAAGCACCTACTAAGATAAATATTATTTTTTGATTTTTCATATTACTTCTCCTTCAGTCTCTCTTTATTTATATTACCTCATTTTAGAGTAAAAATCTAGTATTTTAGATAAAGTTTTTTTGTGCAGTATTTTAGCTTAATATCATCATCTATTTTATAGTGTTTTCAGCTGTTTTTCCATTGACTTCTTTATTAATTTAATGTATTATATATTATGTATTTTTTACAATAAAAGAATGGAGTTTATATAAATTTATGGAATTATGTTCAGTATGTGGAAAAAATCCAGCAGTTATATTTTTAAACAAAAAAGATGAGAATGGTAAATCTATTTCTAAAGGCTATTGTCTTGAGTGTGCTCAAAAACAAGGAATTAATCCATTGAAAAATCTGAGCGAAAAAGATATGAATAATATGACAAAACAAATAGAAAACATTGTAAGCAATTTAGCCGAAAATATGGATTTAAATTCTCTTTCTGAACAAATGGAGGATATGGATCCTGAAGATATAGAAAAAATGGAACAAGGTACTCCAATATTTGGAGCCGCAATTCCATTAGGTTCAATATTTTCAAATATGTTCGGTGAAAGCCAAGATGAATCAGCTGGAAGTTCAAGTGAAAAGAAGAAAGTAAAAGTAGAAAAGAAAAAAGATAAACGTAAAAAAACACTAGAAACCTATGGGACTAATTTAACTCAAAAAGCTAAAAATGGTCAATTAGATATGGTTATTGGTAGAGATAAAGAAATACAACGAATGACTCAAATTCTAAATCGTCGTAGTAAAAACAATCCATGTTTAATAGGAGAACCTGGTGTTGGTAAAACTGCAATTGCTCAAGGATTAGCAATAAAAATAGCAAATGGTAATGTACCTGCTAAGTTGTTAAATAAAGAAGTTTATTTATTAGATATGACTGCAGTTGTTGCCGGAACACAATTTAGAGGTCAATTTGAAGCACGTATGAAATCTATTATTGAAGAATGTAAATCATTAGGTAATATCATTCTAGTAATAGATGAAATTCATAACATCATTGGCGCCGGTGATGCCGAGCATTCTATGAATGCAGCAAATATTCTAAAACCATCTCTTTCAACTGGAGAAGTACAATTAATTGGAACAACAACTTTAAAAGAATATCGCAAATATATTGAAAAAGATAGTGCTCTTGAAAGAAGATTTCAACCTGTAATAGTTGAAGAACCTTCTATTACCGATTCTATTAATATTCTAGAAGGAATAAAAAAATATTATGAGGATTATCATAAAGTTAAAATTTCAAATGACGTAATAAAACAAGCTGTTATTATGTCTGAAAAATATATTCATGATAGATTTTTACCAGACAAAGCAATTGATATTTTAGACGAGGCTTGCTCAAGAATTAATTTAAACAATAAAGATTTATATCAATTAGAAATATTGAAGGGACAATTAAAGGCTGTTCAAGAGGAAAAAGAAGAAGCTGCTCTCGCAGACTCAACAGAAGATTACAAGAAGGCTGCAGAATTAAAGGCTAAAGAATGTAGTTTGATTGAGCAAATTGATAATTTAAATAACAAAATGAAATTAAAAAATTTGACAATTCAAGATATTGCAGAAGTTATAGAAAGTTGGACTAAAATTCCTGTTAAGAAAATTACTGAGGCTGAAACTCAAAAATTATTAAATTTAGAGTTAAATTTGCATAAAAGAGTAATCGGCCAAGAAAAAGCTGTAGAAGCTGTTTCAAGAGCAATTCGTCGTAATCGTGCTGGTTTAAAAAGCACTAAAAGGCCACCATCTTTTATATTTGTTGGTCCTACAGGAGTTGGTAAAACAGAATTAGCCAAGTCATTAGCTTACGAAATGTTTGGAAATGAAAACTCAATAATTCGTGTAGATATGTCAGAATATATGGAAAGTCATTCTACATCAAAATTAATTGGTTCACCTCCTGGATATGTTGGTTATGATGATGCAGGCCAATTAACTGAAAAAGTAAAACGTAATCCTTATTCTATTGTATTACTTGATGAAATAGAAAAAGCACATCCTGATGTCTTTAATATTTTATTGCAAGTATTAGACGATGGTCGTCTAACAGACAGCCAAGGAAATACAATAAATTTTGAAAATACAATTATTATTATGACATCAAATGCAGGCTCTAATCAAAATACAAATTCAATAGGATTCGGAGGTACTAGAGTTAATCAGGATAAAGTTATTGAAAGTTTAAAAGAAACCTTTAGACCAGAATTTTTAAATCGCGTTGATGAAATTGTTGTTTTTGAACAATTAAACAATAATCAATTACTACAAATTGTTGATTTAATGCTTAATGATACGCAGAAAATATTAGCAGATAAAAATATTATTCTAAATATTTCTGCTGAAGCAAAGAAATTCTTGTTAGACAAAGGTACTGATATAAAATATGGTGCTCGACCTTTAAGAAGAGCTATTCAAAGGTATCTTGAAGATGAACTATCAGATATGATATTACGTTCTGAATTGCAAAATGGTGATACAATATCTGTTTCTTTAGAAGAAGATCATTTAAAATTTAATGTAGAAAAATAGGAGATATTTTTATGGCAAAACATATACCCAATATATTAACAGTAGCAAGATTTTTTTTAATACCCTTTATTATTTATTTTATAGTAAAAGAGCAATATATTACTGCACTAATACTACTTACAGTATCTGGATTAACTGATATTTTAGATGGATGGATTGCACGAAAATTTAATTTTATAACAAACTTTGGAAAGTTAATAGATCCATTAGCTGATAAAGCTACTCAACTTGCTGTACTTTTAACAATTACATTTAAAGGTGTTATTCCTTTTTGGATTATTATTGTAGTTGCATTAAAAGAATCAGCTATGCTAGCAGGTGCTTCTTTCCTTTATGGTAAAGAGCTAGTAGTTTCTAGTAGATGGTTTGGAAAACTTGCAACAGTATTATTCTATATAGCAATTGTATGTTCGTTTATAATTACATCATGGAATAATATTGCTGAAGTTCCAACAAATACTATTTCTCCACTACCCCATTTCGATTTATGGATTTACTATCTTGCTTTAGCTGCTACTATATTCTCTCTTGTTATGTACTATATTACATTTTATAAACAAGGATATCTAAAAAAGGAAAATTTAAAAATAGATGAGAAATAATCTCATCTATTTTTTATTCAAAGTCCTCTAATACACTATTAAGTTCTGTATTTCCAATAGCCTCTATTCCTGTTTTTACCTTTTCTAAATCTACATCTGTTAAATATCTTGTTTGAATTTCAGTATCTTCTTTTAGTTGCAATTTTCCGTTTTCATCTATTGTATAAATTCCTAAAACACCATTATGTTCTTTAATTAAATAATGTTGGTCGCAAAATCCTTCTTCCTGCTTATAAATAGTTACTTCATTTGATGAAAAACTATCTACATCCCAACCTTTATAATATTTTTCAGTTTCACTTTTATTTTTATTAATTAGCTCTTCTGGTACTTCTTCTGTTTCCTTTAATAAATGATCACATCCTATAAAATACCTTTTTTTTAATATCTTTGCATTTGGTGATATCTTTTCCTCAGTTGTGGATGTATAAATTATATTCTCAACTTCATCTGCTAATCTTTTATTTTCTACAATATTTATTTCATCAGTTTTGCCTTTATTGTATACTGAAATTCCTACTGCAACACCTATTAATAATAAAAAAACTGCTAATGCAATAATCCATCCTTTTTTCATACTATATCAATCCTTCTTTTATATTTAATATTAGTATGAAATTTTCTGGAAATTTTATTCATTTTTTATACAATTTGTAATCAGATAACTATATAATTATATGCAGATGCACGAATTAATCGATTTGTAATAGCAAGTCCTAGTCCTTCATTTCCGACACCTTCAATTATTATTAAATCAACATTCTCTTTATCTGCTCTTCTCAAAAAAGTAAATATATTTTGTGCCACTTCATCTAAAGAACTGCCCATATTCCACTTATGTTTTGAAATATATCTATCTATATGCTCACCTTTTGCTAAAACTAAAACATTTTCATTCTGCTTAGTAATTTCATTTATCTTTTCAATCATTTTATCAGCGTTTTTGCTATATACCATTACACACTTTGTATTTGGTGCATAATGTTTATATTTCATTCCAGGTGATGAAACAACTTCATCCTTTTTAACTTGTCCTAATACATTTTTGTCAACTTTAACCTGATTTGCAACTGTTTCCAATTGTTCTTTTGTTATTTTTCCTGGTCTAAGTATATTAATGTTTTCCTCATCAACTTTAATAACTGTTGACTCTAAACCTATGTCAGTTGAACCTCCATCTAAAATATACTCTACTTTACCATCAAGTTCTTCAATAATATCATCTACATTTGTTCCACTAGGTTTTCCAGAAACATTTGCACTAGGAGCTGCAATTGGAACTCCTGATTTTTCAATCAGCTTTTTGGCAATTAAATTGCTTGGCATTCTAATTCCTACTGTGTCTAAATTTGCTGTTACAACATTTGGAATTATCTCATTACTTTTACGTTTAAATATTATAGTAAGGGGACCTGGCCAAAAATTTTCAATTAATTTTCTCTCTAAATCCGTTATTTCTTCAACTATTTCTTCCACCATTTTTATATCAGAAACATGTACAATTAAAGGATTATCCTGTGCTCTACCTTTTGCCTCAAATATCTTTTTTACAGCATTTGCATCTAATGCATTAGCACCTATTCCATATACTGTTTCTGTTGGAAACAATACTAAATTTCCCTTTATAATTTCATCAGCTGCTTCTTGTATTTCTTCTTCTTTAATTTCATTTATTTGGTTTGAATATTTTGATAACATCTTTTTCTTCCTTTTTTATTTTTCCTATATATTATACTACTTTTTAGTTATTTTTCAATATCTAGCCTTTTATTCACATTTACTTTGCCATTCTTTATTGTAATAGTTATCTCTCCATGTAAATCTGTCCTATATATTTCACAACCGCAAATCATTTAGTCTTTCTAAAACTTCACCATTCGGATGTCCAAAAGTATTTTTTTCCCCAACTCCAATAAGTGCTATTTCTGGTTTAACCATTTTCAAAAACTGTTGTATTGAGGAACTTTTTGAGCCATGATGTGCAACCTTTAATATATTTGATTTTAATTTTTCTGTTTCTTTATATTTCCTTATTATCTTCTCTTCAGCAACCTTTTCTATATCTCCAGTAAATAATATGCTATACTTTTGAAAATTAAATTTACTAACAATTGAATTATTATTTAAAATATTTTGCTTTATTAGGTCACTATCAGGAAATACAATCTCTAAATTGCAATATTTATCAATTACAATCTTGTCACCTGCTTTAACTTTAATAACATTTGTATGTTTTGAATCTATTAATTTTAAAAATTTATCAAAGTTTTCTGAATCTTTGCCTTGTTCTCCTATAATTACATTTTTTACTCTTATATTTTCCAAAATTGTGAATAATCCTTGGCAATGATCTGAATCAAAATGTGTAAATAATAAATAATCTACATTCAGAATTGATTTATTTAATAAATATGGTAATAAAGTTTGTTTTCCAACATCAAATGTTGCAAATTCACTTCCTCCACCATCAATAATAATTTTCTTTTTAGATGGTGTTGTAATAAGTGTACTATCTCCTTGTCCAACATCTATAAAATTAATTGTTAGCTTATTAGTTGGCAAGATTGTAAATATATAAGGTAATATAATAAAAAATATAAGCAAAATAATTATTTTTTTATATTTGTTTTTTAATATTGGGTATATTTTTAGGATATCTTCTTTAAAAAAATACATTATAATAATCAAATAATAAATTATAATTTGCCAAATTTTTGGCGTTGGTATTAAAAATTTAGTTAAAGGTATTTTGCTTGAAATCTCTGCAATGAAAATAAATATTTTTAATAATGGCTTTAATAAAAAAGCAACTACATAGGCAATCGGCTCAATAATTAGTGAAACACAGAAAATCATCCCTAAAATCAAACATATTCCCATTATAGGCGTTGCAAGTAAATTTGATATTATAAATGTTAACGATATAGTGTTAAAATGGTAAGCCATAATTGGTATTATAACTATATTAGCTGCTAAAGACATTATAGTGGTTTGTTCTATATATATTAATGTTTTATATTCACATTCACTATATTTTTTTGTTGTTTTCTTCTTTTCTTTCTTTGTCGACTCTTTTTTCTTAGTAATACCTTTTAACTTTAATCTAATATTGTATAATAATTCTACAAATACTACTATACCAATAGTACCTCCAAATGAAAGTTGAAATCCAATATCAAATAATGAATATGGATTAAATATTAATATTACAAGTGCACTTATTCCCAAATTATTAAATGTATCTGATTTTATAAACAAAATCTCGGCAATTAGGTTTAATATTGCCATTATACATGCTCTCGATACAGAAGGAGTACAACCTGCCAAAAACATAAAGCACACTAAAAGTATGCATATACAATATCTTGCCCACCTCTTGTGTATTTTTAAACAAGATAAAAAAGTTGAAAAGCCTAATAATATGTATGATATATGTGCTCCAGAAATTGCAAGTGTATGTGATAAGCTTGCCTCTCTAAAATACAATTCTGTCTCACTACTTATTCCAGCTTTTTCTCCTAAAAGTAAACATGCACATAATCCAGCCTCTTCTTCCGGCAAAATTTTATATATTCTATTTATTAAACCACTTCTAAAATCATTTATGAATTTACTAAAAATATTAACATTATCTCTCCCTAATATTTTTATTTCTTCTTTTTTAGTACTGACAGTTCCACAAATTTTTTTAGTTTTCAAATAACTACTATAATCAAATCCCCCTTCATTTCTCTCAGTATATGGTGCTTCAAAACTAGAATTAAAAGTTATTTCATCTCCAAATTTTAATCCTATATACTCTTTATTTCCTTTCACATCACAAATAAGATTAAACTTTTTTCTTTTTACTTCTCCAGTTTTGAAATTATATGTTTTCACTACTCGAATTTTATATTGTGTTTTATATTTCTTTTGATTACCATTTGATATAATAATACCCTGTATTCTTATTTTTTGTTTATTATATGTCTTTTTTATTTCTAAGTAATTGTTTTCTAAATAGCAAACATAAACACTAAATATTATTATAAAAAACATTAAAATTCTTATGTTTTTATTATGTTTTATATAAATAATAATTATAAATCCTACACACAATAAAAGAGCTATACTTTTTAAGTATAGCCCTATTATAATTCCTAAAATTGCTCCAATAGCGGCAATACAACCTGGTCTCATTTTCAACCTTTCTATATAGTGCCCCTATTAAATTAGTCTTAATGCTGAATAAAATCTTCCTTTATAAATCGTTTTAAAACTTGATATTTCAACCGCATAACATGTTGTTGATGCATGAATAAAATTATCATTTCCAAGATATATTCCACAATGTCCTATCCCTTTTCCCGTTTCATAATCAGTCAAAAAGACTATATCTCCAACTTGCAATTCACTGTATTTAGTAATTTTCTTTCCTTTTCCACATCTGTACTGAGAATTTGCTCCATGTGGAATATTGATTCCAAAATGCTTATATACGTACATTGTATATCCTGAACAATCAAAAGTTCCATTTGATCCGTCCCCGCCATACACATATTTATATCCTAAATATTTTTTCGCGTATGCAACAATATCAGTACCTTTTATTGTTGTATTATCATCTTTGGTTGTATTATTACTTGTAGATACTTTTGTATCTTCTTTAGATGTATTTTTTTCTGTTGTTGTTTCAACTTTTTGCGTTGTCTTGTTTTCTGTTCTTGAAACAGAATTACTTCTTGTTGTCACAACTTTTGAGTCTGATACAAATTCTTTTGAAACATATCCTGTAGTATTTCCAGTTTTTACTTTATACCATTTTCCATCTTCACCAATTATAGTTAATTGTGTATTTAATGATAATACTTTTACTATATTATATGAAGTTCCAGCTCCTTTTCTCATATTAACAGAACTTTCACTTATATATGCTGTTTTTTCTGTATATGAATCTGTGTTATTATCTTGATTATCGTTTTTATTATCAGATGTTGTTGGTGCTTTTGTATCTTCTAAATACTCTGTCCTTACCCAACCACAATTATAATCTGTTTGTATATAAGACCATCCTGAAATCTCGTTTACTAGTACTACACTTTTATTCTTTTTTAAAGTTTCAATATTACTTGAATAGATTAAAGGTAATATTTTAACTGTAGTATCTTGTTTTACTTTTTTATACACAATCGTATCTGTTTCTTGATTTTCATCTTTATTATTCTGGCTAGTAGTTTCGTTGGTAGTTTCTTCGTTTGAAGTATTATTTGATACTACTTGGTTATTATTTTCTGTGTTATTATCAGTTGTTGTTGTTTTCTCTTCATTTACTATTTTTACATATTCTTTACTTACATAACCTGTGTATGTTTTATATTTAATTTTGTACCAATCGCCTTCTTCTGAAATCATTTCACATTCAACGCCTTTAAATAGCATAGCTACTACTTTTGAGTCTGTTGAAGGGCTTTTTCTTATATTCAAAGTATCTCCAGTAACTTTCAAAGTCGTTGCAGATTTAGAAATAGTTGATATTGTTAAAACAGTAGCTGCCGTAAGTGTAAAAGTTATCAATATTTTTTTTAAATTCTTCATTAAAAGAACTCTCCTTTTTCAATATTAAAATTATTTTGTTCTTTGGTACGAATATAGTATATAATTAAAGTCTAAAAATGTCAATAAAATTAGATGATAAAAAGCAAGGTGTCACAATTTCTTGTAACCCTTGCTTTTTTCTATATTACATAATTTAAATTAAGCAATAATTTCAGATACAACACCTGAACCTACTGTACGTCCACCTTCACGAATAGCGAATCTTAATCCGTTTTCGATAGCGATTGGAGTGATAAGTTCGATAGTCATATCAACGTTATCTCCCGGCATAACCATTTCTGTTCCAGCTTGTAATTCGATAACACCTGTAACGTCTGTTGTTCTGAAGTAGAATTGTGGTCTATATCCATTAAAGAATGGAGTATGACGTCCACCTTCTTCTTTAGTTAGAACGTATACTTGTGCTTTGAATTTTGTATGTGGATGAATTGTTCCAGGTTTTGCTAATACTTGACCTCTTTCAACTTCGTTTCTTTGTGTACCTCTTAATAAGATACCAACGTTATCTCCAGCTTCTGCTTGGTCTAATGTTTTTCTGAACATTTCAACACC
>OCIU01001962.1_pt1 | contig 12918 bp, 10 predicted proteins | sample 1538471 | NCBI WGS metagenome assembly OCIU01 (sample SAMN04571693, study PRJEB22368) | human gut metagenome | biome: human gut; material: stool | host: Homo sapiens | place: Luxembourg | collected 2012-06-01 | reverse complement strand
GCATCCAGAATGTCTGGGGCTATCAGGACACGGTGAATATCCGCGGCAGACAGATCGTCCTTAAATACGACAGGCTGATGCGCGAGAGCGGCGACTTCACGCTCGCCGCGCAGGCGAACGACGAGCTCTGCGCGATGGCGAAAGAGGAGAGCACGCAGATCCTCAACAAGGTCCTGCGCACTGCCAGCGAGCAAATGAAAAACGGCTTCAGCTTTGCCGATACCTGCGTCAACAAGTGAATAAAAAGCGGCTCTCTCCCAAGCGGGAGAGAGCCGCTTTTTGCTGCCTGCGGAAAGAGAGGGAAGAGGGTTGGTCAATAAAGAGCCTACTTGCAGTCGATGAAAATACCGTCGCTGGCTGAAAACGCGTTGTAATTTCATTAAAGAATCGCGGTACGACAGTGCATTTTTGTTCATCCTCGACCAAAATAAAGAGAATGTGAAAAAAACGTTGCGATGGCGCGAAAAAGATGGTACTCTGAGGCAGAAAATTGAACGAGGATAGAGGCGCGGCGCGCAAGAGTACCTTCGGGGCGAACAGGATGTTCCGGAGCGAAAGGGCAAGCCGCCGAAGGGTCGCTTTTCCTGGCCTGCAGGAGGGCGATGACCTGGGTCGTCGGAGAAGATCCGCCGGACTGCCACAATGTGGAGCGCTATCGAATCATAAAGCGGAGTGTTTATTCCGCTCCCTGTTTCCGCTATGATCTCCACGGGATCATAGCTTTTTTGTTATCCTTTTTCAATTTGACCCAGCCAAAACGAGAAAGGACGACAATCATGGAAGAAAAAAGAATCGTAAAGCCCTGGCAGGCAGGGCTGATGCTGCTCGTCGGCATCGCCGTTATCGTCGTGGGGCTTCTTGTGATGAAGCTCAACAACCGCATCGTGCTGGCGCTCGACGGCGTTATCATGTGCCTGATGGCGTGGTGCTTCGGCATTCCGTACGCCGAGCTCCAGCAGGGCATCAAGGAGACGGTCTCGTCGATGATCGTGGCCATTTTGATCCTGCTGGCGGTTGGCGTGCTCGTCGGCACGTGGATGGCGAGCGGCACGGTGCCGGTCATGATCTACTACGGCATGAAGGTGCTGACGCCGGACTTATTCCTGCCAGTCGTCTGCATCCTCTGCACGCTGATGTCGACCATGGCGGGCACGTCGTGGGGCACGCTCGCGACGGTCGGCGTCGCCTGCATGGGCGTTGCACAGGGTCTCGGTGTGCCGCTGCCCGCGGCCGCGGGCGCGGTCTGCACCGGCGCGTTCTTCGGCGACAAGGTCTCGCCGCTGTCTGACTCGCCCGTCATCACCGCCACGGTGTGCGAGGTGCCGCTGATGGACGGCATTCGCCACGCGCTCATTTCCACGGGGCCTGCGTATCTCATTTCGCTCGTTTTCTACTTTGTTTACGGCCTGCGCTATTCCGGCGGCAGCGTCGGCGGGGAAGTGTATGAGGATATCCTTTCCACCGTTTCCGCCGAGTTCTGGCTCAGCCCCGTGCTGCTTCTGCCCGTGCTGGTCGTGGTCGTGCTGATTTTGATGAAAAAGCCGACGATCCCGACTTTTATCGCCGGCATCGCTGCGGGCGCGGTGATGGCGATGCTCTGTCAGGGCATCAACCTGCACGACATTCTGGCGGTCATGTACTCCGGTTTTTCCGCCGATACCGGCTCGGACGTCGTGAATTCGATGCTCAACCGCGGCGGCTTTACCTCGATGCTCTCGACCATCGGTCTTCTGATCGCGGCGGGCATTTTCGGTGCACCGCTCCGCACAGCGGGCGTTGTGGACGTGCTGCTCGCCTTTGTGGAGCGTATCGCGAAGACCTCTCGTTCGATGTCGCTCGGTGTGCTGATCCTGCACGCGGTGTTTTTCACGATTACGGGCGCTTATTATGTGTCCTATCCTGTCGTCGGCGGTATGGTGAAGGACCTGTATCCGGAATATCATCTCGACCGCAAGAATCTGATGCGCACGATGCTCGACACCGGCACGGGCCTTGCCCCCATGGTGTCGTGGTCGACCACGGGCTCTTACACCGCCACAACGCTCGGCGTTTCCAATTTGGCGTTCGCGCCGTTTGCGCCGATGCTGTGGCTGTCGATCGTATTTTCTGTCATTTACGCCGTGACCGGCATCGGCACGGCCAAGGCGAAGGAGAACTAAGGTATGGAACGGATTTTACAGCGCTGGTACGATATGATCTCCATCCGTTCGGTCAACGGACACGAGGCACAGATGGCGGATTACGTGGCGAATGTCCTGCGTGAGCTTGGCATGGACCCGCACTACAGCTATTTTGAAGAGGATACCGCGCGCGAGCGCCCGTCGGTCTGGTCGGTGCTCGACAGCGGCCGGCCCGGCAAGACCGTGCTGCTCATCGGACACATCGATACGGTCGGGGTATCTGACCGCTGGAAGACCGATCCGTTTACTCCCACGGAGATCGACGGCAAGGTCTACGGCCGCGGCGCGATGGACATGAAGGGCGGCCTCGCCGCGATCCTGGAGACGCTGACCTATTACGCCGCCCATCTCGACGAAATCAACGGTAAGATTTTAGCCTGCTTTGTCGCCGACGAGGAGGGCCTGAGCAAGGGCACCTATCAGCTTGTGGCGGAGGATGTCATCCACGCCGACTACGCCATCATGGGCGAGTGCCGCTACGACAATGTGGCTGTCGGTTTCCGCGGCCGCTACAGCTTTGAGGTGACCGTCCACGGACAGACCGCGCACGCCAGCCACTATCCCGAGGTCGGTGAAAACGCTCTCATTTCCGGCGGACGGCTGGCCGCGGCCATCGAGGCGCTGCCGACGCTCCAGCACCCGCACCTCAAGCACGGCACGTGGTGCGTGCGCTATATGGAGGGCGGCAATCCCGGCACGCTCGTTGTGCCGGAGAAGTGCTACCTCTTCGTTGACCGCTACGTCGTTCCGGGCGAGACGGACGAGATCTGCATTGCGCAGATCATGGAGGCGGCGGAGCAGCTCGGCCTTTCCGGCAAGGTCGACGTGCGCCTCAAGCCGAGAAAATCGCCCTACATGCAGTCGTTCGCGGTGGAGGAGGATCATCCGCTCGTCAAAATTTTGCAGGAGGAGTTTTACTCCGTCACGGGCAAGGACCTTCCGTGCGCGTACGACGCCTCGGTCTGCGATTCGAATATTTTAGCCGTTTCGCTCGGCATTCCGGTCGTGACGTTCGGCCCCTCGGGCGGCAACATGCACGGTGACAACGAGTACGGCTATGCATGGCAGGTGAAAAACTGCGGCGAGGTTTACCGCCGCACCGTCGCGCGCCTTTTAAGCGGCGAAGTATAAAGAGAAAAAAGAGGCAGCCTCGGCTGTCTCTTTTCCTTTTGCATTTCACGCAGATTTTACATTTCTTTGCTGGTTTTTGACAAATCCCTCTGCTATACTGTATTTGATGAAATTTGGAGAGAAGAGAGGAGAAGTGATACAACATGGATACTTACAATATGATCGATTTTAACGAAAAGAAGGGCTTCATCTGCGATATGGACGGCGTCATCTACCATGGCAACCGCGTGCTGCCGGGCGTGGCGGAGTTCATCCAATGGCTGCATAATGAAAACAAGGAATACTTGTTTCTGACGAACAACAGCGGTTACACGCCGCGCGAGCTGAGCCAGAAGCTTGCGCGCATGGGCCTCGACGTGACGGAGGAGCACTTTTATACGAGCGCGCTCGCGACGGCGGCGTTCCTGCGCGATCAGGCGCCCGGCTGCTCGGTCTTTGCCATCGGCGAGGCAGGCCTTTTGAACGCGCTCTACGACGCAGGCATCACGATGAACGATGTGAACCCCGACTATGTCGTCGTGGGCGAGGGACGCTCCTATTCGCTCGACACGCTGACGAAGGCGACGAATCTCGTCTGGAAGGGCGCAAAGCTCATCGGCGCGAATTCCGACGTTTCCGGCCCCATCGAAAACGGCATCGTGCCCGCCTGCCGCGCGCTCGTCGCGCCCATCGAGATGGCGACCGGCACGCAGGCGTACTTCTGCGGCAAGCCGAACCCGCTGATGATGCGCACGGGCCTCAAGATGCTGCACTGCCACTCGGCCGAGGCCGTTATGGTCGGTGACCGGATGGACACCGACGTGATCTCCGGCATGGAGAGCGGTATGTCGACGGTGCTGGTGCTCTCGGGCGTTTCGACGCGCGAGACCATCAAGACCTACGCCTATCGCCCGAGCATGGTCCTAAACGGCGTGGGCGACATCGTGAGCTTCGCCCGTGGGGAAAAGTCGGAAGCCTGAAGATTGAAAAGGGAAGCGTGAGCAGCGGCGCTTTGTTGTATTACGGGGACGCTTAGTTTTCCTCTCTTGCGCGAAGGCCTGCGACGGACGAGATCGGCAGCGAGAAGCAGATCGCGCCCGCTTTGGTGCCGGGACCGGCCTGCTCGTTGATCGAGCGCATGATGGCGGCCTTTTCGTCCTTGTGGGCGATGATGTAGATCATATCCTTTTCGTCAGCAAGGCTGACGCTGAAGAATTTTTCTCCGCGCGTGCCGCCCGTGCCCTTGGCGTGCAGCACCGTGCCGCCGCCCGCGCCCGCGGCGCGCGCCGCGTCCATGACAAAGTCGGAATAGCCTTCGTTCAGGATAACGGTGATGAGTTCATGTTCAAAGTTCATGTTCGGCGCTCCTCCTGCTTTGAGATCGTCGGTGAGATAGGACAGTGTCTTGCCGCCGGCCACGCTCTTGAGCGGCACGGTCAGCATGACGCCGTTGCCCGGAATGTCGATAAAGAGCTTGCGCTTGGCGGAACGGATAAGCGAATCCGCCTCCTGCGCGCTGCCGACGGCGGCGATAACGCACTTTTCCGTCGCGTCCAGCCCGTAGATGGCAAGGTGCTCGCTCGTGGCCGTGCCGCGCGCGGGCATGCTCAAAATGAGGTGCAGCCCCGCCGCGTGGTAGAGCGAGCCCATCGCTTCGCCGCGGTCGTGATCCGTGATGGCAATGATGTAATAGAGTTCCATTTCAGCAGGCCTCCCACAGTTCGATGATCTCGTTGTCGCCAAAGTCGGGGAGCTGGGGCTCCTGCGAAGCATGACGGGATTTGACGACATAGATGGCTCCCATCACCTGCACAGTGATGAGCGGCATCATCGCAACGAGCGCGACAAGGCCGAACGCGTCCGTCATCACATTGCCGCCGAGCGCTTCGCACGCGCCTGTGGCGAACGGCAGCATGAATGTCGCCGTCAAAGGACCTGACGCGACGCCGCCGGAGTCGAACGCGATGGCTGTGAACGTGCGCGGCACGAAAAAGCTCAAAGCCAGCGCGATAAGATAGCCGGGCACGAGGAAATACATGATCGAAATGCCTGTGATGACACGCAGCATCGCAAGCCCGCCCGCGGCGGAGACCGCGATGGATAAGCTCATGCCCATCGCCTTGGCAGAGATCGCGCCCGCGCTCAACTCTTCGACCTGCTTGTTGAGCGTGTGAACGGCGGGCTCGGCGTTGATGATGAACCAGCCCATGAGCATTGCAAGGGGGGCAAGGAGATAGACCTTCCACCCATCAGCCAGCGCGGCACCGAGCGCGTAGCCCAGCGGCGAAAAGCCGACGTTCACGCCCGTGAGGAACAGCACGAGACCTAAGTATGTATAGAGGATACCAATCACAATGCGCATGAAAGGCAGCTTGCGGAGCTTGAGCGAAATGACCTGAAAAATCAGGAAGAAGACAACGATCGGCAGCAGCGCCATTGTCACTTCCCATAAATACTCCGGCAGGGCATGCAGATAGTCCTTGCCGAGCTCCACCGTGGTGGCGACGCCGGAGACGGCGCCGCTTTCGCCCTGCGCGGGCTGCGTTTTGTAGATCGCACCGAGCAGCAGCACCGAAAGGATCGGCCCGATCGAGCAGAGGCCGACAAGGCCAAAGCTGTCCGCCTTGGCGTTTTCGTCGCTTCGAATGGACGCAACGCCGACGCCGAGCGCCATGATGAACGGCACGGTCATCGGCCCCGTTGTCACGCCGCCGGAGTCGAACGCGACGGAGAGGATGCTTTCATTCGACAAAAACGCCGCGGCAAAGACGATGGCGTAAAATACGATCAGCATCGTGCGCAGCGAGATCGAAAAGAGGATGCGCACCATGCACAGCATCAGGAAGAAGCCGACGCCGACCGAAACGGTCAGAATCAGCACCGTCGTGTCAATCTCCGGCACGTTGCCTGCGAGCACCTGCAAATCGGGCTCCGCCACTGTGATGGCAACGCCGAGGGCGAAGCTCACGGTCAGGATGAGCGGCAGCTTGCGCGATTTCGTCAGCTTGGAGCCCATGTAGTTGCCGATGCGGCTCATCGACATGTCCGCGCCCAGCGTGAAGAGCCCCATACCGAGGATCAGCATGGCTGTGGCGATCACGAACGAAAGCATCAGTCCCGCGTCCACCGGCACGAGCACAAAGCTGATCGCCATAACGATCAGGCTGATGGGCAGGACGGAGGCGGTGGCTTCTTTCAGCTTTTCCATTAAGATCTGTTTCTGATACAAAACCTCACTCCTTTATCAATTCAATACTTCCAAAAATATCATAGCAGAGATTCGCCGCGATGAACAGGGAAAAAGGGTAAAGGATGTGTTAAGCTTGTTCACCCGACGTGGACGAAAACAGCGGAATGGTCAAACCATCCCGCCGCTTCCCCATTTTTTTAATGCATATTATTTACTGTGCCGCATGCGCACATCCGCGCTCGAGAGAGTGGCGGATGTTGCCGTCGAGCATTCCGCCGAGATCATCGATGAACGAATCCGGCTCGCCCTTCATGCCGCTGCCGATCCATTCAAGCGTGAGCCCTGCGAGCGCTGCCGTGTAGAAGCGCGCGAGCGCCATGATCTGGCTTTCGCTGACGTTCAGGCCCTCAGCCTCCTTGCGGACGTAAGAAAGCATTGTCGTCAGGATCGTTTTATGATAATATCTTGCCAGAATATCGCTGTGGGCGGAGTTGTGCAGGTGCAGGATCATGCGCTTGTTCTCCGCGGCGAAGGATGTGGCGGTCAAAAATGCCTTCTGCCACGATTCATAGCCCTCCACGCGCTCGGAGAGCTTTTCAATCTCCGACTCGAACACATCCTCGGCCAGCGCGTAGATGTCAGTGTAGTAATAATAAAAGGTGTTCCGCGTGACCTCGCTTCTCTCTGCGATGTCGCGGACAGAGATCTTGTCGAAGGGACGCTCTGCCAGAAGCTCGATGAAGCTACGGCGGATGGCGTTTTTGGTGCGCAGAGCCATGGGTAGGTTCCTCCCTTTCTCGATTCGCTTTCATTCATTATATCCGATATGGGAAAAACTTGCAAGTGACAAAATCGTGAACATTTAACGAAATCTTTACACTATACTCGCCGCTTCCTGTCGGAAACTTGGTCAGCCTCGCGGGAGTGTGAAAACTTTGTGCGCCTTGCGGACTTTGCCACTTTTCCCGCTTTCATATTCCCGCTATCATCAGACTGTCAAAAACTGAGACAGCGCTCTTTCCCCATGCGAACGAGCAGAAAGGAAGCGAAAGCGATGAAAACCTATTTCACCTCTGAGTCCGTCACGTGCGGACATCCCGATAAAGTTTGCGACCAGATCGCCGACGCGGTGCTCGATGATATCCTTGCCAACGATCCCGACGCACACGTCGCCTGCGAGGTGACGGCCTGCACCGGCGAAGTCCACCTGATGGGCGAGATCTCCTCGTCCTATGTGCCGGACTATGAAGCCATCGCGCGCAAGGTCATCGCCGAGATCGGCTATACCGTGCCCGTCGTCGGCTTTGACGCCGAAAATGTGCGCATCCGCGTCAGCATCCACACCCAGTCGCCGGACATCGCGCACGGGGTTGACCGCGCCGCGCCGGAGGAAGCCGGTGCGGGCGATCAGGGCATGATGTTCGGCTACGCCTGCTGCGAGACCGACGCGCTGATGCCGCTGCCAATCACGCTTGCGAACCGCCTGACGAGAAAGCTCGAGCAGGTGCGGCGCGAAAAGCTGCTGCCCTATCTTCTGCCGGACGGCAAGGCGCAGGTCAGCGTCGAATACGAGGACGGCAAGCCCAAACGCATTTCCGCCGTCGTCGTCTCCGCGCAGCACAGCGCGGAGGTCGGCATCGACGCGCTGCGCGATGCGATCTTAGAACAGGTCATTTTCCCTGTGCTGCCGCCAGAACTGCTCGACGAGCACACAGAGTATTTCATCAACCCGACGGGACGATTTGTCGTTGGCGGGCCCGCGGGCGACAGCGGTCTTACCGGCCGCAAGATCATCGCCGACACCTATGGCGGCATGGCGCGCCACGGCGGCGGGGCGTTCTCGGGCAAGGACCCGAGCAAGGTCGACCGCACGGGCGCTTACATGGCGCGCTATCTCGCCAAGAACATTGTGGCCGCGGAGCTGGCCGACCGCTGCGAGATTGAGCTTGCCTATGCCATCGGCCTCGCCGACCCCGTGAGCGTGATGGTCGACACGTTTGGCACGGGGCGCGTGAGCGACGAAAAGATCGCGAGCTGGCTTATGGAGCATATCGACATGCGCCCAGGCAGCATCACGTCACGCTTTGAACTGCGCCGCCCGATCTACCGCCGCGTCTCCTGCGGCGGACACTTCGGCGAAAATGCCGTGGGTCTTCCGTGGGAGTGGACCGACATCGCCGAGGTGCTGCAAAAGGAAATTTTATCATAACATCATCTGCGAAGGCGGGGAGGAACAGCATTGAAAAGCAAACGGAGCAGAACCTATCTCGTCAGCGGTCTCACGCTGGCGCTGATCTTTGCTGCCATCATCCTCATTTTTCGTGACGCGCTGCCCGATATCGTCAAGGACCTGAGCGCTGTGCCGTTCTGGGGCGTGCTGATTCTGCTCGCACTCGGCTTTGCCTACGAGGCGATGGAATCCGTGCTGTGCCTCGTCATCATCCACCACAAAAAGCCGGACTGCACGTTTATTGACGCGCTGCGCGTGACATTCCTCGGCGTGTTCGGCAATATCGCGACGCTGGGTGCGGGCACGCTGCCGATGCAAAGCTTTTACCTTTACAGGCGAGGTCTGGACGCGGGCAGCGGTCTTGGCATCATGGCGAGCGAATACGTGCTGCACAAGATATCCGTGCTGATCTACGCGACGGTCGCGCTGCTGCTCGGCGGCGACTGGCTGCGTGAGAGCGCCAGCGGCCTTGCCCGCTATCTTCTGATCGGCTATGTCACCGGCGCGCTCATCGTGATCGCGCTCACGCTGCTCTACACCTGGGATAAGGTGCTGAAGTTAGTGCTGATGCTGCTCGGCAAGCTCCCGCACACGCCGAAGTGGGACGAACGCCGCGAAAAGTGGGCGAATAGTCTCACCGAGCTCAACCGCGAGGCGGAAAAGGTGCTGCTCGTTCCGTCAATCCGCGTCAAAGGTATCGCCGTGAGCCTTGTGAAGCTCTTCGTGCTCTATTCCATCCCCTATGCCGCGCTGCGGCTCGTGGGCTGCACGGCGCTTAACTTCGCGCAGGCGCAGATGCTCGCCTCGCTGATGCTGCTCATCACAAGCGCGCTGCCAAACGTCGCAGGCGTGGGCCCGATGGAGTTTGCATTTTTGCTGCTCTTCGTCCCGTGGGCGGACACGGCAATCGCCTCGTCGGCGCTGGTACTTTATCGCGTGGCGACGTATTTCTTCCCGTTCCTTCTGAGCGTGATCGTGTTTCTCCGCGAGGAGAAGAAATCTTTGAAAGGCTTTGATGCGCAAAGCGCTTGAAAATTATGACGGCCTGAGGCCGTCGGGGGATTCCCGCACCGTGCGGGAGTGCGCTAAAGGGGGATACTCTCTTTCTCGAAAGAGAGTATCCCCCTTAAACCCCCGAGAGAAAGGACGAGGGGCCTTCCCCCTCGACCCCACACATTGGCAGTTTCAATCTTGAAGAACTGCACGCGCTGCGCAATGTAGGTGCGGTGTACATGGCTTCGCCATGAATCCCTGCAATTCGTGACCGATTTGCAACCGCGCCTTACTATCGTGAGGCGCGAGTGACGTTAGATTGGCGGCAGACTGCCTGCGGAATGCGGCATTGCTTCGCTCGCCGCATTGATGAGTGCTCCGGTAGACGGAAATTAGGCTGTACCAGCGCGAGATGGGCAGAGCGGCAGCGGATGATAGGAGTACGCCAAGTCGTATAGCAGGGGTAAATGCGGCTTTGCCGCACGCAAGAGGTGCAATCGGCAAGCATTGCAGCTCTTCGAGCTGCTCGCTTGCAATGAAAAATTTTCTCTGGGAGGGTGTAAGGGAGGGGTGTCTCTTTTCAAAAAAGAGACACCCCTCCCTTATCCGCGTTCCCACACGGTGTGGGGAACAAGGCGGCAGCACTTTGTGCTGCATTATCCCCGCGCCTTAGCGGCGCGCTTTAATTTATAGAGCTCTTCGGCAGCAAGCCGCGTCTTAGCGACCACATCCCCGCCGTCTTGCGGGAAGCAGTAATACAGCGCTTTGTGGTCGCCGATGCAGAGCATATCGCCGATCTCGTACCAGAAATAGTCGGCGTACAGGCTGTACGAGGCCTCAGGCTTTTGGGAATAGTCCAGTTTCCCGCCGCAGCCGGTCAGGTGGAAGCCGTTTTCATCGTGGTGCAGCCGGCCTTCGCCCACGCGGCAGATCTCGCGCATGTTGACCATCATGCAGATCTGCACGGGAATATCAAGCTGATATGCGCCGCTTTCCAGCTCCTCGCGCACGCACTGCCGCTCCCAGGTGTACCAGTCCGGCACGTGGGTGAACGCGGCCTCGCCGTTCAAACATTCCAGCGTACCAATCTCTGTCAAGCGATATTCCTTGTTACAGCTTCGGCAGATGAGCGACGTGCCCCTGCCCTCCATTTTCCCCTCGGCGAAGCAGTGCGGGCACTTGTAGAGCACGCGGTTGAGTCCGTCGGCGCGGAACGGCTCGCTGACGGAGACGCCGTTTTCCTCCTGCCAGCGGAAATTGTCGAAGCGGAAGGCGGAAAAGATGCGCTCATTGATCTCGGCGACGTTCCTCTCTGCAACGTCGCTGGACGAGAGCAGGCACTGCATCTGCGCTGAGACCTTCGCGCGCCGCTTTTGCAGCCCGTTGTAGAGCGGGTCACGCGCGAACGCGCCGTAGGTGCGGATCATCACGACCGGCACATTTAGCGCCTTGACGCACTTGCCGATGCTCTCCGGCAGCGGTGTGGCCGTGCCGTCAAAGCTGTAGCTTGCCTCGGGATAGAGCAGCACCGACGTTTTGAGCGTCCGCACGCAGTAGAGCATGTCGCGCACGAGCGCCGCGTCCGAACAGAACTTGCGCGTGGGGATGCAGCCGACGCTGCGCATCAGCCACTCCTTGCCGACAAAGCCGTCCGACGTGCAGACGATGTTGAACGGGCGCGGGTACAGCACCGCCTCCGCGATTTTGAGGTCGAGAAAGCACGAGTGGTTCATCAGGACAAGGCAGGGCTCATCGCTTTTGATCTGCGCCATGCCGATCTTCTCGCAGTGGAAATGCGTCGCCAGAAGCTCGGGCGCGGAGGCTGCGCGCAGGACCGTCCGGAACAGGAGCGACGGCTTTTTCGGCTTTTTGTGCACCTGCGGCGGCTGGGCAAGAACCTGCTCGTAGGTCCGGTCGACGACTTTAATTTTCATTCTGTTTCTCCGGCACGACGTGGATGTTCAGATGATCGTAGGACATCTCCACGTTGTGCTTTGCAAAGGTGTTGCGCAGGCGCTCGTACATCTTAAAATAAGTGTCCCAGTAGGCGTCTGCCGCCGTCCAGCAGCGGATGGTGTATTCGATGGAGCTGGCACCGTAATTCGAGAGATACACCGTCGGCGTGGGTTCTTTCAGCACGGCGGGGAAGGCGAGAACGGCGTCCATGCAGGCCTGCTTCACCTCGTCCGTCGGCGCGTCGTAGGATGCTGTGACCTTGTAGACGATGCGGCGGCGGCCCAGGACGGTGAAGTTGATGATCTTCGAGCTGGACATTTCGCGGTTGGGCTGGAGCACGATCTGTCCATCCGGCGTTTCGATCTTCGTGTGCGTCAGTGAAATTTCACGCACCGTGCCGGTCGTGCCGCCGACTTCGATCTCGTCGCCGAGCGAGAACGGATGCGAGAAGAGAATGACGAGCCCGCCGGCGACGTTGCCGAGAATGTCCTCGGCGGCCAGCGTGACGCCCAACGTCAGCACCGACATGATGGCGGTGAGCGACGAGGTGTTGATGCCGAGCGCCTCGGCTGTGATGATGATGGTAAGCAGATACAGAAGCGTTTTGAGGCTCGTGAGGATGACCTTTTGCAGCCGCTCGTTCAGGCGGTTCGCGCGCGAGAGCAGCCGCGAACAGAGCTTGAGCACGAGCCGCACGACGATCAGGCAGATGAGGAATGTCAGCAGCGCGGAAAGGATGCTGCCGATGCTGTAGCCGCCGATCGAGCGGGAGATGATCTGGGAAATATTGTCCATGGCGTTTCGCCCCTTTCGATGCCCAGTATATCAGTGTTGCCGCGCCTTTGTAAAGAGCACGCTAAGAATCCTCAGAATTCCTTAAACTTTGCCGGTTGAGAAACGGGCGGGAAGAGCGTATAATGCAGCGTGATCTTTTTTGAAAAGGAAGTGCCCGCATGCGCCCTTACGCCCTCATCGACCTCCACTGCGACACGTTGACCGACTGCATGTACGCAGGATCGAACATCATCGACACGCTCGACGATCCCGCGCGCACGCTGTCGCTCACAAGTATTCCGAATGATGTCCGCTGGGCGCAGTTTTTCGCCGTGTTCGTGCCCGATGAGCTGCGCGGGGAGAAGGCTGTCCGCTTTTTTGACAACGCCTGCGCGAATTTCAATCGCCAGATGCAAAAATTCACGGATCGCGTGTCGCCCTGCCGCAATGTTGCCGATATGGAGCGCGCGTGGGCGGCGGGGAAG
>OCIU01001957.1_pt1 | contig 12942 bp, 8 predicted proteins | sample 1538471 | NCBI WGS metagenome assembly OCIU01 (sample SAMN04571693, study PRJEB22368) | human gut metagenome | biome: human gut; material: stool | host: Homo sapiens | place: Luxembourg | collected 2012-06-01 | reverse complement strand
GGGGCTTTAAAATTCAAAAACTGCATATGTCTTTGTAAGCACAATGTTTGCATCTGCTCTCGTCTGTAGTGGCAGCAAAGGGCAGCGACGGGTTGTAGATGTCGGCAATGAGCTCACGGAGCCTGTCGCCAAACTGTTTGCGGAGCGGCTCCACGTCGTTTATGCGTGCCGGGCCAAGGTTGAGCACAGGGTCATAGTCGGTTGCCGTGTGCTGAATGTAGAGCAAGGCGGGGCTGACGGGCAACGCCTTGGGGTTGTGGCGTGAGGAATGGCTCGTAATGAGCGAGTAGAGGAGCGTTTGCAGATAGTAGCCCGCCTGCTTCTTGCGCTTCTCGCCCGTGGTGAAGATGTCGTCGACCGTCGCTATCTGTTCTGCGTTCGAGGGTTTGTGGTAACGTCCTGTCTTATAGTCGACCACGCGCATGGTCTCGTGGCCAGTCTGCTTGTCTGTTACCGCGTCAAGACGGTCTATGGTGCCGCCGATGCGTATGGTCTGGCTCGTGGGCAGCCCCTTGGTTATTGTTGTCTCCACCTTCTGCTCCAGCCCGCAGATGGTGAACGGCGTGTTCTCCTTGTCGGCGGTCAGGAGCGAGCGCAGATAGTCGGCTATCACGGCGCGGTTGATGAGTTGCAGACCGTTATATTCGGGCTTGTGTTTTGTGGGGTCAATCTTGAACAGCTCCTTGGCAAAGGCGTGGTCGACATGTTGCAGGACCGCATGGTGCTGGCGCAGAAACTGGTCTATGGCCGTGGTTGTGACGAGGCCTGTTGGCGCGATGGTGTTGTAGATGCTCTCGGCGGCAGCATGGAAGATCAGTCCGAAGGTGCGGTCGTCGAGCTCGGCCTGCTCGTCGTCGTCATACTCATGAATGTGCGCAAGGTTGTTATAATAGAACGTGAGCTGACAGGTGAGGTAGCGGTTTATGGCCGTGGGCGACAGGTAGCTGATGGTCTTCAGCTCTTCCATGATCTCAGGCGTCTTCTCTATGCATGCGTGGCGCGTGAAGCTCGTTGCGGCGTGGCGTGCGCTCAGGCTGATGTGACGTATGTCTATTCCGCTCTCCACCATGAGCTGCGTCATGAAACGGCTCTTCTCGCACGGGGTGCCCGCGTCCTTTACCGTCGATGAAATTATGGTCACGTCGGCAGAGCGTTGCAGCAGACGGTAGAAATAGTAGGCATAGATGGCCACCTTGTGGTCAACGGTCGTGAGGTCGTAAGCCTTGCGTATGGAGTAGGGAATGAAGGAAGCGTCGTTCACGCCCTTCGGCATGTTGCCCTCGTTGCAGGAGAGAATGAGCAGGTGCTCAAAGTCGAGGTTGCGGGTCTCGAGCACACCCATGACCTGTATTCCCTCTATCGGTTCGCCGTGGAACGGAATGGAGGTGCCGCCTATGAGCTGGGCAAAGAGGCGCTCAAGGGTTGAGAGGTCGGCTTGCAGGTCGCCGCTGTCGATAAGCTCTAACAGCCGGCTCACAAGCGTGTACATCCTGAACACGCTCTCCGTGAAGAGCGCATCGTCTGACGCACATTGTGTGCCCACATGCTTCAGCACCTTCTGCAGCCAGGCAAAGAGGTTGCGGTTGGCTTCGGCTTCGCTACACGGCGAGGGGGCGAGGTCGGCAAAGATGAGAGCCGTGCCCTCGTCCACGGCAAGCTGCTGTCGGGAGGGATAATAGGTGCGTGCCTCTGCGTCGGAGGTGAGGCGCTTTATGAGCTCTGGCGCCAGGGGCGATATTATGGTGCTGAAGGGGTGTCGCAACACGCGAAGGACGGCGTGCAGGCTGTATTTGTCGCTACCCGCCTTGTGGCCGTTGGTCTGCAGGTCTATGAGCATGCTCATGAGCGAGGCCACCGATGTCTGTTGCAGGGGGAAACCTGTTGTTATGTTGGCTTTCTCCACCTCGTCTGGCAGGGCGTGCATGACGGTTTGCAGAATGTTCTCGTCGCACATCACCACGGCTGTTGAGCTGCCGGCCTCTATGCGCCCTTTGCCCTCTTGGGTTAGCCAACTGCTCATGTAGGCTGCCTGTACCGTGTCTGTGGAGGCTTCGGCAAAGGTTATGTGTGGCTTGCGCTTGAGGTTGCTGTAGAGGGCGGCGCGGCTGGTTCCGTTCTCTTCAAGGGCGTTGGGAAAATGCTCCAGATACTGGGCTATGAAATGGCCCGCCTCGTTGTCGGGCTGTCCCTTGCGCGGCATGTAATAGGTGTCATAGTCCCAATAGAACAGGGCCTTGCCAGCTTTTTTCAGCTTGCTGAAGAGCTGCTGCTCCACCTTTTGAAGCATGTTGAAGCCTATGAAGACGTAGGTGTCGAACTCGTTGAACGTCTCGGCTTCCGCGTTGGAGACCACGTCGCGGTAGAGGGCACCCTCATAAGCGAGGTGCTGCTCTTTCAGCCGTTGGTTGAACCGTGTGTAGATGGTGCCTATGTGTTGCCACAGGTTGACAAACCGCTTCTTCAGTTCGCTCTCGCCTGAAGCGCTTTGCCCCGCGTTTTCTTGGGCGAAGCTTGCAAAGAACCTTTTCAGGATGGCTTGCTTCTCTTCGTCAAGATAGGTGAGGTCTCGCTCAATCTCGGCAATGTCGGCCACGTTACGGAACACCTTGTCGGCATCGGCAAGGTTCTTGTCGACATCGTCAAAGTCGGACAGCATCAGTTGGCCCCAACTGTAGAAATGGTCTATCGTCTCCTTCGACTTGGTACACTCCACATAGGTCTTGTGAAGGTCGCACACAAGCTTTATGGGGTCTGCCACGGTTAGCAACGAGTGGCGGCGGAAGAGGTCGCTGATGGTCATGTAAGCAGGAGTCCATATGGGTTCTCCTCCCGTCATCTCAAAGAAATGACGGTTCAGAAACAGAGAGGCACGCTTGTTTGGGAACACCACGGCCACGCGCGACATGTTTTTATCGAATCGGCTGAGCAGGTCGGCGGCGACAAGCTCAAGGAATGTTTTGCTCATATTTTTTTTCTCCTTCTTTCTTTTTTTCTCCTTCTCTTTTCTTTTTCTTTTTCTTTTTCTTTTCTTTTTTCTTCTCCTCCTCCGTCTTCTCCTCCTCCGTCTTCTCCTCCTCCGTCTTGTCCTCCTCCTTCTTCTCCTTTCTTCTCCTTCTATCTTCTTCGTCGTCTTTGTCTTCTTCTTCTTTCTTCGTCTCCTTCTCTTTCTTTAAAGGAGGGTTCTGCAAATTAAGACCTTAACATTTAACAACTCTGTTGGGATAGACGTACCACAGGTAGCCTTCCACATCGTTGTGTCCCATCTGTTTGAGCATAGCCATGTAGAGGCCCACTTGCTGCTTGTGTTCGTCGGTAGGAGAGGCAAATTTGAAGTCGACAACCACGAAGCGGCCGTTGCGTTCCATCACACGGTCCGGACGATATTCCTTCATCTTGTTCGGGTCGTTGGGGTCGCGTGTGAGGATTGTACACTCGTTGTACAGACGCCACCCCGGGGCGAACCAGTCGGCAGCCTGCCTGCAAGCCAGACGGCTCGACATGAGTGAGGTTATGGCCTCGGGGGTAATGGGCGCATCGGCAAGTAAGCCGCGCTCCACATAGCTCTTCATGACCTTTGGCAGGTCGTCGGCTGTACGCATCTCCGAGAATATGCCGTGCATGATGTTGCCCTTCTTTATGTAAGAAATCTGTTGCTCCTCGTCCTCTCCCTTTACAAACTCTCTGCTGTCGTTGCTCTGACGGAACGTGGCCTTGCTGGGGTAGGTGTTGAAGTCGAGGTCTATGCGCTCCTTTTCGGCAAGAAACACGTTGGCTTGCTTAGGCTTGGCAACCGAAAGGCGAGAATGAGCTTCTCCTGCCTTCTTTCCTTCCTGCGCCTCTTTTTTAAAGCCTTCTCCTTGCTCTTTTTCTTCCTGTTTCTTCTCTTCTTTCTTGGCTAATGTGCCGTAAGCGAAGCGCACCTCGTCGTCGGGACCTTCGGCTCCCTCAAACTCGGCTCCTTCAAGGTCGGCAGCTATGAGGGGCAGACATTGCTCCAAGAGGTTTGACCGATACTGCTGGTCGGCTCGTCGTCCATAGACAAAAAGGTTCTTGCCTGCACGGGTGAAAGCCACATAGAGCATGTTGAGGTTGTCGATAATGTTTTCGAACGATTCTTCCAGACAGTCGTGCTCAAAACAAGTGCCGGCCATTCTGCTCACAATGTTGCTCACAGCCACCAGCGGCAGCTCGTTGAAGGGAGCCGTGCGCGGCTGGCACCAGATGAGGCCAGGGAGCGTCATCTTCCAGTCGCAGAACGGAATGATGACGTTGTCATATTCCAGACCCTTGCTCTTGTGTATGCTCAGCAACTGTATGCCGTCGGCATCGTCGGTCTGTATGGTCAGGTCGCAATAGCTGTTGTCCCATTGTTCAAGGAACCCCTCTATGTCGGACGGGTTGTCTATGGCAAACTTGTTTATGACATCGAAGAAGGCGCACACAAACGCGCTCTGACCCTCTATCTCGTCGAGCTTGTAAAGCCGTTGCAGATGCTCGGCAAGCTCAAAGAGCGGAAGGGCTGACAGGTCGGTATCGCCAAAGAGCAGCCTGTCCGCAATTTGGCTTGCGGCGGCGCTGGTTATGGCGAAGCTCTTGCAGCCGTCGGTCTCGTTGCTTACAAAGCTTTCTTCGTTGCCTGTAAAGCCTTTCTCTTCGTTGCTTGTAAAGCCTTTCTCTTCGTTGCCTGTGCGTTTTTTCTTTTCGTCCTGTTCCCTTCTCTCGACATATTTTTTATAGAAGCATGCCACGTTTGCCTGCATGATCTCGTCGGTAGGGTGGAGGAGCAGACGCAAAGACCAGATAATGGCGTTCACGGCTATGCTGCTGTCAAGACGGTAAGCCTCGCCCGAGACCACAGGCACCTCAGGCAGGTGGTCAGACAGGTAGCGGGCTATGGTGCGCACATCCTCGTTGCGGCGCATGAGCACGGCGATGTCGCGAGGACGCACATGCTCGCTGAGCAACCTCGATATGGTTGCCGTGACACGCTCCATCATGAGTGTGGTCGTGTCGGTCTCGTCATCGGCTTGTCGCGGCAACAGTTGCACCTCTATTCGTCCCACCTTAGGCCGCGGACGGTTGGCGGGTATGAGCTGCACCACGTCCGAGTAGGCTTTCTCAAGTTGCGCAGCCATCACGTCTGACCCCGCATCGGCAATGCGTTGGCGCTCAAGCATGGCAGCATGTGTGAAGAACGAGTTGTTAAAATCTATAATGTTGCGCTCCGAGCGATAGTTGGTCTTCAGACTGTCCTCATGAGGTGTGTAAGGCGTGTCCTTAAACTGGGCGTCTATGTTGTTGAGCAAGCGCCAGTCGCCTTCGCGCCATCTGTAGATGCTCTGCTTCACGTCGCCCACGATGAGGTTTGTTCCGCTGTCCTCACGACTAAGACACTCGAGCAGCAAGACCTTGAAGTTGGCCCATTGAATGGTACTTGTGTCCTGAAACTCGTCAATCATGATGTGGTTGATCTGCGTGCCTATCTTCTCATAGATGAACGGCGTGTCGTCATGTCCTATGAGCCGGTGGAGCATATATTGTGTGTCGCTCAGCAAGAAGCGGTTGTGCTGAATGTTGTCTTCGCGCACGGCTTGCGCTATGCTTCCGAGCAGACGCAGCTGGTGCATGTGTGCCAGCACCTCTTGCGAGGCCTGATAGTTGTTCCACTCGCGTCGGCGCGTGCTCTCGGCCTTTTCAAGCAGGGGCGTGAGCTTGTCGTGAGCGAGGGCTTTCAGCAACGTGCCGTTTGGCCCTTTAAGGGCTGTCTTGGTGAGCCATGCGTCGGGGTCGGCGAGAGCCTTACGGTAGGTTGCGAGCAGCTCGCCCGTCTTCTTGTCGTTGAAGGCCGAGGGGCCGTAGTCGCCGCGTTGCAGCTTTATAAAGAACGAGGCGGCTCCACGGCTCTTGCTTGCAAGGTCGTCTATGGTGAAGCCCGCGTTGTCGATGGCGGCAAAAAACTCGTCTGCCACATTCTTCATGCGTTGTTCAGCATTCTTTGCCAAGGTGCGCAGGGTGGAGGTGTAACGCTCAAAAAACGTTGCTTCGCCGATGGTCGTTTCCAACGTGTCGCTATGTTCCTTGTAGAAGTCTTTGAAGATGTTGCGTCCAAAATCTTTGATGTGTCTTATGACGTTCCAGTTTTTGTCGTCGTTTATCGTGTCCGTAATATATTGCATGATCCACACCAGCAGCTCGTCCGTGGGGCGCAGGTTCTCGATCATCCTGTCCACGGCCTGCTGCTCTATCTGCGTGTCGCCCAGCTCTATGCGCATGTTGGCCGTGAGGTCAAGCTCGCGCGCGAGGTTGCGAAGCACAATCTGGAAGAACGTGTCGATGGTCACCACGCGAAAATGGTTGTAATGGTGTACGAGGAGCGTGAGCGCCTGTCCGGCTCTCTCTGCCACGATGGCGGGTGCGAGGCCGAGATCCTGGCTTATCTTCGAGGTGTAGTCGGCCGAGTCGGCAAGCTGCTTCCACATGCCGTAGAGCTTTGTCAGGATACGACTCTTCATCTCGTCTGTGGCCTTGTTTGTGAAGGTCACGGCGAGAATGTTGCGGTAGCTCATCGGGTTGTTGATGAGCATTTTTATATATTCTATGGTGAGCGTGAAGGTCTTGCCGCTTCCTGCGCTCGCTTTATAAACTGTCAGCATGTGGTGTAGTAAAAGGAAAAATGTTGTTTAAAACGGTTGACGTTTTGCTGTTGCGGGAAAACGCCCTTTATCTTGACGCCCTGAACGCCGCCAAGTTTACATAACGGCGTTTCATCAGCCGGCGATAGATGTTGCGCATCCACAGGCGATGTGTGGCTATGAACACAAGGCCTATAACCATTATAATAATGTAGGCGATGTCTTTTGAGAACATGGCGCTCGTCATGGAGATTACGATCATGGGCAGACCGAAGCTCACGGCCTGTGCCAGGAGTTGCGCATAGCTGTTTTCCATGCCAGCCTTGCTTGTGAACTTGGTGTTGAGCGGAACCGTCTGCTTGTTGTAGACAGCCAGCTGGAAGAGCACGAAATATTGAAACCCTGCCGTGAACGAGGCCATGCTGACAAGCATGAGAATTGACCATTTGCCAACGATGACCAAGGGGAGCATGAGCAAGAAGGGTATGATGAGCAGCAGGCAATAGACATAATATTTTGCCTTCAAGAGCGACAGAATGTTTTCGCGGCGCACCATAAGACAGTCTATATAGTTGCCCTCATAACTCATGACGCGGGTGAGCATCATCTCTCCATAGACAACAAAATTGTAGATGCACCAGAAGATTGTCATTCCTGCCGAATCGTAAACGTCGGTTGTGCAGACCACAATTGTGAGCAGCACGACGATGGCTGTTGCAAACCAGAAGAGCTTTCGCGGATTCTTGTTGCGCGACATGAGACGAAGCTCAAGTTTTATGTATTGCCCGATGTCGCCATATTTGTTCAGAAAAGCATAGCTCTTTGCCGACCGCACCTCTTTGGTCTTTTCGACGGCTTGCACCTCTTTCATGACGTGCTGTTGCTGCGTGGCTACGTTAGCCTTTATGAGCAACGCCAAGAGGGCTGCGGCAAACAGCAGGGGTAGGGGGTTGCCCACAGCAATCTGCTCGCCAGGCATGGTGACGGCCTGCAAGAACAGGTCGCCGGCCGCCCCGTCGAGCAGCACCATCGGCACGAGCAACAAGGCGTAGAAAGCCACGGGCAGAAGCCACCACAACATGGAGTCGTTGATGAGCGTGCGCACGATGGCGTACCATTGGCTGTTGGCCATTGCCAGCAGCCAGCAATAGACGATGAGCAGAAACGACGGCCAAAGGCCATAACTGAACACTACCGACATGAGGCAGAACGGCACAACCATGATGAGCCACACGGCGTTGCCCCAGCTCACAACCGATGTGGCAACAAAATGGTTAACACATGTGTTGCGGGGCAACGGCAGAAGAAGATAAGGTTTCACCATCTGCGACGGGGTCTGCTGCACGGTGAAGCGCAAGAAGAAATCGAGGGCAAAAATGAACGGCAAGCACATACATAAGATCTCGGGTGAGGTGTATCTGCCGCCGTCGTTGGCTATGAGAGCTAGCATTACAGCCGCTCCAAGCAGATACACTATCACGAACGACGACATAAGCGTTATGACCACCTTTGCCGCCTTGTTGCCCGCGTTTGACAAGCTGCGCTTCTCCGCCAGCTGTCTGTGGCGGCGCAACAGCTTAAAGAGTTGCCATGTGTTCATTCTTTTTCTTTTTGTTTTCTTGTTTCTTTATTTCCTTGTTGCTTGTTGTCTAACCTCTTGAGAGCTTCTTCTTGAGCAAATCTTTTAGCTACCTCTTGAGAGCTTTATCTTGTGCAACCCATTTTTAGCTACCTCTTGAGAGCTTCTTCTTGTGTAAATCTTTGGGTCGGTTCCCCTTTGAGAGCGTCCTTTTATCTAAGGTCAATAACCTCAGCCTGAGGAAAGTCTTTCTGGTTGAACGTGAACAGGCTGTTGGGTTGGTTCTTTGCCTTGAAGTTGCTTACCGTGATGGTGCTCCATGTGCTGTTTTGGCGCATCTTTATGCGTGATGGCACATAGCTTTTTTTGTTAATGCTTATGTAGAGCTCCTGCACGGTACGTTTCTTGTTTTGTGCTGTCAGATGAACCTCATAGCTCTGCTCGTTTTGTGTGAGCGTCATGTTGTAGCCCGTCTTGTAGAGGTTTATGAAGGTGTAGGGGTTCATGGTCATCTGCTGCGCTTGGGTGGGCGTTGTGACGTTAACCTCTTGTGTCTTCTTCATGTAGGTCCATTGTGTCTTGCCGTTGAACCATACGGTAGCCATAGGGGTGTGTGCGTTAAACTTGTTTCCCTTTATGGCTATTGATCCCGATGTTGTTCCAAGTTTAGCGTTGGAGAAGGTGAAGTTGGCGCTTGCACCTCCCTTGTGTCCAATCACTTGTGCCGTCTTGTTGAGCACGTCCATAGCCTGTTTGTTTGTCTGTGCTGATGTGCACACGGCAACGGCCAGCAGGCAAGCCATAAACAAATATCTTAATGTTTTCATAATTTGTCGTTCCTTTAATTGGCAAAAGAAGAGTTGCTCCATTCTTGGGAAAAAGAAGAATTGCTTCATTCTTGAGGAAAAAGAATAATTGCTCCATTCTTGAGAGATGCTCCATTCTTGATAAAAAAGAAGAATTGTTCCATTCTCAAAAGATGAAGTTTCTCATTTACTAAGTTTTTTCTTTCCCTCTTTACATCTTACCTTTGTCTTTGTTTTTTGCCTTTATTTTTTACCTTTTTACCTTTTTACCTTTTTACCTTTACTATCACAGCATCCCCTTCGTCGAAGGCAGCTCATAATGGTAGATGTCTCGTTTTACCGCCATCTTGATGCTCTTGGCGAGAGCCTTGAAAATGCCCTCAATCTTATGGTGCTCGTTTGTTCCCGACGCCTTGATGGCGAGGTTCATCTGCGCCGCGTCGCTAAGACTCTTGAAGAAGTGCATGAACATCTCCGTCGGCACGTCACCTATGCGCTCGCGTCTAAACTCCGTGTCCCATTGCAGCCATGCGCGTCCGCCAAAGTCGAGAGCCACCTGGCACAAGCAGTCGTCCATGGGCAGACAGTAGCCGTAGCGTTCGATGCCGCGTTTGTTGCCAAGCGCCTTGAGAAGACATTCGCCAAGCACAATCGCCGTGTCTTCGATGGTGTGGTGCTCGTCAACGTTCAGGTCGCCCTTGGTGTGGATCGTAAGGTCGCACATGCCGTGGCGTCCGATCTGCTCAAGCATGTGGTCAAAGAATCCGAGCCCTGTGCTTATGTCACACTTGCCTGTGCCGTCGAGGTTCAGCTTCACGAACACGTCGGTCTCCTTTGTTGTGCGACGCATCTCTATCGTGCGTTCGCCAGCAAAGAGCAGCTCCGCAATCTTGTCCCACGTCAGCCCGTCGCGTCCTAAGACCAGCGCCTTGCAGCCGAGGTTTGTCGCCAGCTGCGCGTCGGTCTCGCGGTCGCCGATGACGTAGCTGTTGGCGAGGTCATAAGCGGGGTTGTCAATATAGCTTGTGAGCATGCCTGTGCCGGGCTTGCGCATGGGTGAGTGGTCTTCAGGAAAATGGCGGTCAATGAGCTGCTCGTCAAACTCTATGCCTTCGCCCTTAAGCGTCTGCAAGATAAAGTTGTGAACGGGCCAGAACGTGTCTTCCGGGAACGAACAGGTGCCCAGGCCGTCCTGGTTGCTCACCATGACGAGCTTGAAATCGAGATGTCGCGCTATGAACGCGAGGTTGCCGATCATGCCGTCCACAAATTTCAGCTTCTCAAAAGCGTCGATCTGCTCGTCGGCAGGTTCTTCTATCAGCGTGCCGTCACGATCGATGAAGAGCACACGTTGCTGCTTGGTTGCGATGTTATCCATAGTTGTCAATCTTTTTTGTTTTCTTTTTTGTTTTCTGCTATTATTTTTGAACACCCACTTATAGCCTTGGCTCTTCAAAGCTTAGCCTCTTGCCCGTTGTCCGAAGTAGCCTGTCGTGTGTTCAGTCTTGTGTCGACCGTTCCACAAGCGTAGAGGGCTGTAAGGAAGAACCAGACGGCGCTATATTGTGCCACAAAACACATGGCGGTCTGTGCCACAAAATAGAACATGCTGAAGCTGCCTGGCAGAGCCGATGCGTCGCCCAGCATCATGCCCTCGGCGTTGGCGTGGTTTGCCATCAAGAGCACGATCATGGGTACCGACATTACGCACACTATAATCACCACGATGAGCGTCAGAATTAACGACGTGCCCAAAAGAAAACCGTAACGACGCGCTCCCGTTTTGTAGTCGGTCGTAAAAGCCTGTCGCAACGTGCGTTGCGGGTCTACAACATATTTTGTTAAAGAGTAGAGCAAGGGCACGATGGCAAACAAAAGCACTATCGTCAAACAAATTGTGCCTATAGTTGCCACACCCATGGCTGTGGCTTTCCCGATGTTGGCAGCAGCCAAGCCCGCTCCCAAAGCAAACGAAGCCGCGAGCACCACGGCGAGGAACGCAACACACATAACGGTCGTTGTGCCGTTCAGCCGCACGTTCTTCCAATAGATCTGCTTCGGGGTCATCTCGCAGAACAAACCGATAAGCTTTGACCAGAACCAAGGAGCCAAAAACACGAACACCACAGCCGTAGCTGCTGCCGTGGCAAGGCTCAATAGAAGGTCGGCAGTCGTGGGCACAATGGTCTCTTGTTGAGGCAGGAACGCCTGCAAAGAGAGCACGATCGACACCACAAGCGCGGGTATCCATGTCTTGCGAAATATAGTGGCAAAGTTGGAGCAGTAGAGATCGAAGGCACTCTTAAGGCAGCTCGATATGCTACGCTCTTTTAAAAAATCTTTCTTTTCCATCACTTTATGTTTCTTTCTTTTTCTTCTTTTTTCTTTTTCTTTTTTCTTTTTTCTTTTTTCTTTTTTACCTTTTTACCTTTTAACGTCTGAACTCGGAGCACACAATGGCTGTAGCCACAGCCACGTTCAGGCTGTCTGCCTTGTCGGCCGTTGTGGCGAAGGTAGGTATGAGCAACTTTTGGCTTATCCTGCTGCGCATCTCGGCGCTAATGCCGTTGCCTTCGTTTCCCATCACAATAATGCCGTGTTGTGGCAGATCTTTGGTGTAGATGTTTTCGCCGTCGAGCAGGGTTCCAAACACAGGATTGTCTTTTGGCAGACGGTCTACGAGACGGGGTAGGGAGGTGTAGACCACTCTCACCCTTGCTATGCTGCCCATCGTGGCCTGCACCACCTTTGGGTTGTACACGTCGGCCGTGTCGGGACTGCACACAATGGTGTCTATGCCGAACCAGTCGGCAATGCGAATGATGGTTCCGAGGTTGCCTGGGTCTTGCACACCATCGAGCGCGAGCACCAGCTTCTTGCTTATGCTGTCTGCCGTCAGCTCCTCCTCTGTCTGCTTAAAGACCGCCAGCACCTGTTGCGGGTTCTGCTGCAAACTGGTTTTTGTCAGCTCTTCTTCTGTCACCACAATCAGCTCGTCTGTGCGTTGTGCCTCGTCGTGGTGATGTTGTACCCACTCGTCTGTGGCAACAATGGTCAAGGCACGTTGTCTCACCAGTATGTCGCCCACGGTCTTGGGGCCTTCTGCCACAAACACGCCCTCTGCCTTTCGGTTCTTCTTCAAGGCGAGCGCCCTGATGTGCTTTATCTTGTTCTTGCTTATCATTATCTTTCTTTGTAAATCTTTTCTCGTTTGTAAAGCCTTTAGCTCATAAGGCCCTTCTTTTTTAGCCTTTAGCTCATAAGACCCTTCTTTTTTAGCCTTTAGCTCATAAGGCCCTTCTTTTTTAGCCTTTAGCTCATAAGACCCTTCTTTTTTAGCCTTTAGCTCATAAGGCCCTTTTCTTTATTTTTAGCCTTAGGTCCCATAAGACCCTTTCCTTTTTAGTCTTCAGCCCATAAGGCCCTTCTCTTTTTAGCCATAGGCCCATAAGACCTTTCTTATATATAAGATGCAAAAATAGAAATAATAATCGGTATAGGCAAGAACACGACAGCAAATTTTTGCTCCTGCCGTTGCCCAGAGTAGGATAATTATGAATTTTTGTATCTCGTTTTTCTTTGTTATGACAAAAATGTCTTGTTGTTTAAGCAATAAAGCTATTGTCCGTTAACTTCTTGAACGACCGAAGGGAGTGTTTACTTCTTTAATTCCATTAACTTCTGAACTTACGAAAGTTTAATATATAATAAGGTGAAGGCCTCTTTCTTAATCTTTGACCGAATAAAAAACAAGAAAAATGCAGAAAAAGCGAGAAAAAGTTAGCGAAATGTTTGGAGGAATAAAAATATATTCATACCTTTGCATCCGCAATCAAGAGATGAGCGAAAATGATTCGGTGATTACATCGAACGACCGTAAGGAAGTTTGGGTGAGTGGCTGAAACCAGTAGTTTGCTAAACTGCC
>OCIU01001951.1_pt1 | contig 13005 bp, 9 predicted proteins | sample 1538471 | NCBI WGS metagenome assembly OCIU01 (sample SAMN04571693, study PRJEB22368) | human gut metagenome | biome: human gut; material: stool | host: Homo sapiens | place: Luxembourg | collected 2012-06-01 | reverse complement strand
GATGATGACGCTGCCCTCATGCAGCAGGCCCCTGGCCTCGGCGTCGTCGATCATGGCCCGGGCGATGCGGTCCTTCACGGATCCGGCGGGGTTCAGATACTCCAACTTGGCCAGGATCCGGGCCTTCAGGCCGTATTTCTTCTCCAGATGGGTCAGCTCCAGCAGGGGGGTGCGGCCGATCAGCTGATCAGCGGAGGTATAGATATGAGACATGGTTGATTTCTCCTTTATATTGTAAGATGTTGGTTGTTTTTTCAGCGGATGGACATCTTACAACATCGGAAAACCACAGACGCTTCCATGGAAATGACCTCGGTTCCTAAAAACTACTACCAATGTGGTGTGTTGGTAGTATATTCCCGTCACGCACAAAAATCAACCCCTCTGCGAAAATTTTTCCGCAGAGGGGTTGACGCAAAGTTACAGGCTCTTTTCCAGGGCATGGACCCAGTCGGCCTTCAGGTAATAAATCAGGAACACCACACAGCTGACGCTCCAGGTGATGGGATAGGCCCAGAAAATGGTGGCAATATCCGGCCAGACCTTCAGGGCCAGGGTGATATAGCTGACCCGCAGGATGCACCAGCAGCCCAGCATGGTGTACATAGGCACCTGGGCCCGGCCCGCGCCCCGCAGCACGGCGGACACGCCGTGGGCAAAGGCCAGGAAGCAGAAGAAAAGTGCCTCAATGTGGGACTGACGCACACCGATGGCCACCACGGCCGGGTCGTCGTTGAACAGCCGCATGGCATAGGGGGCCAGGAAAAACAGCGCCACGCCGATAAGCTCCGCCATGGCCATGGAGCACAGGATGCCGATCCGGGCCCCCTGCTTGGCCCGGTCAAACTGCCCCGCTCCCAGATTCTGGCCGATGAAGGTGGTCAGAGCCATGGCGAAGGCGGTGATGGGCAGGAACACGAAGCCCTCCACCTTGGAATACGAGCCGCAGCCCGCCATGGCGTCGGAGCCGAAGGTGTTGATGTTGGACTGCACCACCACGTTGGCGATGGCGATGATGGAGTTCTGCACGCCGGAGGGAACACCCTGGGAAGTGATTTTCTTCAGCAGAGGCAGATCAAAGCCGATGCGCTTGATCTCCAGCCGGTACGGCCCGTCGGACCGGGTCAGCTTGATGATGCACAGAACGGCGCTGACCACCTGGCTGATCACGGTGGCTACGGCGGCGCCTGCCACACCCATATCCATGGCCCCCACAAACAGCAGGTCCAGGGCCACGTTGACCACCGACGAGATAACCAGATAGTACAGGGGGCTGCGGCTGTCGCCCACCGCCTGCAGAATGCCCATGCCTGCGTTATACAGGATGGTGGCCAGGCTTCCCAGGAAGTACAGCCGGAAATACAGAATGGAGGTGTCCAGCACGTCCGCCGGTGTCCGCATCCAGGTGAGGATGGTGGGGGTGAAGAACACGCCCAGAAGGGTCAGCAACACACCGCAGCACAGGGCGAAGGCAAAGTCCGTATGGACGGCGGCGCGGACCTTTTCATAGTTCTTGGCCCCGAAATACTGGGCAATGACGATGCCCGCCCCGATGAACAGGCCCATAAAAAAGCCTGTCATCATAAAAATGAGGTTGCCGCTGCTGGCCACAGCGGCCAGAGCCTGCTTGCCCACAAATTTGCCCACGATGACACTGTCCACCGTGTTGTACAGCTGCTGGCAGAGATTGCCCAAAAAGACCGGCACTGCAAAGCTGACCATGCGCTTCCAAATGGAGCCGGTGGTCATATCGGTGCTGCGGTTGATGGCGGCCACGCCGCATCGCCTCCTTATGTAAAGAAATCGTCAGTTCCTTCATTATAGGGGGAAAATGCGGAAAGGTCAACCCTCCATCGCCAAAATAAGCGGTTTTGTCTTTCAATCGTGCACAAATGCGAAAATACGGCAAACGGATTCGGTGAAATCCGGCAGAAAAAATAGTTCTCCGCGCAGCGTCGGACCGCTGCGCGGAGAAGCAAAGGGGGGATGAGAGAGTAAAGCGTTGTCAGTCGGCCAGGATCCGCACCGCACCCACATAGGTGCTGCTGTAATAGCCATCGAAATAGCTGATCTTGACCCCGCCGTTGGAGGTGGCGTGGATGAAGGCCCCGCCGCCCAGATAGATGCCCACATGGGAGATGTCGCCGCCGCCATAGGAGAAGAACACCAGGTCCCCGGCCAGCCGCTGGGCGGTGGACACCCGGGTGAAGGCGTACAGCTGGTCGCTGGCCCCGTGGGACATGCGATAGCCGAAGTGGGCGTAGACGTACATGGTGAAGCCCGAGCAGTCGAACCCGCTGGGGGAGGCCCCGCCCCACACATACCGGGTGCCCAGGAAGGACTTTGCATAGTCCACCAGGTCCTCCCGGGCGCTCTTCACGGCGGAGGTCCCGGCGTAGTCGCTGTACTGCACGGTCTGGCACCCGTCAGCCCGGACATAGCCGGTGGTGCCGCTGAAGGTGATCTGATACCAGCTGCCGTCCTCGGTGACGTCGTTGAGCCGGGCCACCTTGCCCTGGCGCAGGGTCCGCAGGGAGGCGGCGCTGTCGCTGGGTGCGGCGTACACGGTGATCTGACGGGCGGCCATGGCGCCGTCATAGGCGTCCAGCAGGGCCTGGCGGGCGGCCTGACGGCCGGTGCGGCGGGCGGCCTCGCGGTTGGCCTGGCGGGCGGCTTCCGCCTGCCGGGCTTCCTCCTCCTGCTGCAGCTGCACCGCCTGAACGGCCAGCTGGGACAGGTCCACCGTCTCCTCCTGCTCCAGCATCCCCAGGTCGATGGCGATGTTGGAATTGGCCTGGGCGGACTGGGACAGGCCGGCCTCCTCCAGCGCCTGCACGGCGGCGGAGTAGCTGGCGGCGGCCTCGGCCGCATCCTGTATCTGATGGCTCTGATCTGCGCTGACGATCCAGATGCTGGACAGCGTCATGGACACGGCCAGAAACAGACAGGCGAAACGTCGGGATACCATGGGTAAGACTTCCTTTCCATAAGGGGATTTTCTAACGACAAGAGATACTATACCACAATGGTTTCAAAAAAGCTACAAAAAATTACAGATTGGTAACAAAAGTTTTCAAAATGGTAAAAATTTACTGCCGTGTCACGCAAAACACGGCAGTAAGCTCGATATTCAGGATAAAATCCTCATTTCCGCAGGTCGGCGATGGCCTGGCCCGTGGCCAGGATGGACTCCCCGGCCCGGCGCACCCCGGCTCCGGCGGCCTTCATCAGCTCGTCCTTCACGTCCACCGCCAGGCGGCGGAAGATCTCGGAGATGATCTTTTTCTTCTCCTCGTCGGCCCCGGCATACTCCCGGATCAGGGCCGCTCCGGCGGCCAGACCGCCGCTGCGCAGGTCCTCCAGGGTCTTGGTGCGGCCGCCTCGGCTGAGGATGTCGAAAAACGCCCGGGAGAACTGCTCCCGCTCCCGGGGGCTCATGGAGCCGATCCACTCCCGCAGCACTCCGTCGGACAGCTGGCCCAGCTGGGACCGCTGGCCCAGGTGGACGAACCGGGGGCCTTCCACGCACCAGGACAGGGGCTCGTGCTGCATAATGGACCGGGCGGTGCTGTCCACCACCTCATAGTCCTCGGCGTGCTCCAGCAGGACCCCCACGATGGAGGAGGCGGGGATATAGGTGAACAGCCGATCCGCCACCGCCTGATAGCCGGGGGTGTCCACCAGGTCCCGGCTGAAGCCCGGGCCATCGTTGTTATAGGCGGCGATAAGCCGCTGGCGCTGGAGCTTTTCGTCCAGGTGCACCGCCGCCCAGGCGGCCAGATTGCCGCCCTTGGAGTGTCCGCCGATGCGCAGGGCACGCCCGGGACAGGCCCGGGCCACGGCCCCGGCATACTCCGCGGCCTTCACCTGGGCGGGGACTGCGGAAAGGAAGCTCATGTTGAAGTCCTCCTGCCAGCCCACAATGGTCATGTCCGTGCCCCGATAGGCGGCGTATACGCTGCCGTCCGGCAACAGGAAGGACACGGCGGCAAACTGCATCTGCCGGTCCTCGTCGTGGAGGCTCTCAAAGGCGAACAGGGACACCTCCCGAAACCGGGGCGTTTCCGCCGCCTGGCGCATCAGGGGAATGTAGTCCAGGGTGGACAGACCCAGTTGCTCGTCCTCCTCCGTCAGCAGGCGGCACACGTCCCCCATGGGCATGGCGTCCTGGGGGTCGAAGCTGCGTAGCTGGGGGATGTTCTCCAGCTTGATATAGGAAATGATGCACAGGAGCAGGTTGTCCACCTCGTTGAACCCGTCCTGGGCAAAGGTCAGGTCGCCCCGCCACCGGAGGTAGTCGGACACGGTGGCGCTGGCTTTCGTCTCGTCAGACATGGGGGATACCTCCTTATTATAAGTGTTATTGCAAAGTCTTGCACCGCTCGTCGGTGTTGTGGATCACCTGGGCCACGCTCTGGCCCAGGCCGGGATACCCGGCGGTCAGGGCGTCCGGGGTGATCTCCTGGACCTCCTCCGCCTGGCTCAGGGCCCGGCGGTACCGCACCTGGCTCATGGTCATGTCCGCCTGCACCAGGCCGCCGTCATAGTCCCCGGGGGACACGGCGAAGAAGTCCTCGTTGCCGCCGCCCCGGCGATACAGCTGCCGCAGCAGACCGTACAGCGCCCCGCTGAGATAGTCCCCGGCGGCGGTGACAGCCTCCCGGCTGCCGGTTTTGCCCAGCTGGTCAAACAGGACCCCTGCGGTGTTCACCACCAGCTTTTTCTGCAGAGTGGCCATGATGCTGCCCCGCAGGCTGCCCTTTTCGCCGGAGGAATCGTACACGTCCCCGGCCTCGATGATGGACCCGTCCCGGCTCAGGGTCCGGCCCAGCAGATAGTCCGCCGACACATGGTAATAGTCGCACGCCCGGGTCACGAAGGCCAGGCCCGGCTCCCGGATGCCGTTTTCATAGTGGCTCAGCAGGGCCTGGCTGATGCCCAGCTCCGCCGCCGCCTTCCGCTGGGAAACGCCCTTCTCCTGCCGTAGCAGGCTCAGCGTGCGGGAAAAATCAGTTGCCATTCTCTCTCACCTATCTTTTTCTATACAGTAAGTAGATTATACCGTGCTTTATACAAAAAGTAAATCCCCAATTTTGCCCGGGTGAACTATCCGCCGGACGGCTGTTTCCCCGGCAAATACCGGCGGATTTTCCGGAATTTACCGGGGATTAAATATGAAAAAGCTGTTAATTCCCGTGAAATCCCTTGACGGATTGGGGAAAACCATGTATCATGTATTTTTGTAACGAATTTGTAACTTTTTGAGGCGTCCTGATTATGAAACAAGACCTTATGCATAAAGACGTCAACGACGTCAACATCACGCCGGAGGAGCGGCGCAGCATCTGGCAGCTCTGGCGGCAGAACCTGAAGGACTGGGCCTGGTACACCCGGGAAAATCCCGACTGGCTGGACCTGGACATCCAGACCGCCGTGAAGCGCCACGTCATCGCCCCCCTGCGGGACAGCTGGCATCGCCTGCGGAGCCTGGCCCGGCAGAAAAAGCGCCGGGAGTTTCCGGAGTCCGAAAACCGCCTGGCCCAGTTGCTGCTGTTCGCCTGGGGCAGTATGCCCCGGATAGGCGCGGGCCTGCGGGAGCGGTTTGCCCTGCGCCGCAGGCACAACATCCGCCGCAGCGGCAGCATCCGGGGCCTGCTGGAGCGGCTGCACCTGCACCCGGCCATCTTCCTGGGCACCTGCGTCACGGCGGCGGCGGTGATCGTGCTGCTGTCGGTATACACCATCGGCACCACCGTCCGCTATGACGGCATTAACCTGGGCACCGTGGGCTCCCGCCGGACGGTGGACCAGGCGGTGCAGCAGCTGGAGACCGTCACCCGCCAGACCTTAGAGGACCAGGACTACGCCATCGACACCGCCCTGCTGTCCACCCAGACCCATGTGGTCCCCCGCCGGGACCTGGAGAGCCGGGAGGAGTTCGCCGAGAACCTGACGGACCAGATCGGCGACGTCACCTATGGCTATACCCTGTATGTAGACGGCGAGGCCGTGGCCGCCACCACCTACGCCGGAGCCATTGATCAGCTGCTGGAGCAGATGAAGGCGGGCTATATCACCGAGAACACCGTGGACTGCAGCTTTGTGGAAAACGTGGAGATCAAGGAGGGCTATGTGGACAGCTCCCTGATCTCCAACCTGGGCTATATCGCCGAGAAGCTCAACGCCACCAAGGAGGGGGCCGTGGTATACACCGTGAAGCCCGGCGACGTGTGGTCCGCCATCGCCGAGGACAACGGCATGACCAATCAGCAGCTTCTGACCCTGAACCCCGGCTATGACATCGCCGTGCTCCACGCCGGGGACCAGCTGACCATCTCCAACGCCGTGCCCTACCTGACGGTGGTGGCCGTGGAGCGGCAGAACTACATCCGTGACCTGCCCTATACCATCACCTACCGGGACGACGCCAGCATGTACCAGGGCGACACCAAGGTGCTGTCCAAGGGCGTGTACGGCAAGGCGGACGTCACCGCCAACGTGACCATCATCAACGGTGAGGAGACCGCCCGGGAATATGTGGCCTCCGTGACCCTGTCCCAGCCTGTGGCCGAGGTCCAGGCCCGGGGCACCAAGGTCCGGCCCACCTGGTTCCCCACCGGTAGCTTCCGCTGGCCCTGCTACGGCGTTATCACCTCCTACTTCGGCCCCCGCCGGGCCAGCGTGGCCGGCGCCTCCACCTATCATGAGGCCCTGGATATCGCCAACAGCTATGGCACCGCCATTTACGCCGCCGACGGCGGCACCGTGACCCTGTCCGGGTGGTACGGCGGCCTGGGCTACTGCGTGAAGATCGACCACGGCAACGGCTTCGTCACCACCTATGGCCACAACAGCTCCCTGCTGGTGTCTGTGGGCCAGCACGTGTACAAGGGCCAGCAGATCGCCCGCATGGGCTCCACCGGCATCAGTAGCGGCCCCCACTGCCACTTCGGCGTGACCCGCAACGGCACCCTGGTGGACCCGCTGAACTACCTGCCGTAAAAATCAAAGCTCCGGGACGAGGTTTTCATCCCGGAGCTTTTGCATGTCAAAAAAGAGGCAGGCTGATCTGAAAAAGCCGCCCCGGCTTCGGGGCGGCCTTTTGAACCGGTGAACTGACGGAATTTCGCTTATATATCCGGATCCTGTCCGGACTGCGTCACGCCTCCGGCTCCTCCGGTACTTCCGACTCGGGGAGATAGCTTTCGGCGGTATCCTCGGCGATCTGCCAGAAGGGGGTGTCCTGCACGGTCACAGGCGCGGCGTTGCCCGCCTTGATGACGCTCTGGTGCTTGCCGATGGACTTGATCCCCTGATACAGCATCTCTGCCGTGGCGGGATCGGAGGAGGTCTTGAACACGAAGTCCACGTCCGAGCGCTTCAGGTCGGACACGTTGTGCACCACCCACGAGAGGATATAGCTGGAATAGTCGCCGTCGCCGGAGCCGAAGTGGCGCAGGGACTGGGTGGACAGGATGGTGCCCACGCCGAACTCGCGGCCCTCCTTCAGGATGCGCTTGAGGGCCGGGAAGTTCTGGGACATGAAGTTGTCGGCCTCGTCCACCAGGATGAAGCGCGTCAGCTGGCGGAAGTCCTTATCGGCCAGGCTGGATTGGGAGTTCTGCATCTGGGAATAGAACAGCTCCAGGGTAATGGCCACGATCAGGTTCTGAATATCGGCGTCATAGCCGGACAGGTCCATGACCACCACGCCGTTCACCAGCTCAAACAGGGAGGTAGTGCGCCGGGCGTCGCCCTCCAGAATCTGGAACTTATACAGGTGGTCCATGGCGGCATACAGCGAGTCGTTTTTCTTGATGGAATCATCCTTGCTGTAGATCTCATACACCTGATCAAAGGTGGGGGCGGGACGGTCCCAGGTGGACGGAGCGGCGGCCTGGATGCCGCAGGCCTGATAGGCGCTGATGATGCAGCCCAGCAGGGTCGTGGTCTGTTTGGGGCCGAGGTTGTATATCCGGGCGATGTTGTCGGTGAAGGCGTTGGCCGTGTGGATGGGGAGCATCGGCTTGCGCCGGATGCCCTGCAGGGAAAAGGGGTTGAAGGGCAGGTGATAGGGGGTAAGCACCCGGGCGCCGGTGGCCTGGACGAACTCGGGCTTGGTCTCGTTGTAGTCGCCCTTGTAGTCGAAGATCAGGATGCCCAGGGGGTGGCCGTCGAAATTATTGCGCCGCTGGCGGCAGAGCTGGGTCACCACGGACTTGGTCAGCTGGGTCTTGCCGGTTCCCATGGTGCCGATGATCCCCATGTTGGGGTGGAACACACAGGTCGTGTCGTTGGGATACCAGCATACCGGCCGGCCGTCCTCCAATGCCCGGCCGAACAGCACCTGCATGGTGCGGATCCGCCCATCCCAGGGCTCCGCTTCCGGGGCCGGAGCGGATTCCTCCTGAACGGACTCCTCCTCGGGAGTCTCCTCCGGAACGGCTTCCTCCCGGGCAGGCTCCTCTGCGGGAGTCTCCTCCGGAGCGGCTTCCTCCGGGACAGGCTCCTCCTCAGGGGTCTCCTCCGGAGCGGCTTCCTCCGGGACAGGCTCCTCCTCAGGGGTCTCCTCCGGAGCGGCTTCCTCCGGGACAGGCTCCTCCTCAGGGGTCTCCTCCGGAGCGGCTTCCTCCGGGACAGGCTCCTCCTCAGGGGTCTCCTCCGGGATATCCGCTCCCAGGACGAGCTTCAGCAGGGCCCGGCAATGGGGGCAGAACGCATTGCTACCGACAAAGCTGTAGCAGTCGCAGGCGTAGTCCGCCACCTCCCGGCCGCGCAGCATCAGCCGGGGGTGATGGATGAACCCGAAGCTGCACAGAGCCTTGCCCTCCACGCAACGCTGCCCCTCGCCGTCCACTTCGTCCGACAGCACGGTGATGTTTCCGTCCTCCGGCAGATCGCCATCGGAAAACTCCCCGCCGGGCAGGTTGGTTCTCTGCTCATAAACCAACTCCCCATCGCCAAAAGCCTCCATGGCCAGGGCGGTGCAGTGGCTGCAGAGACTGCCGGAGTCGCTGAACTCATAGCAGTCGCAGGCGTAATCGGTGATAAAAATGCGCTTTTCCTCCGGCAACATAGCCGTCAGCCGGGGGTGATGGATAAATCCGAAATTGCACAGGACCTTGCCCTCCACCTTGGAGGTAAGCTGGTTCAGGTCCCGGCGCCGGATGATCCGGACCTTTTGCTCACGGCAGAACTGCTTGGCGGCCTGCCGCAGAGCGTTGGACGGTGTTTTATGCATATATGGATGCACTCCTCTCGTTGGTAGGGTGGTGGGCAATTAAAAATAGTTAAAATACTCCTCTTCGGTCATATCTCCGGTGTCCTCCTGAGGATCAACCTCCGCTCCGAGCTGTACCGAGGACACGCCGCCCGCCGGAACAGCCACGGTCTGGATCACGGTGGGAACCGCTGCGGGGGCGGCACGCCGCTCCTGCAGCTCCAGCGCATTGAGTATGACATCCTCTTCCAAAGGCACACTGATATTCGGCCTATCGGAGTCCAGAATCTTCGTAAGCCCTGCCAGCCGCAGCTGCATCACCAGATCGTGCAGACCGGCGCAATTCAGCCCGTCTGTCCGCTGGACGATCTCGTCCTCGGAGATCCCGTTGAGTCCTAAGTCTATCGATACCGATCGGTCGTTGGATACCGTTGTCCACCTGAGGCCCCATTCCAGGATCTGCTGGCGCAGACGCGGACCGGGGTTGCTGCAGCGGCAAGGAAACAGGGCCCTGCGCAGATCGGAGGGGATAATGGACTCATCCTCGGTGATGCAGATCACCGCCGCATGGTCGCTCAGGTCCGCCGTCCACTGGGCAATGCTGTATGCCAGCGCGTCCACATGGGCGTACCGCTCCATCTGATCGAACAGGATGATGCCAAACTCGGCATCGTCGCAGAAATCGTATTTCTCGGGACCGGAGATCACATCGAACACGGTGTCGATCCGATCCAGCGCCTTCTGCAGGTCCAGTCCCTCCGGAAACTGGGAAGCGTCGACCCGGAACAGAGGCACGAGCTCGTGCCCCACATTCCGCCCGTGCCACAGGGTGGAGATATATGCCCGGGCCAGGGTGTGCTTGCCGTTGCCGGGGGGGCCGAAAAACAGCACCCCGTGGGGGGTCGGCATACCCAGCACCGATGTGTCGTGCAGCGTCGTGGTGACCTGCCTCAGGGTGTCGCGCCACTGGAAGCAGTCAGGAAGATCAGCCAGTTCCGGAGCGTTTTTCTCCGGGGTTTCAACAAGCTCCTCAGCCCACGCAATGGTGGATGCAGTAATTCTCACGGGATCCTCCTTCGCGTCCTGCCATTACATATAGCTCATCTGCCGCTCAAACTCGTTGAGGCGGCGCTCGATATCGTCCTTGGGCGTGGGCACATAGGCCTGCATCGCCTGGTCAAACATCTGGCGAGTCAGGCAGAAGGCGCCGTCCTGCAGGCGGGAGACGGCCTCCTCGCCGGAGGTGCAGCCGTCCGCCGCGCCGACGCGGATGAGCTTTTTCAGCTTCTCGATGATGGCCTTGACGTCCCGCTGGTTATAGCCCTCGGTGGCAACGGCCATGTCAAGCCAGCCAAGGCCCGGCTCCAGCCGGACAATGTTCTCCAGCGCGCTCCGGAACACCTGGCTACGGACCTCCTCCTCCGGCAGCGGGATCCGCACAAGCTCCACGCGGTCCAGCATGGCGGCGTCCACGTTGGCGGGGTAGTTGGTGGCGCCGATGAAGATCACGGACTTCTCCTCGGCGTTGGCCCGGCTCAGGCCGTTATAGGCGGTAAGGAACGTGGTGGTCAGCTGCATATTGAAGTCGGACAGGTTGGGCAGGTTGCGGTTCTGGCACACGCCGTCCACCTCGTCCATAAACAGGATGCACGGGGCGTTGTCCACGGCTTCCCGGAAGGCCCGCTGCACGATCTTGTCCGCCTCGCCGGAGAACTTGCTGTGGATATCGGCGCTGGACAGGGACATGAACTTATAGCCCTGCTGCATCAGCTCGTGGGCAAAGGCCTCGATGATATACGTTTTGCCGCAGCCCGGAGGGCCGTAGAAAAAGAAGGACTTCATGGAGGGGATCTTCAGATACCGGTTCAGGGCCTCCATGGAGGCGTCGCGGACGCAGTCGGACAGCATGAGCTTGACGTCGTCCATGCCGGAGACCTGGTCAAAGCCGTAGCCGGGGTCCTCCTTGTACCAGTTGTTCACCGTCTCCTGGGGAACGTCGTCCTTCCTGGCGGCCGGCTTCTGGGGGGCGGGCTTGCCGGCGGGCGGCTCCTTCTTCTGGGGCTCGGGGTTCAGCTCGGCCCAGATCTGGCGCATTTTCGTCTCGCAGGCGGCCTGTTTTTTCATCCAGTACTGGGCCTCTGAGCCGGTGGTCAGGCTGGCCAGCTGGCTGCAGATCTGCGCGGCCCGCTGATAGCTGAGGCCCTCCTCCCGGCTGGCCACACCGGCCTGGGCCATGCGATAGCTCTCCGCCTCATAGATGTACGCGCGGTATTCGTTGTTCAAACGATTGACGTTCTGAATATTCATTGTATTCCTCCTGTTCCGCGGCGCAGATCAAAAGTCCTGGCCGGCCTGCTCCCGCATGAAGTCCACATCCGCCTCCGAAGGTTTGTCGTGGTCCGATTCTTCATAGTTGGGAAGAGGCTGCCCGGAGTCGTCGGCGGCGGAGGCAGTGCGGCCGGTAGTGCTCCTCATGCAGTCCTCAACGCTTTCGCCCTGGATAATGCGCTCCACAAGCTCCTCGGTTACTTTTTCGGCCCGCTCCGTGAGAGGAGTGGATTTCACGGTGTCTTCAAAGTCCGAACTCTGACGGCGGCCCTTTTTCAGATCCCCGCTGGTCACGGAGACATAGTGGTCCATCCGGTACATCTGGCGCAGGATGGAGCTGAGCCGCTTCATCGAGCGCTCCAGGTCCTGGGAGGAGGTGATGGAGCTCAGCTCAAACCGGGCTTCCTGCACCGCCAGAAGGCCAATCACCGCATCGTGGATGCGCTTCTTCTCGCTGACGTCGCCAACCTGATCCGCCCGGCGCCTGATGGCGTTGATTCGGGAGTCCTGGATGATATTCTTAAATTTTCGCTCGCACATTCCCAGCTGACTGGACATCTCCACCATCACTTTGGTGCGATCCCCCAGCTGCTTGATTTCTCTTGCCACATTCTCCGCATAGATCTGCTCCGGCGTCTTCGTGGAAAAGACATTCTTCAGATCATCCAAAAAAGCCATAGTTCATCCCTCTTTTCTCAGTAATTGATGTTGAAGTTGTCTGCCGACTCGGCAACCACATTCTCATTCTCCGCTTGGGCCGTCTCCTCGTTCGCCTGGGCCTGCTTGGCGGCCTCCATCGCTGCCCGCCGTGCTTTCTCTTCCTGTCGTGCTTTTGCTTCGTTGTCCTTCCCGATATTCCGATTCACCCGATCAAGATTCGCATCATCTTCCGCGGCATCCGCCGGGGAGATTTCATTGGGGTTAAGCACATGATCCAAATGATCCCACAAATCATGACGTATATTTTTTGCCGACTCGCTTTGCAAAGCAGCTTCCATCGTGTCTATAATCTTCTTGTGTTCCTCAAAGGCCACAGCAGAGCGGTCCATAGCTCGCCTCATTTCATCAGCCTCAGCGTCCCACACTGCAGCAACATCCGGCGTCAGATCTCTCTTGATCAGATCGGGATTTCTGCTCAAAACCTGGTCCACCTGTGAAAGCTGCGTCCTGTTGGCAGACAGTTCAGTCACCTTAGCCCTACACTGCTTCACAAGCCCCTTAATCTCTCTGATGAGGCTCACGTCGTCAAGCATCTCTTCTGCAAATTTCCGATCCTCCGAATCGAGCCCCTGGGGATCGGTTCTGCTTCTGTAAAGCCTGGACAGCTTTTTCCGGCCTTCTTCGGTTTCCTTCAGTTCCCGTACCCGAGCCATGAGCGGCGCTCTCTTTTCGCTCTTTTTTGTGATATTGGATTCCAAACTGGCAAGTTCTTTTTCCAGACTGTCGACATTTTCACC
>OCIU01001948.1_pt1 | contig 13016 bp, 8 predicted proteins | sample 1538471 | NCBI WGS metagenome assembly OCIU01 (sample SAMN04571693, study PRJEB22368) | human gut metagenome | biome: human gut; material: stool | host: Homo sapiens | place: Luxembourg | collected 2012-06-01 | reverse complement strand
AAACATCATAAGATGCACTTGAAGTTCAATTGTGATAGTTCTTAGACTTTTCCTTTACTCCCCAGCTATCCACAGACACGGATGTCTGTGGAAGTGAGATATGGGACACGGATGTCCCGTATCGAACGGTAGCGGAAACTACCATTACGTATATGAAAAGTCTTAGAAATATCCAATTGAAGCTTCTGGCATCGATGATGTATGCACACCTGCTTTTCTCATATATGCTGTCGTCCGTACGTTAAGAATGTGTGTTAAACAACAATATTCCTACTTAGTTCCTGTAGAACCGAATCCGCCATCTCCACGAATTGTATCACTTAATTCCTGCACTTCATTAAAAGCAGCTGTTATATAAGGAGCAAGTACAATCTGTGCAACTCTGTCACCTGGTTCTATAGTAACAGCAGCATCAGAGTGGTTGTATAGGGCAACTATTATCTCTCCCCTGTAGTCAGAATCAATAACACCTACTTTGTTGGCAGGAGCAACACCCTTTTTGCATGCCATACCGCTTCTTGCATAAATAAGACCAACAAGACCAGCGGGTATCTCCATGGCAATACCTGTTTTGATGAATTCAGTTGTGCCAGGTTTTATAGTGACTGCTTCTGTCATACCTGAATAAAGGTCTGCACCAGCTGAGTATTCAGTTCCGTAAGTTGGTATAATAGCATCAGGTGTAAGTTTTTTAATATTTACATTTTGTTTCATAAAAATAAATCCTCATTTCTATATATTGTGATTAGCATAAACAGCTTTAGTAACCATCAGCTATGACTACATGCCCCTCCTTAAGCGAGGTTTGTACATCAATAGTTCTCTGGTTAGATGATCCTTTGAATTTTAACATCATATCCTTTAGTTGTTCAACAAACTTTCCATCAACACATATGTCGATGAAAGACAGCATTCTTGCAGTCTCTGGGTATGTGTTATACATACGCTCCATAATATCTTTATCAAACAGATAGCCTGTAAAACACCATATATTCTTATCAGGATATACCTGTTTTACTCTTTCTAATAAAGGAAGAAGTCCTTTCTGGTTAGCTGGTTCGAAGGGCTCACCACCAAGAAGAGTTAATCCTGCTATATAAGAAGGCTTCATTGATTCTATTATTTCATCAATAGTTTCATCAGTAAATGGCATGCCATAATTAAAATCCCATGCAACCTCGTTAAAGCAACCCTTACAGTGATGAGTGCAGCCACTTACAAATATACTTGTTCTTACGCCGGGACCATTGGCAATATCATTATATTTTATTTCAGCATAATTCAAAGTGTACAGTCCTTTCTGTGAATAAATTTACCTTCATGCTTAGTACTGATTGCTAACTTAAAGCAGGTAAAGGTCAATTAATATGTATAATATCATAAAAAGGACAATCTTAACAGTAGTTAGCAGATATTAATGTGAGTATAATAAGATATAAGTTAAATATGAAAAAAAAACGGTAAAAAACCATATTAATACAGTTTTGTTGTGTTAAAAATGGTTTGCACAGTGGAATAACAAGGAGGAATAAAGCATGTTAGATATTTATCTGGATAAGTTATATAGGTATCCAAGAATTCAGGAATGCGTCAGTGTAGCAGTTCCATTTAAGAAAGGTGAACTTAAAAGCATATCAGAGATAGCAGTATTACAGAATGGAAAGGAATGCATTATACAGCCTGAAGTGACATCGAGCTATGATGATGGAAGTGTTAAGTTTCTGTTTATAAGCTTTATGGCAGATCTCCCAGCTAACAAGCGCACAAAAGTGATTCTTTCTGTAAGCAGTGAAGAGTATGATAAAGCTGTAGAAGCTTCTAAGCTGTCTTATGATAATCCTATAGAAAAGGATGTAAATGTACACAAAGCTGCAGTGTGTGTAAAGAAGACAGAAGCAGGTTATACAGTAAACAGTGGTGAATTAGAGTTTGATGTATCTGATAACTCTGAAAGTATATTTACAAGGTTAGTTGATGGAAGAAAGATATATACCGAAGAGAACTTTGAAGGACCGGTTTTAAAGGATCGAGAAGGAAATGATTATAAGATGTCTATAGGAGAGTGGCGTGTAGTAAAGCCAGGTCCTGTAGAGGTAACACTTTCAGCTAAGGCTTATAATGTTGTTGAGGCTGATAAAGATGGAAATAAAACTGATAAAGGCGGAAATAAAGCTTCTATAGATAAAGAAGATATAAAATATAAGAAAATAGAGTCTGAGATACGAATCACAGCCTATGCAGGAAAACCATGGGTAAACATATCATATAGAATAATCAATACATCAGACGAAGAACTTAATATAAAATCACTAGTATTTTATATTAAGAAATCAAAGGACAGCAGGATAACAGATAAGCTTGTACATATAGATATGGCAGCTGGCAACGATTCAACTGGATGTGGAGATATTCTTACAGACAATTCTAATAACAATGGACCTATATTTATGACAAGAGGAATAGGAGAGCTTGATATGATAGAACACAGGGCTCCTGTTTCAGATATCAGGACTATAGTTGCCACTTCAAACTATAAGACAAGCTTTATCATAGGTAAGAATGGTGAAGAAGTAAATGAGACAATAGATGACAGCTATCTTATAAAAGAGGCTAATGAACATTATGCAGAAGTGTTATATGGAACATTTATGGCTGACTATACAGATGCTGATGATGGATTCTGCGTAACAGTGCATCAGGCACAGCAGAATTATCCTAAGGCAATCAAGTCATGTGCAGAGGGTGTAGCGGTCATGCTTGTGCCAGAGGGCGTAGGTGAGATAACTATGCAGTCAGGTATGGCAAAAGAACAGAACTTCCTTATACACTGGCATAGTCCAGAAACTCATATATGGGAGATAGATAACAGAAGTCTTATATATCAGATGCCAGACAGACCATATATAGCACCTCAGATATTTAAAGAGTCTGGTGCAATGCTTGATGTATTTCCTGATAAATATGATGAAGATGTGGAAATAGCACTTATGGCAAAAGCAGATGGACATTCAAGATGCTATGGTATGCTTAACTGGGGTGATACAGTAGATATGGGATACACAGTCCAGGGAAGAGGTGGCGGAAAACCAGTCTGGAGCAACAATGAATATGACTATCCGCATGCCTGTGCACTTATGTATGCTAGAACAGGAGTAAGAAGATTCCTTGATTATTTGATAGTAGCAGCAAAACACTGGATGGATGTTGATATATGCCACTATAGCAGCAATCCTTTAAGAATCGGGGGACAATGGGAACATACAGCAGGGCACTGTAAGAATGGTGTTATGGTATGCTCACATGAATGGGTTGAAGGTCTTCTTGATTATTATCATTTTACAGGAGATGAGAGAGGATATGAGGCAGCTGTTGGAATCGGTGAAAATGTCTTAAGACTTCTTGAAACTCCGATGTATCAGGTGCCAGGTGAAGCCAATGCAAGGGAAACAGGCTGGGCACTCCGTACACTTATAGCACTTTATGTAGAAACTAATGATAAGAAATGGCTTGCTAAATGTGACTGGATCATAGACAGCTTCAAGAAATGGGAAGAAGAATATGGAGACTGGTTATCACCATACACAGATAATACAGCAATAAGAGTAGGTTTCATGATATCAGTTGCAGTCGGAAGTGTTATGAGATACTACAGAGTATTCCCAAGAGAGGATGTAAAACAGATGTTAATACATGCGGTGGATGATCTTGTAGAGAACTGCTATATGGATAACGGACTGTTCTACTATAAGGAACTTCCTAGTCTTGCAAGAAATGGTAACAACACACTTCTGCTTGAGTCACTTGCGATAGCTTATGAGCTTACAGGAGATGCCTCATATTTGAAGTATGGACTTAAAACATTCAGAAAAGCCATAAATGAAGCATCTGGTGGAGCAGTAGGCGTAAAGACAATAACAGACGATGCTGTCATATGTAAGGGTGATTCAGGAAAAGGCTTCGCACAGAGCTTTATACCATTGACTACATTTTATAATGCTATAAGTAAGAATGATATGAGCTTTTAATTGTTCCGTTTATAATTAATCGTACAATTTAGTACATTAATAGATTATATAAAATAAGAGAGCCTCTGTAATGGTAGTATTTATTAATTATACAGTAATTATTATCATTACAGGGGCTTTTGTATGAGGTAGAAGCTTAAATAGAACTTATAATTCAAGCTTAAATTGAACTTATAAGTGACATTTGGGCATTGATATGTTAAACTGAAATAAATCTGTAGATTTTAAATAGCATGATGTATGAATATAGTAAGACATATAAAATATTCAAGATTAAACACGCACAGAAAAGAAGTTTAGTGATAAATGAGCGTAGAAAAGAGGATTAGTGTGAAAAATAAGATTTTTCACACGCAAGAATGGAGGATTATTATGAGAATAGGTATCAGAGCACATGATGTTGCATATGCACCACTTGATGAGCTTATCCCTAACATACATAAGCAGGGATTTCATTGTATGCATATAGCACTTTCAAAGTCTATAAAGGAGTTTAAGCCGGGAGTTGAGACTATGACACCTGGACTTGCTATGTATATTAAGGAGTTATGTGCAGAAAATAAGGTTGATGTGGCAGTTCTTGGATGCTATCTTAATCTTTGCAATCCTAATCCTGAAAAGCATAAGGAGATAGTCGAGAAGTATAAAGCACATATAAGATTTGCAAGTATACTTGGATGTGGAGTTGTTGGAACAGAGACAGGTGCTGTCAATGAAGAGTACAAGTATGAACCAGCGAATCATTCAGATGAGGCACTTCAGTGTTTTATAGATAACCTAAGACCTATAGTTAAATATGCAGAACAGTTTGGCGTTATAGTAGCTATAGAGCCTGTATGGAAGCATATAGTCAACACAGTTGAGAGGGCAAGAAAGGTGCTTGATGCTATAGATTCTCCAAACCTTCAGATTATATTTGACCCTGTTAACCTTCTTTATACAGGAAACATTGATAAACAGGATGAGATTATAGAAAAGGCATTTGACCTGTTATTAAAAGATATCGCAGTAGTTCACTGCAAGGATTATGTAGTTGAGAATGATGAGCTCAAGTCAATAGCAGCAGGAACAGGTGGACTTAATTATCCACTATTGCTTAAGAAGATCAAGGAACATAAGCCATATGTTCATTGTACACTTGAGAATACTGTTCCAGAAAATGCAGTGGCAACAAGAGAATTTATGGAAAAGTTATACGCTGAGGTATAATTATAACCATTAACGAACGAGTAAATTATAATATAATAAAACAGTCATATACAGGCTGTGCACCCGGATTATAGATACACGAGGGGGAGAGATTATATGCCAGAGAGCAATATAGAATTAGCAGGAAATAAGAATATTAAGACAAGCGAAGTAGAAAAATCAGTGGATACGCCGGCAGATTTTACAAGCCCGGAGGAGCTTTATAATGACCTTATAGAAAAAGTTAAAATGTACCATCCATCATCTGACCTTTCAGATATAGAACGTGCATATAAGGTTGCAAAAAAGGCTCATGAAGGCCAGTTTAGAAAGTCAGGTGAGCCATATATTATACATCCACTTTGTGTTGCTATTATATTAGCAGAGCTTGAGCTTGATAAAGAGTCTATTATAGCTGGTCTTTTACATGATGTTGTTGAAGATACTGTTATGACAAGTGAAGATGTGGCAAAAGAATTCGGCGATGAGGTTGCACTTTTAGTAGATGGTGTTACAAAGCTTACACAGCTTAACTATCAGCATGACAAGATAGAAGTGCAGGCAGAAAACTTAAGAAAAATGTTTCTTGCTATGGCTAAGGATATAAGAGTTATTCTTATAAAGCTTGCCGACAGACTTCACAATATGCGTACAATGCAGTACCAGTCACCAGCAAAGCAGGTGGAAAAGTCCAGAGAGACTATGGATATATATGCTCCTATAGCACATAGGCTTGGTATATCTAAGATTAAGGTAGAATTAGATGATCTTTCCATGAAATATCTTATGCCTGATACTTATAATGACCTTGTAAAGCAGGTGGATATCAACAGACCGGGTAGAGAAGCATTTATAAAGAGCATAATCAAGGAAGTCGGTATGCATATAAGCAATGCCGGTATAGAAGCAGAGATAGATGGAAGAGTTAAGCATTTCTTCTCAATCTATCGAAAGATGGTTAACCAGAATAAGACACTTGATCAGATATATGATATATTTGCAGTGCGTATTAAGGTTGACACAGTTAAAGACTGTTATGCGGCTTTAGGTGTAATACATGAGATGTACAAGCCTATTCCAGGAAGATTCAAGGATTATATAGCTATGCCGAAGCCTAACATGTATCAGTCACTGCATACAACACTTATAGCATCCAATGGCCAGCCTTTTGAAGTACAGATAAGAACATATGAAATGCATAGAATAGCGGAATATGGTATTGCAGCTCACTGGAAGTATAAAGAAGGCAAAACAGGTGAGACAAACAAGAGTGAAGAGGCCAAGCTTAGCTGGTTAAGACAGATACTTGAATGGCAGAGAGATATGTCAGATAATAAAGAATTCTTATCATCTATTAAGAATGACCTTAATCTGTTTTCTGATTCGGTATACTGTTTCACACCTACAGGAGATGTAAAGACACTTCCGGCAGGTTCTAACCCTATAGACTTTGCTTACAGTATTCATAGTGCTGTAGGCAATAAGATGGTAGGTGCAAGAGTTAACGGAAAGCTTGTTAATATTGATTATGAGATAAAAAATGGTGACAGAATCGAGATTATAACTTCACAGAACTCAAAGGGACCAAGCCGTGACTGGTTATCTATGGTTAAGTCCACACAGGCACGTAACAAGATAAACCAGTGGTTTAAGCAGGAGCTTAAGGAAGACAATATAATAAAGGGTAAGGAGCTTATATCCAACTATTGTAAAGGAAAGGGCATAGTTCTTTCAGAGATAAATAAGCCTGAATTCGTAGAAAAGGCCTTAAGAAAATATGGCTATAAGGACTGGGATTCTATCATGGCTGCCGTCGGACATGGAGCTTTAAAAGAAGGGCAGATAGTCAATAAGCTTAATGAAGAATACTTAAAGACAAAGAAGGCTGAGATTACAGACAAGCAGGCACTTGAACAGATAGCAGCAAGTGAAAGCAAGGAAAAGGAGAATGATAATAAAAAGGGCAAGGGTGGAATCGTTGTTAAAGGAATCCACGATGTTGCGGTCAGATTCTCCAGATGCTGTAATCCTGTTCCAGGTGATGAAATAGTAGGTTTTGTTACAAGAGGAAGAGGTATCTCAATCCACAGAACAGACTGTATCAACATACTAAACTTCCCGGCAAGTGAGCGTGCAAGACTCATAGAAGCAGAGTGGGAACAGACAGAGAATAAAGATGAAAAATACAGTGCCGAGATTAACATATTTGCAGGTAACAGAAAAGGTCTTATTGTTGACATATCAAGATTGTTTACAGAAGCTAACATAGACGTAAGATTCATGAACAGCCGTGTAAACAAGAAGAATATTGCAACTATTAACTTAGGATTTGTGGTATCAGGTAAGGAAGAGCTTAACAGACTTATCGACAAGCTAAGAAAAATAGATGGTGTCACAGATATTGAGAGAGCTACGGGCTGATAAAGACAAGTACCGGCAGAAAAGGTATTATCTGAATTCAGATAATGCAGAAGCTTGTGCGCAGTGGATATAGCAATATAGAATGTAAATAACAAACATAATGTGTAAAATATAGCATATAAATGTTTCAGTTTAGAGCCGTTGTCGGGATTATTCTTGATAACGGCTTTTTGATAGCATATAATGATATTACGATGATATATAGGTTCTCGTAAATTGCAAAGCAATGGGTTTGGCTATATGCATTAATTGGTGGCAAATATTAAAAATAATAATATAAAGAAAAGGAAAAGTTATGTATAAAATAGATTCAAGAATATTAGGAATGGTAGGCACTAACTGCTATCTGTTATGTAATATAGATATTAAAGAGTGTGTTCTTATAGATCCAGCAGACAGCCAGGATGAGATAAGCAGAATGATAGATGAATCAGGATGCAGCTTTAAGGGAATATTGTTAACACATGGACATTTTGACCATATTATGGCAGCAGATGCCGTAAGAGATAAATATGATGTTAAAGTATATGCATCATGTGATGAGAAGAATACACTTGAACAGCCACATATTAATCTTGGTGAAGCATATGGGCTTAAGCTTTCAGTAAAAGCAGATGTATGGCATAAAGATGGCGAAATACTTAAACTTGCAGGATTTGATATAGAAGCACTTCATACTCCGGGACATACAGAAGGTGGAAGCTGTTATTATATAAGAGAAATAGGAGTGCTTTTTTCAGGAGATACATTATTCTGTGGCTCAGTTGGAAGAACGGATTTTCCTGGAGGTAGCATGAGTGAAATAGTGCGTTCAATAAAAGAAAAAGTAATGGTACTTCCTGATGATACGAAGGTATATCCGGGACACGGAGAAGGCACAAGCGTTGGTTATGAAAGAGAGAATAATCCGTTTCTGGTGAATTAAGATTTTCAATTTAGAATCGATTTATAAATTTTATATTTTATGTATAAATAGACTAGACAGAATATTTAATATTGTGTGCAGGTGGTGTTTTTTGGGAAGCTGTATACAGAGAGGAATAATGATGATATATATTAAAATAGACGATAATACATTTTATGATGATGCCATAGTGCTGGTGCGTTCATTCTATCCCAGAACAGAAGTTACAGCATATAAAGAAAGCGATAATTCAAGAAATAATCCGAAAGATAATCATAAAGACAGTACAGAAGAGAATCTAAAAGATAATCATAAAGACAGTATAGAAGACGATTCAAAATATACATCAGTGGATATTATTGATACGATTATAGATATAAAGGTACCAGATGTTACAGGACTTAACAAAAGCCAGATGCATGATAAGTTCAAGTCATATCTATACGACTATCTTAGTAAAAAGACCGGAAAGACACTTCCATGGGGATATCTTACGGGAGTGCGCCCAAGTAAGATAGCATATATGATGCTTGAAGATGGTGAAAGCGAAGAAACGATAAAAAGACATTTTATGGATAAGCATAAGGCAAGTGAGCAGAAAGCAGAGCTTGCACTTAAGGTAGCCAGAAAAGAAATGGATATACTAAACCGTATAGACTATAAAAATGGTTATAGTCTGTATATAGGAATTCCATTCTGCCCAAGTATATGCTTGTATTGTTCATTTTCATCATATGCACTTGGAGCCTATAAAGATTACGTTGATAGTTATCTTGATGCACTTATTAAGGAAATGAAATTCGTATCAGGAGCCATGAAGGGGAGAAGACTTGATACAGTATACTTTGGTGGTGGTACACCAACAACGCTTAGTGCAGCGCAGCTTGACAGACTGATAACAGAATTTAAAAGACTGTTTGATATAGATGGATGTCATGAATTCACAGTAGAAGCAGGTCGTCCAGATAGTATAACACTTGATAAGCTTAAGGTGCTTAAGAAACATAATGTTGGAAGAATCTCTATCAATCCACAGACGATGAATCAGAAAACGCTTGATCTGATAGGCAGGAAGCATACTGTAGAACAGATAAAGAATGTATACAATATGGCAAGAGAAGAAGGCTTCGATAATATAAATATGGATATAATACTTGGTCTTGTCGGTGAGGATGTTGACGAAGTAAAGCATACACTTAGCGAGATACAGGCTATGAATCCGGAAAGTCTTACGGTACATTCACTTGCCATAAAGAGAGCAGCCGCACTTAATATATGGAGAGATAAGTACAAGCAGCTGTCAACAAAAAATACGGATGAGATCATAAGAATGACAGAGGAAACAGCAAAAAAGCTTGATATGGAACCATATTATATGTACAGACAGAAGAATATGGCTGGAAACTTTGAAAATGTAGGATATTCAAAGGAAGGTAAGGAGTGTATATATAACATACTTATTATGGAGGAAAAACAGACCATAATAGCATGTGGAGCCGGAGCAAGCAGCAAGATTGTATTCCATAATGAAAGCGATGACAACCATTCAGTAAGAATTGAGCGTATAGAGAACGTCAAGGATGTAAGGAATTATATCAGCAGAATAGATGAGATGATTGAAAGAAAGCGGGAATTCTTTAAAGATAACCAGTTCTAGGAAGATATAAAATATAACAGTTGTGAGTTTGTCAGATAAAGTACATAAGTGGGGCGAAGCATTAAGAAATATGTTCTTAATGTTTACGCCCCACTTATTGTTTAATATTTAATCGGGTAAATAACTATTGCAGCTTTTTTTTAATGACCTCTCTTTTATCAATATCAATATCAAGTATGTCCATAGCTTCATCTGCTGATTTGCCAAGCTTTGTCATGATATTTTTAATGGCGGCGATATGTCCTTCCTCAAGTCCAGCGGAACGTCCTTCCTCAAGTCCAGCAGCACGCCCTTCTTCAAGTCCAGCAGCACGTCCTTCCTCAAGTCCAGTAGCACGTCCTTCTTCAAGTCCAGCAGTGCGGGCTTCTTCACGGAGAATCTCCATAACGCCTTCTTCATCGTATTCAAATATACTCACATCAATCACCTCTTCTCTATGCTTTATAAAGAAATCTGATAGAATATCCTCTTTGATACATTCATCTACAGCTTCGATAACTGATGTCCTGACATCCAGACCGGATAAATCCATTTTATTACGTACTTTGGTGACAAAAGTCATATAATCTCTGAGAGACTTGCAGCGGTTTAATATGTTATCCGTGAATAATCCGTTTATGGCTGGTCTGATATTATTATCAAAAAAGTTGTCATCAGTAGTGCTATGTATAATATCAGTTGCCTCTTCAGCAGGATTAAGATTAATAACCGTAACGATTAACTCAAGCTCTGGATGCTTTGTAGGATGTTCAAACATATCTGACAGCTTAAGAATTTTAATACGCTCTTTCATACGTTCTCTTCCATTATAGAATGTAATAAAATGTGGAGTTGGAATCTTAAGCATACTTCTTTTATGAAGCATATTATTAGGAAATATATTCCTGTATACTTCTGAGCCATAGTGTAAGAACCTTAATGGCATATTAAAATTAAGTGATGACTGCTGTTCAAACATATATAACTCATAGCTGAATACAAATGAGGCATCATTCTTATACTTCATATACACGCCACCTTTTAGCGTTGTTATGCTAAGATTATCAGTGTCTGTATGAGATGAGTTATTCAGGGCATTGTATAAATCCAGTAAATTTTTTTTATCTGAATATAATAGACAAAATACGTTATCACTATATCGTTTGGTTGTAGTAGAGGAGCTACTATCATTTTTAATAATTATATTGTTATCAGTGTTTTTGTTGTAATAATTATTATCTTTATCGTTAATTTTCATAAGCAAAATCTCCTTAAAACTTCATTTATTCAATAGGTAAAATTAACAACAGGCAATTCTGCTATGAAATCATATATATTTTAACATGTGGTCAAATATATAACAAGTGAGTTGTTACATCAGGTACATCATATGATAAAATGATCATAATATAGAATCATGCCTTGTTGTGTATATATGGGTATAATCTGATAATAAAATGCTGTACTGAATCCAGTGTGATACATAAGAAATGAGTAATATAGAACTTTAATATAAGCGTATAATACACATTCAAGACTTAATTAAGTATAGTTATACTATATAATGTGTGATTTAAAATGTCAATACATAATAAATAAAAAATACAAAAAATATATAGGATGAATATATAAACCTTGATGGACTTATAATAAAATAGAAAGTCTGAAATACATACAGAAGAATCGTAACCAAAAGAGCAAAATTAAAGAGGAGAGTGATGAGAAAAACAGATACATAGAAGCTGTATATCATATATATGAAAAGGCAAAATTCTGTCCGGTAGAAAAGTGTGGAAAAGTGAATATGTAAGAGATGTGCTGGAAGAATATCGCAGAAAGATATAAAGAGAATGCAGATTACTTAAGCACAAGATACACTAAGGCAGCAGATATATATTATAGATTGTATGATGTGTATTGTGCTGAGGCTACGTGGCAGAGGGAGAGAGCGGAGAATGGGAGATGACTTAGTATCTTTTGAAAGTGATAGTAGTTGCTTTTCAAGTATCCTGTGATTCAGAATTTACACTAAACAATCTGACATTGTTTGCAGGTAGAAATTCAATTGGAAAGTCTATGGTGATTCAGGCAATTCTGACTTTTGTTCAGGAAGGAAATTCAGATTCAGCAGTGTTATGAGAATGTTTGGCTATAGAAGAGGAGATAGGTTCAGGTAAATATAATAAAGTAATAATGGTGGACAGATAGAGAATTAATTTCATCTGTCCACCCCACCATCATTGTTATATGGATTTGTTGACATGTAAACAGTAACATGCTTATTGTATTTTTTTTAATAACTAGTATAGCAACTTGACAATTATATTTTGTGTGCATATAATTTTCTAGATTAGACCATTAATATATGATAGAATATTAATGAAAATTTAATTTGTTAAACATCATACATGAGCATGTTGCTAGTTATTATCATAAGCAAAACATATTATTTCGAGGCGAAGGGGATAGTAACATTTAAACGACTTCACATCATATATGAGAGTTTTATACATAATGCGGAGGAATAAATGAAAGTAGTATTATTAGCCGGTGGATTTGGAACAAGAATAAGTGAGGAAAGCCAGTTTAAGCCAAAGCCTATGATTGAGATAGGTGGTAAACCAATACTTTGGCATATTATGAAAGAATATTCGTACTATGGTTTTGATGAATTTATCATATGTGCAGGTTATAAGCAGTATGTGATAAAAGAATGGTTTGCTGATTATTTCCTTCATAACAGTGATATTACATTTGACTTTACAAATGGTAAAGATGACATGATTGTTCATGAGCAGCACTGTGAGCCATGGAAGGTTACTGTAGTTGATACAGGACTTAA
>OCIU01001940.1_pt1 | contig 13033 bp, 7 predicted proteins | sample 1538471 | NCBI WGS metagenome assembly OCIU01 (sample SAMN04571693, study PRJEB22368) | human gut metagenome | biome: human gut; material: stool | host: Homo sapiens | place: Luxembourg | collected 2012-06-01 | reverse complement strand
CTTGATTATTTAACGTTTATGCGACTGCGTCGCATTCTTCTGCAAACTTAGAGTGAAATCTGTGGGAGAATATCGATTTCGCTCGGTTGGTGCACTTCTTGCTCTGGCAAGCGGCAAAGCCGAGCGGAGACAAGTGCACCCCCTTGAAAGCACCCTCACATCTGTGCAGATCTGTGAAATCCGTGGGAGAAAAGATATTCCCACAGAACGCACGGAACACACAGAACCTCTTGCTGAAAAAGGACTCCCACAGATGGCACAGATGTTCACAGATGTAGGGAGGACACCTAAAAAACATTGAAAAGAATATGATAATATTAGTGATTTCGATAATTGCGCTCGGCATAATCGCAGCGCTGATAGCCAAGCTGAGCAAGCACGACGGCGAAGAAAAGATAACCGTGGTGGAGACATGCGCCACATGCAACGGCACGAACGACAAGTGTGAGCAGGACTGCATGATGGAGGCCGCCACGAAGGACATCGTCTACTACGACGACGAGGAGCTCGACGTGTTCAAAGGACGCCCGTCAGACAGCTACACCGACGAGGAAGTGGAGCAGTTCAGCGAGGTGCTCTACACCATGCGACACGAGGAGATAGCCGACTGGTGCCGCAGTCTGACGCTGCGCGGAATCAGCCTGCCCGACCAGATAAAGGACGAAACATTCATGCTTATGGAGGGCTAAGGCAATAAAACGCCACAAACAGAGTTATTTATACGTGAAACTATTTAAGACAAGACATATTATCCCCATCCTTCTCGCAGCTGTATTGGTGGTTGCGACAGGATGTTCTACGCAGAAAAACACCGCTCGCACACGCTGGTGGCATTCGTTCAAGGCCCGTTATAACACCTATTATAACGGCTCATTAGCGTATATTGACGCCTCTCTGGAGAAAGAGGAGGGCAACAAAGACAACTTCACCGAGATTATACCGCTCTACACCGTGAGCAACAAGAGCAGCCGAGAGATAGGCAAGTCGAACTACGACCGCGCCATCGAGAAGTGTCAGAAGACCATCAAGCTGCACAGCATAAAGCGCCGACCACAGTGGACGAAGCAGCGCAAGAAGACGGCGAAGGACCTGGAGTGGCTCTCGCGCCGCGAGTACAACCCGTTTCTCTGGAAGGCATGGATGCTCATGGGCCGTTCGCAGTTCTACAAGGGTGCGTTCGACGAGGCAGCGGCTACGTTCAACTACATGGGACGTCTCTACCAGACGCAGCCCGCCATCTACGCCAAGTCGAGAGCGTGGCTCGCCAAGTGCTACATCGAGGAGGGTTGGCTCTACGACGCCGAGGACGTGATACGCAACATGCAACGCGACTCCATTCACTGGTCGGCGCGCAAGGAGTGGGACTACACCTACGCCGACTACTACGTGCACACGGGCGAATACGAGAAAGCCATCCCCCACCTGCGCAACGTGATAAAGCACGAGATGCGACGCAAGCAGCGCGCCCGCGAGTGGTTCCTCATGGGACAGATGCAGGCGGCACTGGGCAACAACGTGGAGGCAACGAAGGCGTTCAAGCACGTGGTGAAGCTCAACCCGCCGTACGAACTGGAGTTCAACGCGCGCATCGCCATGACGGAGGTGATGTCTGCCGGTCAGTCGAAGAAGATGATTGGCAGACTGAAGCGCATGGCACGTTCGGACAAGAACAAGGACTATCTCGACCAGGTATACTACGCCATCGGCAACATCTACCTGGCGCAGAACGACTCCACGCAGGCTATCATCGCCTACGAGCGCGGAGCGGCTAAGGCTACACGCTCGGGCATAGAGAAGGGCGTGCTGCTGCTGAAGTTGGGCGACATCTACTGGGACAAGGAGCGCTACAACGACGCGCAGCGCTGCTACGGTCAGGCTATCGGTATGCTCGACAAGGAGCGCAAGGACTACGAAGAGCTGTCTAACCGCTCGAAGATTCTGGACGACCTCGTGCCATACACCGACGCCATACACCTGCAGGACTCGCTGCAATCGCTCGCCAAGATGAGCGAGAGCGAACGCAACGCAGCCATCGACCGCACCATCGAGGCACTGAAGAAGAAGGAGAAGGAGGAACGCCGACTGCAGGCTGAGCAGAACGCACAAAACCAGCAGAACGGCGGCAACGATATGGCGCAAAACAACCAGTTCGGCAACAACACGACGATGCAGAACCAGCAGAACCAGCAGAACCAGCGCAACGCACAATGGTACTTCTACAACCAGATAGCGGTGAGCCAGGGAAAGGCGGCGTTCCAGAAGCAATGGGGCAAGCGCGAGAACGTAGACAACTGGCAGCGTGTGAACAAGACGGTTGTGGCGTTCCAGAGCGACGAGCCCGAACTGACCGAAGAGCAGCAGGACTCAATAGCGAAGGCTGAAGCCGCAGCCGACTCGCTGGCACTCGTGGCAGATAGTGCGCAGAACGATCCGCACAAGCGCGAGTATTATCTGGCACAGATTCCGTTCACGGAGGAGCAGATGGCTGAGAGCAACGCCGTCATCGCCGACGGACTATACAACTCGGGCGTGATCTTCAAGGACAAGCTCGACAACCTGCCGCTTAGCGAGAAGCAGTTGATGCGACTCATCGGCGGCTATCCGAACTTTGAAAAGATGGCGGAGGCTTACTATCACCTCTACCTGCTATATATGCGCAAGGGCGAGAAGCAGACCGCCGACTCGTACGTGGCACGACTGAAGCAGGAGTATCCCGAGAGCGAATGGACAACGCTGCTCACCGACCCCTACTTCGTGGAGAACGCTCGCCTCGGCGTGCATCTCGAAGACTCGCTATACGCTTCTACCTACGACGCGTTCAAGGCGGCTCGCTACAAGGAGGTGAGCGCCAATGTCGCCGTCTCCGAACATCGATTCCCGTTGGGAGCCAACCGCGACAAGTTCCTCTTCATCGGCGGACTGGGCAAGCTGAACGACGGCGACTATGAGGGTTGCATCGAAGACCTGAACACGGTGGTGAAGAAGTATCCGCAAAGCCCCGTGGCAGAGATGGCAGGCATGATTGTGAAGGGCGTGAACGAGGGCAGACGTCTGCAAGGCGGCAAGTTCGACCTCGAGAACGTTTGGGAACGCCGTTCGCAGGTGCTCAACGAGGACGACTCGACGGCTGTGCGCGAGTTCTCTAACGACCGCAACGCCGCGTTCATATATATGATAGCTTACAAGCCCGACTCGATAGACGCCAACCGAATGTTGTTCGAGCTGGCACGCTACAACTTCACGTCGTACATGGTGCGCAACTTCGACATAGAGATTGAGCAGGTAGACGGTCTGAACCGTATGCTCGTGAAGGGATTCCGCAACTACGACGAGTCGCTGCAGTACGCCCACCAGTTGCAGAAGCAGAAGCTGCTGATGAAGCTCGTGGGCAAGAGCCGACAGATCGTTATCAGCGACGTCAATCTGTCTATGCTCGGCAAGCAGTTCAGCTACGCCGACTACGCCAAGTTCTACGAGAAGAACTTTGCTCCGCTGAAGATAGCTTCGGAGGATCTGCTGGAGATACCAGAGGTGACCGTGACCGAGCCTGACGAAAGCGAGACGAAGAAGCCGCAGGACGACTTCGACGAGGAGCAGAACAGCAACCAGAACTCTACGAACACCTTCTTCGAGGAGGAGCCGCAGCCGGCAGAGAATCAGACTACGGAGAGCGGCGTCGTGAACATTGAGGACGAACAGCCGACGGAGTCGACTACCGAAACCGTAATTGAGGAAGAACCAACAACGACTGTTATTAAGGAAGAGCCTGCAACGACTGTTATTAAGGAAGAGCCTGCAACGACTGTTGTTGAGGAGGAACCTGCAACAACGGTTATTGAGGAGCCGAAGCCTGTCGTTAAAGAAGAGCCGAAGCCAGTGGTTAAAGAAGAGCCGAAGCCTGTCGTGAAGGAGCAACCGAAACCAGTGGTGAAGGAAGAACCGAAGCAGCTGGAGGACGAGTTCTACTTCGGCGAGGACCCGCAGCCTCAGCAGAGCACATCGAAGAAGCAGGGCAGCAAGACCCAGAAAGACAACTTCGACGACGACGAGTATTACGACCTCGACGGTTTTTAACTAAAAAAGAAAGAGCGTTATGAGCAACGGATATTTACTATGGGTTGACGACGAGATAGAACTCTTGCGCGCCCATATCATCTTCCTGCAGAACAAAGGATACGAGGTGGTGACCGTGAGCAACGGCACCGACGCCATCGAAGAATGTAAGCAGCACAAGTTCGACCTGGTGCTGCTCGACGAGATGATGCCCGGTATAAGCGGACTCGAAACGCTGCAGCAGATAAAGGAGCTCTCGCCTGCCACGCCTATCGTGATGGTGACGAAAAGCGAGGAGGAGAACATCATGGACCAAGCTATCGGCTCGAAGATTGCCGACTACCTGATAAAGCCAGTGAACCCGAACCAGATTCTGCTGACGCTGAAGAAGAACATTCACCGCAAGCAAATTGTGTCGGAAGTGACGCAGACGGGCTATCAGCAGAACTTCCAGGACATCTCGATGCAGATAATGAACTGCGAGACGATAGACGACTGGAAGGATGTGTATCGAAGGTTGGTGCATTGGGAACTGGAGCTGAGTTCTACGGACAGCAACATGACCGAGATGCTGCAGATGCAGAAGGAGGAGGCGAACAACGGTTTCGCCAAGTTCATAAAGAAGCACTACATGTCGTGGGTGGCGCCGGGCGTTACGGAGCGTCCGCTGATGAGCCCCGACATAATAAAGCGCAAGGTGTTCCCCGCAATAAGCGAGGGCGAGAAGGTGTTCCTCATCGTGATAGACAATTTCCGCTACGACCAGTGGCGCGTGCTCTCGAAGGAGATAGGCAACATGTTCGACATTGAGGAGGACATGTACACCAGCATCCTGCCGACGGCTACGCAGTACGCCCGCAACGCCATCTTCTCGGGTCTGATGCCCGAGCAGATTGAGAAAATGTTCCCCGAACTGTGGGTGGACGAAGACGAGGACGGGGGCAAGAACCTCAACGAGGAGCCGCTCATACGCACGCAGATAGAGCGCTACAGACGCCACGACTCGTTCTCTTACCATAAGATAAACGACTCGACGGGCGCCGACAAGCTGCTGGCGCGCCTCAACGAACTGACGAAGAACGACCTGAACGTGATTGTCGTGAACTTCATCGACATGCTGTCGCACGCAAGAACCGAGTCGAAGATGGTGCGCGAGCTTGCCAACAACGAGTCGGCATACCGTTCGATAACGCTCTCGTGGTTCCGCCATTCGGTTATGGCAGACTTGCTCAACGCGCTCTCGCAGATCGACTGCAAGATTATCATCACCACCGACCACGGCAGTATACGTGCGTCGAAGCCGGTGAAGATAGTAGGCGACCGCAACACCAACACTAATCTGCGCTACAAGCTGGGCAAGAACCTCAGCTGCCAGTCGAAGGAAGTGTTCGTGATAAAGAACCCACACGAGGCGCAGTTGCCTGCGCCGAACATCAGTACATCGTACATGTTCGCCACCGGCAGCACGTTCTTCGCCTACCCCAACAACTACAACTACTACGTGTCGTACTACAAGGACACGTTCCAGCACGGCGGCATTTCGCTCGAAGAGATGCTCATACCGCTGATAACATTAAAAGGAAGAAAATAGAAAACCGGCTGCCAACAGCCGATTACATAAAAAGAAAAACTATGGAAATAAGAATCAACTCTCTGGCAGACATCAACGAGGCTGCCAAGACATTTGTCGAGAACATGGGCGACGGCAAGGTGTTCGCCTTCTACGGCAAGATGGGTGCAGGCAAGACTACGTTCGTGAAGGCTGTCTGCGAGTGTCTGGGCGTGGAGGATGTAATCACATCTCCGACGTTCGCCATCGTGAACGAGTATACTTCCGCCACAACCGGCGACGCGATATACCACTTCGACTTCTACCGCATAAAGAAGCTCGAAGAGGTATACGACATGGGCTACGAGGACTACTTCTACGGCGGTTCGCTGTGCTTTTTGGAGTGGCCCGAGCTGATTGAGGACCTGCTGCCGGAGGACGCAACGAAGGTTACTATCGAAGAGACCGAGAACGGTGCACGCGTAGTGAAGTTCTAAACTACTTGAATGCGACGCGGTAGGTGCAGCCGTTCTTCCAGTTGCTGCATCCGTAAGCCGTCTTACCTTTAATGATAGTGCCCTTGCCGCAAACGGGACAAATGGTGCCGATAATGCTGTCGTCTGCCGACGGCTCGCTTGTTGCGGGCTGCGGTGAGGCGGCAGCATTTTTTGTTGATGCAGTCGACGACGTTGCAGCAGACTTTGCTGCAGCTTTCTTCGGCGCAGCAGTCTTTTTCTTTTTCGCCTTCTTCAGATCCTCGTCGGTAGTGATGGTAACACGGCGGTTGCTGTTGTCGCGCAGCACGTCGTAGACAATCTCCGTAACCTGCTGCTTCAGCTCGTTGATGAAGTCGGCAGCCTCGTACTTCTTGTGTTCTATGTCGCGCAGTTTCTTCTCCCAGATGCCCGTCAGCTCGCAACTCTTTAGCAACTCTTCGTGAATGATGTCGATAAGTTCGATGCCCGTAGCCGTAGCGATGAGGTTCTTGCGCTCGCGGCGAATGTAGTGGCGCTTGAAGAGCGTCTCGATGATGCCGGCACGCGAAGACGGACGACCGATGCCGTTCTCCTTCAGCGCAGCACGCAGCGTCTCGTCGTCGACAAACTTGCCGGCGGTCTCCATGGCACGCAGCAGCGTCGCCTCGGTGTAATACTTAGGCGGCGTGGTCCACTTCTCGGTGAGCGTAGGCGTGTGCGGTCCGCTCTCGCCCTTTACGAATGTGGGCAGAGTGCGCTCCTCGTCGCGTTTGTCATCGTCTTCGGACGATGACGGTTGTGGGTTGTTGGGTTGAGGTGTTGAGGTTTGCTGCTGGGCGTATATGGTGCGCCATCCTGGCTCCAGTATCTCTTTGCCGCTCACCTTAAACTCCACATCCTCCACCTTTCCGAGCACGGTAGTGGTAGAGAACTTGCAGTCGGGATAGAACACGGCGATGAAGCGGCGCGCAATGAGGTCGTAGACGTTGCGCTCCATGTCGCTGAGCGCCGACGCAGGCACACCGGTAGGAATGATGGCGTGGTGGTCGGTGACCTTCGACGTGTCGAAAACACGCTTCGACTTGGGCAGTTTCTTGCCGGCAAGCGGCTGTATGTACTGCTCGTAGCCGCGCATACCGGTGAGTATGCCGGCACACTTTGGGTAGATGTCGTCGCTAAGAAACTGCGTGTCGACACGCGGATAGGTAGTGAGCTTGCGTTCGTAGAGCGACTGTATGAGGTTGAGCGTCATCTCAGCGCTGTAAGAGAACTTGCGGTTGCACTCCACCTGCAGCGATGTGAGGTCGAAGAGACGCGGAGGCGCCTCGTTGCCGTTCTTCTTCGAGACGTTCGTCACCTCGAACGGCTTGTCGGCGATGGTGGCGAACGCCTGCTCGCCTTCCTCCTTCGTGGTGAACTTGCCCTTTGTGGCTGTGAAGAGCGTGTCGCGATAGATAGTGGAGAGCACCCAATAGGGTTCAGGCTCAAACGAGTCGATCTCCTTCTGGCGGTTGACGATAAGCGCGAGTGTAGGCGTCTGTACACGACCGATGCTGAGCACCTGGCGGTTCTGTCCGTACTTTAGAGTGTAAAGACGCGTGGCGTTCATGCCCAAGAGCCAGTCGCCGATGGCACGGCTCAGTCCGGCAACGTACAGCGGCTGATACTCGCTCTGGTCCTTCAGCGAGTTGAAGCCCTCGCGGATAGCCTCGTCTGTCATCGACGATATCCAAAGACGCTTGACGGGGCACTTAGCCTGAGCCTTCTGCATCACCCAACGCTGTATCAGCTCACCCTCCTGACCGGCGTCACCGCAGTTGACGATGCAGTCGGCAGCCTGCATGAGGCGTTCGATGACGCTGAACTGGCGCTTGATGCCGTCGTCGTCGATGAGCTTGATGCCGAAGCGCGGCGGAATCATCGGCAACGCCGAGAGACTCCAGTGCTTCCAGTTCTCGGTGTAGTCGTTGGGCTCTTTCAGCGTGCAGAGATGTCCGAAGGTCCACGTCACTTGAAAGCCATTACCCTCCATGTATCCGTTGTGAGAGGTGGTGGCACCCAATATGCGGGCTATATCCTTGGCTACGCTTGGTTTCTCGGCTATGCAGACTATCATTTGTTCTTCTAAGTTTAAAAATTTAAATTCGGAGTGCAAAGATACTTAAAAATATTGAGATAGGTGTTTTCTGCTTTTCTTTTAGAGAAATTAACTTTTTATTTCTGTTTTACACCCTTAATCTGAATTATTTGGCTTACCTTTGCATTACGTGTTAAAGCAAAAGCACAAACCCAAAAAAAGCGAACTACGACTGAACGTAGAATACATAAAGAGTATTCGAGAAATAAGTAAATAAATAAGTAAAGAACAACATTAGTATAACCCCCCAAAACAGAATATAAACATGAGCAACAGTATTCATCGTCCGCATGAAAACAATCTCTTGAAAGTATCGGTACTGCTGGGTGACATCGTCATCCTCAACCTGCTTTACTGGTTGTTCTGCAGTTTCATACCATTAGAATATTTCGTACAGATAATGCGCCACACAATGGTGGCTGGCAGCATCATATACTTCGCTTGCACCATGAACAACGGTGTCATACTGCACCACCGCAAAGTAAACAACCACCAGATAGTAATGCGCGTAATGCGCAACGTGTTCGTCTACTCGCTCTGCTGCTTCCTGCTGTTCTCGCTGGGCAAGTTCCCGCATCTGTCGCTGCTGCGAATGGGCACCTACTGGATTGCCTCGTTCGTGTGCATATCCATCTACCGCATCATCGTGAGAAAGATGCTGGTGGCATGGCGCCGCAAGCCGGCTAACAAGCGCAACGTGGTGTTCGTGGGCAGCAACAACAACGCACGAGTGATGTACGAGGAGATGACAGAGAACGACGCCTTAGGCTACAACGTGCTGGGCTACTTCGACCATCAGCCCAACGAGATGTTCAAAGACAAATGTCTGTATCTGGGCACGCCACAAGACTTGCCGAAAGTGCTGAAGAAACAAAATGACATACACGAGCTATACTGCTGTCTGTCGTCAAGATTCAGCGATGAGATTCTGGAAGTGATACGCTACTGCGAGCATAACATGATTCACTTCTACTCGATGCCGAACGTGAGCAACTACCTGCACCACCGCATGCACCTGAACCTGATGGGCGACGTGCCCTACCTCAGCCTCTACAACGAGCCGCTGAGCCAAATGGAGAACCGACTGGTTAAGCGCCTGTTCGACATCCTCGTCTCACTGACGTTCCTCTGCACGCTCTTCCCCATCATATTAGTTATAGTGACGGCAATCACGAAGATAACCATGCCTGGTCCGATTTTCTTCAGACAGAAGCGCACCGGACTCAACGGCAACGAGTTCTACTGTCTGAAGTTCCGCAGCATGAAGGTGAACAAGGACGCCGACACGCTGCAGGCTACGAAGAACGACCCGAGAAAGACGAAGTGGGGCAACATAATGCGCAAGACGAACATCGACGAGCTGCCACAGTTCATCAACGTGCTGCTCGGACAGATGAGCATCGTAGGTCCGAGACCGCACATGGTGAAGCACACAGACGACTACTCGAAGCTGATAGACAACTACATGGTGCGCCACTACATAAAACCCGGCATCACGGGATGGAGTCAGGTGACGGGATTCCGCGGCGAGACCAAGCAACTCTCGCAGATGGAAGGACGCGTAGAGGGCGACATCTGGTATCTGGAGCACTGGAGCATCTGGCTCGACATATATATAATGTATAAGACCGTAGCCAACGTGATAGTAGGCGACAAGCAGGCTTTTTAACACATTGACATACAGAAGGCGTACCCATTGAGGGTGCGCTTTTTTTGTGCAGCGTAACGAAATTGTAACACGTTAGTAGTATGTGTGAATACAATTATATATAACTTTGCAACCAGAACAAAGATATAGCAGTTATGAAACAGAATCAAAGAATTCTTGTGGTGGACGACGAGCAGGACTTGCTCGAAATCCTTAAGTTCAATCTCGAAACGGAAGGCTACGAGGTGCAGACAGCTACGTCGGCTGAAGAGGCGCAGACGCTCGACATAGCATCGTTCGACCTGCTGCTGCTCGACGTGATGATGGGCGGCATGTCGGGATTTGCCTTGGCTCGCTTGCTGAAAGCCAACCCGAAGACAGCCAGTGTGCCTATCATCTTCCTCACCGCACGCGACACGGAGAACGACACCGTGACCGGATTCAACCTCGGTGCGGACGACTATATATCGAAGCCGTTCTCGCTGCGAGAAGTGATGGTGCGTGTGCGTGCCGTGCTGCGCCGTACGGCAATTGACAACGGCGAGGAGCAGCAGCACCTTATTACATACCAGGGCATCGTGATGAACCTCGACAAGAAGACCGTAACCATCGACGGCGAGGAGATAGCGTTCACGAAGACGGAGTTCGAACTGCTGCACCTGTTGCTCGACGAGCGAGGACGCGTGTTCTCTCGCCAGGAGCTTATCGACCGCGTGTGGCCGAAGGATGTGCTGGTGCTCGACCGCACGGTGGACGTGAACATCACACGTCTGCGCAAGAAGATAGGACGTTTTGCGAAGTGCATCGTCACACGCCTCGGTTTCGGCTACTACTTCGACGCTTAGGAGGATGGGGGTGGATCAAGACTCGTGAGTAGCGCGCCCCGAAGGGGCAGCACCACATAGCCCAGGGCAGCGCCCTGGGTTAAAAGACGCACACGACCCATACGCCCTGCAAGGGCAAAAGCCTAATTATTAAGCTGTTGCCCTTCTTGCTCTGGCAAGCGGCAAAGCCGAGTCCAGGGCGCATTGTTCAACATTTACATTCAATACCCAGGGCGCTGCCCTGGGCTATGTGATGTTGGGCTTTCAGCCCGCGTTAATTGAGTTTTGACACACCCTCCATTTATTTCATAGGTTTGACTCTCCACACAGCCTTCTACATCAGGCGGCGTTCGGAATCTGATCGGACGGCGGACGCAATCTGATCGGACGGCGTTCGGAATCCGATCAGACGGCGGACGCAATCTGATCGGACGGCGGACGGAATCCGATCGGGCGGCGGACGGAATCTGATCGGGCGGCGGACGGAGCACAAGACCAAAACCTGATAGTAAACATTCTATTCTGACTTCTTCAACGTTACTAATTATGAAAATATCTGTCGGCAAAAAACTATACTTCAGCATTCTCTCGGTGTTCCTTGTGTTCGCCGTGGCGTTCATCGTGTTCCAGCAGGACCGCGAGAAGCAGTTCAAGATTGACACGCTCAACCTAAAGCTGCAAGACTACAACTCGCGCATGGAGGAATATCTGCGACTCTTCCCCGACTTCTCGGAGGAGGCGCTCGACCGCTATGTGCATACCCACTACATACCGAACATACGCGTGACGCTGATACGCAACGACGGCAAGGTGCTCTACGACAGCAAGCTGAAGGACTACTCGAACATAGCCAACCACGCCACCCGACCGGAGATTGCGGCAGCACTGAAGCACGGCGCCGGTTCGACCGTCGACCGCAACAGCCAGACCGTACACGGCGACTTCTTCTACTCGGCAACCTACTTCCCCAGGCAGCAACTCATCATACGTTCCGCACTGCCCTACACGAGCGACCTTGTACAGTCGCTGCAGGCTGACCAACACTATATATGGTTCGCTGTGGGCGCCATAATGCTGCTCACCGTCATACTCTACCGCTTCATCGAACGACTGAGCGACAACATCACGAAGCTGCGCACGTTCGCCTCAAGAGCCGACCACAACGAGTCGCTCGAAACCGAAGACCTCGCCGTGTTCCCCAACGACGAACTGGGCGAGATTGCCGAGCGTATCATCAAGATATACAAGCGTCTGCAGACCACACGCCGCGAGCAAGACGTGCTGAAACGACAACTGACGCAGAACATTGCGCACGAATTGAAGACGCCGGTGGCAAGTATTCAGGGATACCTTGAAACGATACTCGAAAATCCGAATATCAACGACGCGACACGCGAGCAGTTCCTGCAGCGTAGCTACGCACAGAGCCAGCGTCTGACATCGCTGCTGCAGGACATCTCGACGCTCAACCGCATGGACGATGCGCCGGAGATGATGAGCGAAGAGAACGTGAACATATCTGAGATTGTATCGAACATACAGAAGGAGACAGCGCTACAGCTGCAGAGGAAAGAGATGACGTTCTGCAACCACTTGCAGCCGAACATCGTAGTGCGCGGCAGCACGAGTCTGCTATACAGCGTGTTCCGCAACCTTACGGACAACGCCATAGCCTATGCCGGTGTGGGCACAACGATAACCATCAACGCCGAACTCAGCTCGAACAAAATGTTCGACGACCACCGCAAGTGGCATTTCACCTTCTCGGACAACGGCGTGGGCGTGGCGCCGGAGCATCTGCCACGCATCTTTGAGCGCTTCTACCGCGTAGACAAGGGCCGCTCAAGAAAGATGGGAGGCACCGGTCTCGGACTCGCCATCGTGAAGAACGCCGTTCTGCTGCACGGCGGCACAATAAGCGTTCACAACAACGAGCAGGGCGGTCTGTGCTTCGAGTTCACACTCAGAGCCTGACAACGTAGCGGAGGTCTCCCACCTCCGCTACGGTTTTGCAGCCGCTCTTTTGTATTAATCAACCTAAATAATCAAAATAACCCTGCAAACATGCGCTCATTTTGCTAAAAAGTCGTAACTTTGCAGACAACAAAATGTTTTTTCATCCAAAACAATATACAAGCAGTATGATTCTATTTTTCATGACTCCAAGCAAGAGCGTGATCGCTACAGCAGCTGATCACCAGCTCTCACAAGACGAGATCAATGAACTGTGTTGGCTTTACGGCGGTGCCACTCTCATCGAGGGTGAGACTGTCGAGGGCTTCTTTGTGGGTCCACGCCGCGAAATGATTACTCCATGGAGTACGAATGCCGTAGAGATAACTCAGA
>OCIU01001932.1_pt1 | contig 13060 bp, 10 predicted proteins | sample 1538471 | NCBI WGS metagenome assembly OCIU01 (sample SAMN04571693, study PRJEB22368) | human gut metagenome | biome: human gut; material: stool | host: Homo sapiens | place: Luxembourg | collected 2012-06-01 | reverse complement strand
CAATATCAACTTTGCCCATGTGGCTTAGTATAAATTAATTTTTACGACTTACTTAATAATATTAAATCGAACCTTAAAATCATACTTTACCAGCCAAATAAAGTGGTTTTCAAGGTAAAAGTGCCATAAGGCAATTTTCTTTATCTCTAAGACTGACTCGACCAGTTAATTGAGCATAGCTCATAACCAAAAATTGGTCTTTACAAGAAATAATTCTTTCTCTATAGTTGCCCTTATAACGGTCAACACAAATCTTGAAATTACGTTCTGGTATAAGTGACATGATTTGAGAGAATATAGTTTTGCCTTTGTTCATTGCGCACATAATTGGATTATGTACGCAAAACTACAAAATCAAATCGAATACACGATTTTAAACTTGTAAAACATTGAATATTAGGAATTTATTTAGTAATCGTCCTGTTTTAACGGGACACTAGTGATAGTGAAAGATTATAACCCTTCATAGCTTTTATCTTTTTGAAGCGAAAGCCCCCATTAGAAGAGGCAAAAAGAAAACAGCAAATCCAAGGAGTGAAAAAAGGAGGAGACAGGTAGCAATTGTGAGTACTGCTGCTATTATCCATATGAATATACTCTTTGTCGTTATCTTCCTTTTCGGAGACTTTGACGTCCTTTGTGAGATACTATCCTCTCCAACCATTGTATATTTCCTTTTCTTTTTAGGAGAAGAAGTATTTGTCTGGGAAGGATTATAAGAAGATACTGTCGATGAATATTCATAAGGCAGAGACTCAAACTCGTTGATATAGCTTTCTTCTGTGACTGGTTGTGGAACTTCCTGCTTCTTTAGTCCAAGAGTTTTTTTTATTGATGCCATGGCACTTTCTTTTTCTTTTTTGATAGCAGCCCTTGCTTGGTAGTCCTGCGATGGGGTCAGTTTGAACATCAGTTCGTTGCTCTCATGACACATGCTGCGTAGAAAGGTTTTGTTCGCACTTCTTATAGTTTCATATATTTCTGGTAAATCGTAATATCCCTGGAAGTGTTTTATCCAGTTCCAGTTCTCAGATGGCAATCCAAAATGAGCAAACATATTGGAATTGTCAAGAATGATGGTTTTCTTGTCCTCTTTGTTTTTTCTTAATCCACGTCCTACCTGCTGGAGATACAGGCCCAGTGACCATGTTGGACGAGCCATTTGGATGAAGTCGATATCCGGGCAGTCAAAACCTTCAGAGAAGATTTCAACGTTGACCATGATTTGAATTTCATTATCCCGGAATCTGCGGACAATCTCTGCACGCTCCGTTTTGGGCGTGTTGCTATCAATAAATGCTGCCTCTACGCCTATATCTTTATATGCTTGACATATATTCTGTGCATGCTCAATACTTATGGCATAAACAATACCTTTGAGCCCTTTGGCATATGTGAGATAGCAAAGAATAAGCTGCTTAATGTGTTTGTCAACATTCAGCTTTTCAAGCAACGTCTTTACCTTGTAGTCGCCAGTAGAACTTTTCTCTTTGATTGAGTCAATCGTTTTTGTCAGTTCGTGATATGGGTTTTCTGTGTAGAACTCATAATCAGCCAAGAAGCCGTTGTCTATAAACTCCTTTATAGGAGAAGACACCAATATGTCTGAATAATGGTATTTGAACGGTGCATTATTTAATCTGTATGGAGTAGCAGTTACTCCCAGTTTCCAAGCCTTTTCACATTTTTTCCAGAATGTGGTGTATGTCTTTGCCAATGAATGATGCGCTTCATCAATGATGATGAAGGAAGGCTTGATTTCCTCCAAAAGTCCTTCGTTTGACTTATGGGAAATCGTCTGTATGGAGGCAACCTGAATAGGGTGTGAAAGGTCTCTTTTTCTGCCATTAACCACAAGCCCATGGGGAATATTGTACCTGTTCAGATGTGCGTCAATCTGGTCAATAAGCTCTTTGCGGTGCGCAAGAATCAAGATTCTTGAATCAGAAACAGCCGATAGGTCTTTGATTATAGAAGTAAAGAGAACCGTCTTGCCTGTACCAGTCGGCATTTGCAGGAGCACGTTGCGGTACCTCTCCCACATGGCGAAAATCCTGTCTTTGGCGCTTTGCTGATATGACCTTAGTTTCGTGTCTTGTGATGAGTGGTACAAAGTAGAGAAAACCCTGCAGTCGCGATCAACAGGCCTTGCGTTTGCAAGCCACTTAATGAAAGAATAAATTCCAATATATTTTACGCTGTCACCAAAGCTATTGAATTTGGAGACGGTAACATCAGAACCATAAATGACACATGTAATCTTGTCGGTTTCTTTAACGGCAACATGACCTCCTTTTCTGTTTATAGCATCATATACGTCTTGTTGTTTGCAAATAGGTTTGGCTTCCAAAACAAAAGGGAATCCTTTATCCGAAATTTTTCCAACTACATGGAACGATTCTTTAAGCAAACTATCCTCATTCAAAGTAGCAACAGGAAGAGCGTTTATGAAATATGGCTGTGCAATTCCCTTTGCTAATTGCTTGGCTTTTAGCTCTGCCTGCTTTATGGACTCTATCTTTTCTTCCATGTAAGCGCTGTAATCGATGGGGTGAACTGGGAAATCGGGGAACTCTTTCTTCAGATGCCATGATAAGTCCTCACATTTTATCGCAAGGATAGGGAGGTCTATAAAAGGTGGTAGCTTCAAAATTTCAGACCAAGAAAGAGCTGGGGTAATAATATAAACTTCAATTCCTTCGTTCTTGTAAGGACGATGTAAACCGCCAAAATATTTAGCTGCTAAAGATATCCATTCTTCATCTGAAGACATACCTAAGCATTGAAACTTTTTGCCGTTCAAAAAGCTTCGAATATCTTTGCCAATGGTATCTGTCAGAATCACCTTAGCAAAATCATCTTTCCTTTGTTTATAAAAGAACCGAGTTCCTATGGGTTCTTTTAAGTATGAAGTGTCAGCCATTAATTAAGTAGAATTGAGGATGTACCGCAATTCATGATATTGTTTGTTATTTAGACCAGAACTCGTGTGTCTTGTTCATCTCATCCATTCCAAACTTCAGTTCTGCATCTGCAGAAGGGAGCGAAATGGAATATAGCTCTTCTGCCAGGTTAAAAAAAACTCCTCCTTGCTTGAAATCTCCAGCATGGAGGGCAACGCTTGACAGCATCGGTCTTCCTTCTTGGACTACGTTCCAAGAGATATCCCCAAGAAGGTTTCCGAGAACCCCTCTGTCGTGAGGGTTTGACATATCGAGGTGGACACCCGATTGCTTAAGAAGATCGGTGTAATTAATCACTGATTTTCTTTTGGCAACCTTGATAAGAACATCTTTTATACGAAGATGGTCTTCTGTGTATGGTACTAATTCACTCATGGCGATTGTTTTTTATTTGATTTTTACCAGCCTGCATGAAGAGAATGACGTTTTTGTAATGATGGACTTTAAGTACATCCTTAATTCCGCAACACTATTGTAAATTAAACCTTTTAAGTGCCTGAGCAAAAAAAGTTCTTGGACAAGTCTAGCGGCAGAGCCGAGCGGCCCAGGATTTTGACATGTCGAAGAATTACTTATCTTAGTGTTGCAAAAAATAAACAAGCAAAACTCTTATATGACATGGCGAAGATACAAATTAAATCTGAGAAACTCAATCCTTTTGGAGGAATATTATCAATTATGAAGCAATTAGACTCCACATTTTCATCGAAAATCGACTCAACCCTCAGTCTAAGGCGTAGATCTGTACTACCCTAGAAAAAGTTGAATGGATTTTTACTGTAAGCCTGAGGTTGGTTGAATGATTGGGAATGCTGTCCTTGTACTCTTGCAATTTATAATCGAACAACCACTTCTCACTATCAATGCTCTCGGTCTCTGCTGTCAGTGATAGCGCCACCACTTCCAAATCCGAAAACTTGGGAACAGGACCACGACGTGGAACATTACACGATTAATTGACGAGATTTTCAGAGAATTGTTTGCATAACTCAAGTACAGAAGCTTCATCATTTACAACACCAAACTTTTTAAGTCCTCACAAGAAACAAATAAAGTATTCATGTGTATTTTTATGATTTTCTTACTTTAGAAGATTATTAAAAATCCATTCAACCAAAATAACTAAAAAGAAGCATTAGGTTGCTTCTTCTCATACACTTAAAACAAGTTTACGAAAAATTAACGGATGGTCAAAAACGATGAATCCGAAAGAGTGGTTTGTTACTCATTTTGTTTTGTCTTTGTTATTTTCCATACATCACCTTGCGTTAAACATGCTGACCACAAGCCATTTACAGAGTTTACAGAAGATTATTATATCGAACCTTAAAATCATACTTTACCAGCCAAATAAAGTGGTTTTCAAGACACTATTTTTTAGATTTTATTTTAAGTTGATGTTCGCTTTACCCCAATCCAACCATTGTAAGTTCTTTATGCGTAATTATTCGGTTCCAAAATGTTAAAAAATGAGCTATAAGATACATTTAAGTACCAATTGTTTCTTATTTATGAAACATAATGCCTATCTTTGCAGCAAATTGAAAATGTATGGCACAAAATATCTTCCGACTTGTCTTGACTGACGAGGCACAAAACTTCATTGAGAGTTTACCCGAAGCGGTATCCTACAAGATTTACTACAACATCAAGCGTGTTGCAGGTGGTGAACGCAACAAAGAACTTTTTAAGAAGTTGGAGAATTCGGAAATATGGGAGTTTCGTACATTATACAATAAAACGGCTTATCGCTTGTTTGCCTTTTGGGATAAGGACAAAAAAACTCTTGTGATTGCCACTCATGGCATCGTTAAGAAAACTCAAAAGACACCGAGTAAGGAAATAGCGAAAGCAGAAGCAATAAGAAAAGAATATTTCAAAAACAAGTAATTATGGCACAAATGAATCTTACTCCATTGGACGATGTGCTTGACAAGCATTTCGGCAAAGTTGGCACTCCAAAACGTGATGCTTTTGAAAGTGATGTGGATGAAGCATTGCATGCTTATAGACTGGGTGAAGCCATCAAGAAAGCTCGCATAGAACAGAACTTGACACAAGAACAACTTGGTGAGCGTATAGGTGTGAAAAGAGCGCAGATTTCTCGCTTGGAAAGAGGTTATAGTATAACAATACCTACTATGCGAAGAGTATTCAAAGCTCTTGGTGTGGTAACTGCAACCATTGATTTGGGGATTGCAGGAAAAGTAGCATTATGGTAGATAAAAGCTATACATGTGGCTTTAGAGTATTTAAAACTAAAGCCATATGCATTGCTTTCCTTTGACAATAGTCGTGTACCGGTACCTAAAATAATAATTTAAGACAGAATTTTCGGCTTAAATTGATGCGTGGCCTTGTCTGCCTCCATAGGACGAAGGTATTGGACAAAACGAAAATAACTGACCTCTCCAAGAAATTTTGCAGCCTTGGATGAATCAGCAATATTTAAGTCTCTACTAATTAGGGTCTGCTGAATTAATTTCGAGTCACAGACAGAGGGTAGCAGACGTAGACCATCTGTCTGTGACTCGAAATTAATTCAGCAGACCCTAATTGGGCTTATAAATGTATTGTTATTGAGAGATTGAAGTAAAAGCCTTGGACAGCCTGGTGCGAGCCTGCGAGCGGCGCAAGAACCCAGTGGAAGAACAGTGCAGCGGAGCAAATCTGTCAGACATTGGGACTTCTTGTTTAGACCTCAGAAAAAATCACACTTCTTCGGGCTTGTCCGAGGCTTCGACTTGCAGTCAGTCGCTGCCTTGTAGTGCGTGCTCTGCACTGTCGGTTGCATCCGCAGCTGTTGTACTGGGAATTGGCGAGACAAGTTGATTTGTCGGGCCATCATCATCAGAGATGCCCTCTGGATTGTTGGGCATGGAAGGAGTGTCGCCTAATGCGACATCATTTGATGTGCTATATGGCTTATCGGCTTCTGGCAACAAGTTGGCATAGTGCTCGTCAAGTTGCTTCAAGTAATCATCTGGCAGCTGTCCATCCTCTCCGCATGGAGATAGTTTATTTTTTCCCCTTTCATCGTTGTAGGCATCAGCCAAAGATGAAACAGGATTATTAGAAATAAGCGATTGAGAATTGCTGTTGCCATTACCATTGGCAGACATTGGATTGGCATTACCTTGGACAGCCAGATTTGAAGCGACTGGATTACGATGATAATTTGGATTCTTAATAGGAGCATTCTGCCCATCCACAAACCAGAACGCTAAACAGTGGATGTGTGGATGGTCGTGCGGTTATTGGCAATGGATGTGAGAATCCCCACCTCATTGAAGAGGTCTATCATCTTCTGTGCAGTCTTGCGGTCACAGTGCCATAGTCCGGCGAGTTCCACTTTTGATATGGCAAACTGCCCTATACCGAGGTCAGCTGAGAAGTTCTTCTTCTCATAATGGAAAGGCTCTATTGCTGTCAAAGAGAGAAAGGTATCAAAGGCTTTCATGCGGTGGAAGCCTTGGTTGTCATCTTTGAGGAAATCAAGCTGCTCTCTGGTCAGCAGGATTCCATACTTTACGTTTTTGTATTTCATCTTAAATTTTGTTTGTTGCGAGGGTTTGCATTGGTCAGCCCTCAGCCGTTATTAATATTGTAATTTGAATGTGACTTGAAAAACAGGGTTACGTCGGACTAATGTCGGCTTCGTTCTGCCAGTCATGCTTGTCCGGCTTTCGTTTGTGTGAGGCAAGGATGGCATCGTTCTCCTCATCTGCGGTCATAGGAACGGTATTCCTGCGCTTCGTCTCCAGCCATTTGTCAAGCTCGTCCTGATACAGGATCCATCTTCTGCCAGGCTTGGTGGCAGGGATAGTACCATCCTCCAGTTTCATGTACATGGTTCCCCTGGGGATATGCGTGTACTCGATGGCCTCTTCCACAGTCATTGGCTTGTGGCGGTTCTCTTTTACTGGTTTACTACTCTCTGCCTGCTGTCTGGTCAGCATTGCTCTCATGCCCATCACCTCATCCCGAAGCTGGGCGACGACCTGCGGGAGGTCGTTGAATGTCAGAATTTCTTTTTCCATATTTTATCACAGTTTTAGTGAATCGGCTGCAAAGGAACTCAATGATGCCATGCTGATTCCGATTATTCACGATAATCCACGAATAATCATGTCAACATGAAATAATTGGGAAAAATCTGGGCTACAAGGGGGAAGAATGATAGGGAAAAGGTAAGAATAGAGCTTGCGGCAAGGTTTATTGGTGCTCCCGACAGAAGATTACAAAACAGACAGTGGGCGAAAACCGATGCAATGACATCAGCTTTCGCCCACTATCGGGGGAATTGTCAAAGAAAGATTAAAATTGAGCTTTTTCCAAAACGTAGATATTACATCGGTTTAGGAAAAAACTCAACCTTAGTAGTGTTTATATATTAGAAGGATTAGAGAATCTGAGTTAAGCGGTCTGCAAATAAATTGTCCAACACAACAGACTGATTGACAATGCTGGCGTGTTCCCCTCGGGCAACACCCATCGTCGTAATCATAACCAACTGGATGCTGTGCGTCTTGTTGTGCATCTTGCTTGCGGCAAAGGCCTCTATCTTATTCAGGAAATCTTCTTCATCGGTTTTCGTTATGGCGTATTTGCCACCAGTGAACTTCATTTCACAAAGATAGTCCGTCCTGTCGGCCTTACTTTCCAGCAGCAAGTCAATCTGAGCACCCCTTCCGTCGGGACTTTTCCCACTCCAACAATAATTCCGGTTAATGGAGGCTATACGCAGGGTGTCTTGGATTTGGGGCAAGTGTTCCACACAGAGTAGTTCAAAGGTATCTCCAGCCCATGTGTAGAAAGTGGGAGTGCCGTGAATGGAATTCCATATTCCCTTCTTCGCCTGTTTGCCTTGTATGAAGCGCAAATAGAACAGGGAAAAGAAGTCTATCAACTGATAAACCGTCTCTACACGTTCCTTGCCGTAGCGTGGATATGCCCTGATGATGCCTGACTCCATGAGGTTTTCAAGCAGCTTAGTCAGTGTTCCGCCAGTCTTGACATCTATGGCTGTGCTGATCTCTTTCTGGGTCATGCCGTAAAACTGACTTCCCAGCACTTTGACTATATCCACATATCTCTCTTTGCTGGAATATAGTCCGGCATATACATCCAGGAACTCTTGATGTATCTTTTCGTCGGCAAAGAAAATGCGGTCTATATTCTCAGTAATGGTCTGGCTGTTGCGTAGCTTGTCAAGATAAAAGGGGACACCTCCCAATGCCATGTAGCAGATGCACATCTCATATCGGGACAGACGGAACCCGTTTCGTCGGTAATACTTCTGGCATTCGGACAAAGTGAAGGGGGCAAGCTTGATGGTCTCTGTAAGTCGTCCGTGCAGACCTCCGTAATCGCGTATGACATTGTCAAGCATCCAGCTTGTAGCTGAACCGCACACTACCAAAATGATGTTTCTCTGACTGTCTGCCCATGAGTTCCAGAAATAGCCGAGTTCTGAAATCATCTCGGACGACTGAGGACCGGCCAACCAGGGCAACTCATCAATGAGGATGACCTTCCGGCGGGAGCGTATGCCTTCAAGCAGCCTTCGCAGAAGCAGAAAGGCTTCACGCCAGCACGTAGGTCTTTCGGTCGTAGCGGCATCCAGCCCTGACAATATCAATGAATCGTAGAAATGATCCAATTGTAGTTTACGGTATGTCTCGTAATTCTTGTCCCCGTCCTTTACGTATGTTCCGACGGCAGAAAAGACAATCTTACTGCCATACACCTCACTGACCAGATACGACTTGCCGATGCGTCTGCGCCCATAGATGGCGACAAACTCGGATTTCTTGGACTTGTACAAACGTTCGAGCGTGGATATTTCCACATCTCTTCCTATGATATTGGGGTACTTCATGCTGAACTGTTTTTATTGCTCTGCAAAAGTACAGTTTTTATTTCAGACTCATGCATCTTTTGCTTAAAAATCAGCGAAAACGAAAAAATATTTTTGAATTTCGCTGATTTTTAAACATAAAATCTACTCAAAATGGAAGTGATAGTCACCCTTGTCCGGCTCGTCTATCACGATATTTCCAGTATCTGGCTGGAACTTGAAGTTGCGTATGCTGTCCTGCTCGATGTCTCTCATCACATCGGGGAACATGCGCTTGATGAAGTCTGCACGGACACGTCCCGAATAGTCTTTCTTGCTGCCCAATCTCTCGGCTATATTCCAGACAAAGTGCCGTAGGTCAAGGGTGGTAAGGGTGGACTTTAACCTAATGGGCACAGGAATATGTTGCCAGTCATCCGCCCACTTTCTGATTGCATCAAGGAGTTTTTCCAACTCGTCATTGTCATAGATATATGGTGACATCGTATGGGTCACATATCCCATGATAGCATCGATGGTGTTCTGTCTTCTCTGTTCCTGCTCACGTTGATACTCCTTGCAGCGTTGAGCATATAAGTCGGGCTGCTCTGAACTCGTCTCTATCGTATCGGCAATTTCCTTTGTCGGTTCTGCCGAATCGGAAATCTCTATCGTAGATTCTTGCAGTTCCTCTGACAAGTGTTCTTGTGCAGATTCTGTTTGAGGTAGAACTTCTGCCCGACATTCTTGAACCTGTTCAATAATATCGTTGTCCGTTGAATCTTCTGTTACTGCTTCCGCTTCTTGGTCGGTCAGGAGTATGGTTCCTTCGTGTTGCCCGTTCTGCAATCTAAGTGACACTTCTGCCAATACGGATTGGAACAAATAATAGACTGTCCCCAGCAATCCGCTGGAGATTACAAAGGTTACGAACTTGGCAAAGTTGTCTTGTCCAAAGTCGTTGCCCACCTTCAATGATACGAAGAGGGAGATGGTGAGAATGACCAAACCTGGGCATCCCCACACAAGGCAGTAGACTCTTACTGCCATGTTTTCTGTCTTGCATTTTACATTGTTCATCTTTCTTGTTCCTTTTATTATATTGGTTTGTACATTTCGGAATTGTCGGTATCTGCCAGAACTCGGCTATGCGATTTCCGATACAAAGTTACTCCGATTATTCCCGACAGCTCAAAATCTTCCGAAAAATCCGCTCCGTTTTTACATTAGTTTAGAAATTGGTACTATCGAGTATGAAAAAAGAACCAATAATCATACTATAAAATGTTGATGGACATGACGAAAGGGAAAGAAAAAGGGAGAAGCAATGCCCCTCCCCAAAGATGATATATATATTATAGGTGTCCGATAGAACAAGACGAAAGTCGTTATTGCCCTACGACCTTTAGTTGCACCGTCTTCATCGGTTTGAGCGTGATGCGGTTTACTGACTCTCGTTTGCTTTCGTCTGCCATGTTCGCATAGATCTGTGTGGTCGAGACGTTCTTGTGACCCAACATGTGCTGAACGGTATAGACGCTTGTTCCTGCATCTACCTGTAGAGAACCGAATGTATGCCTGCTGCAATGAAACGAGATTTTCTTGGTGATGCCAGCAGCTTTCAGCCAGTTCTTCAAAGGAGCCTGGGTCATCTTGTCTGCAAAGCCGACAAAGACGGGGCCAGTTCCTCGCTCACCGATCAGTTCTAAAGCCTCGTCACTGATGGGATTGTTTACAAGTTCCTTTGTTTTCTGCATACGAAGTGTGACATACATTCCTCCGTCGCCGTATGGCTGTATGTTTTCCCATGTGAGTTGCTTGATATCACTCTTGCGGAGTCCGGTCAGACAGGCAAAGAGAAAGGCGGTCTTTAAGACGGGATATTGGCATGGGGCGTTCGCCAACCTGACAAGTTCATCCTTGGACAAGTGTTCCTTTTCCGTGGGTATGGTGTCAATGCGTTCCAAGAAGCCGTTGGGATTCTCCATAATCTTATGCTCCCTGTAGGCTGTATGGAGTACGGCACGGAAGGTTGACCAATAGCCTGCCACACTATTGATATGCAGTTTGTGTTCTGTGTGGATGGTCTGAGGTGCAGTTATCAGGTACTCACGGAACTTGTTGCACAGGTCAACGTTGATTTCGTCGAAACGGCATTTGTTGTTGCAGAATCGGGCAAAGTGCTTATAGACGTGCTGCCACTTGCAGTTCTTCTTGTCTGCTTTCTGCTTGAAGTAGGCAAGAAAGTCGCCCTTTATCTTATCACGATCAAAGAAGTCGTACCTCTCATTGACGATGGACTCATAGCGACGGCAGCGAAGGGCTTCTGCCTTCTCGCGCATACGGACGTTGTAGTCCTTCTCCCGTTGTGACTTCGGCTTGGCGTAGATGTAGACGCCGAGCGATTCATGGCGCATGACCTTCATAGTGGACTCGTCCCGGTAGCCAGAGTAGTATTCGAGGACTTCATCTGAATATGATGATGTTGATTGGTCTTTCTGCCTCTTATCACCAACAAATGTCTTTTTCTTAGAAATGGTTTTCTTGGGTTTTGAACAAGGAAGGACTCGGTTATAAGGATTGGCAGCAAACATCTTCTCAATGTCACTTCTGCGGACAAGAGCCATTCGGCTGCTCAGCCGTGAGGCTGGCAACTTCCCTTGTTCAACAAGTTTATAGACATACTGACGGGTGCAGCCTAAAAGGATGGCTGCCTTGGAAAAGGTCAGGTACTCCTGCTGTTGAAGTTCCATCACTGGCCCAACACTCCGAAGGAAATCCCTTCGTCTCTTTTTCTTGGATTCCTTCGCTTTCTCGGCACATTCCTCCGAGCAGTACTTCTGCATTCCGCTGTTTATTGTGAAAACCTTGCCACAATAAGCGCATTTTCTAGTCTTTGGCATACTTGCAACTATTATAGGTTCAACATGCCTTTTATTGTACCTCTCCGCAAGTAATCACAAGTAAACTCTCGACATCCTTTGTTATCTTTCGCCACGATATTGCTTTTCTCAAAAGCGAGTCAGAAATCAGTCAACTCTCGTAACCTATCGGCAACCCTTGTCAACTCTGTCCACGATGTGGCAAAAATAAAGCCTCGTAAATTCCCTGCGGTAGAAATACGTTGCAAATTTATAGGGAATTTCCGAAGCGACCAAAAACTGCTTCTGAAGTGTTAAAATCTAAAAGTGACTGTAATACAATGTATTAAGTCTGATTGATTTTCATTATTTATGGTAATTTAGAGGTCTCTAAATACAAGAAGTGAACTTTCCAGCCTTCTTTGATGCATTCCTTATAATAGAACTGCATTTCAAGCGAGTTGTCACACTTCAACAGTTCAAAATAATGGCTCCATGTCAATTTGTGAGACACTGTCTCACAAATTGGAAAAGCAAGGTAAAACTTACGCATATAGACAAGATTAGATCGGCTAAAGCCTTTTCCGTTTCTTGCTGTCAAATCCTTTGCAAGGTTTACAAGTAACTGCTTGCCATACTCTGCTCTATCCTTACCTTTAAGTTCATATTCAACAATATACTTTCCTGTCTGCCAGTTGGCATCAAGCAATTCTGTATTGACCGCTGTAATAGCTTTGGCTTTTGATTCACTCCATAGTGCGGTTATGTTGTCTATCAACTTCTGGTAGGCAGCATCATTTATGTTTGTCAAAACTTTATTCTCCATGCTAATCTTTTAGATTTGTGGGACACCGTCCCACATATTACAATTCGTCCACATTCACCTCAATTCCCAATATGCGCTGTATCTCTGCCAAAGTCTTGTCTATCTCATGGTCAAGTGCCTTGCGCTTCTTGAAATAGTCGGCAAGCAGTTCGGCAGGAGGCAAGATTTCTTCATCTTCTTTCGGGAATTTGCACAAGTCGAAGTTGCAATCGGTGGCGATAAGGTCTTCAACCCAAATGTCCGCTCTTTCTAAATTTCATTCTACCAGATTAAGCATTCAAGAACTACTATCCGGAAGAATACGACTGTAAAGATACGGATTATTTTTGAAACTAAAGCATCTTTATCCTAATAAAATGCAGATAATTTTTATTTCAACAACACGGGTGCAAAGAAACAGATAATATTTGTAATTTACAGATAATAATTTTAATTTGTCTAAATAGTAGCAATATATGCCAATTATTCATTTTTTCTGATTGATTATCAAGATAAAACATTATATTTGTAGCATTAACTTATGGCTCTGGATTTTACAAAAATCTCAGTCAGAATTTGAAGCACGAGATGC
>OCIU01001923.1_pt1 | contig 13080 bp, 10 predicted proteins | sample 1538471 | NCBI WGS metagenome assembly OCIU01 (sample SAMN04571693, study PRJEB22368) | human gut metagenome | biome: human gut; material: stool | host: Homo sapiens | place: Luxembourg | collected 2012-06-01 | reverse complement strand
GATCAGCCCCAGCCGGATCTTGTTGCGCAGGTATTTGGTCGACCGGTTCGACGAATCCTCCCGGAAGGGGATGCGGTTCTGGACGGCATATTCGAGAATTTCCTTGCGCGACGCGAACAGCAGCGGACGGATCACCTTTCCGACCTGTGTCGAGATTCCCGTCAGCCCCCGCAGGCCGGTTCCGCGCAGCAGGTTGATGAAAAAGGTTTCGATCGAGTCGTCGGCATGGTGGGCGATGGCGATGGCCGTGTAGCCGTGCTCGCGGCTCAAGGCGTCGAACCATGCGTAGCGCAGCCGCCGGGCCGCCATCTCCATCGACTCGCCCGTGCGCTCCATTTCGGCCCTGGTCTCGAAGCGCCTGTTGTAGAACGCCGCGCCGTGCTTTTTGGCCTCGTCTTCCACCAGCACTTCGTCCTCGTCGCTCTCTGCGCCGCGCAGCTGGAAGTTGCAGTGGGCCACGCCCACCCGGTAGCCGCAGCGGGTGAACAGCGAGAGCATGACCATCGAGTCCACGCCGCCCGAGACGGTGAGCAGGATACGGTCGTCGTGCGTGGCGAGGTCGTTCTCGTCGATGTAGCGTTGAAAAGAGTCCAAAAGATTCATAATATGTTCACCTCCGTATCTATTTCGATGCCGAATTTTTCGCGGACCTTCGCCTGCACCGTGCGGGCGAAGGCGATCACCTCGCCGCCCGTGGCGCCGCCGTGGTTCACCAGCACCAGCGCCTGCCGCTCGTGAACCCCCACGCTTCCCTCGCGGTAGCCTTTCATCCCGGCCCGGTCGATCAGCCACCCGGCGGCCAGCTTTATGCGGCCTTCGGGGGCCGCATAGTGCGGCATGTCGGGATATTCGGCAAGGAGCCGTTTCGCGACGGGGGCTTCGACCACGGGATTCTTGAAGAAACTGCCCGCGTTGCCCAGCACGGCCGGGTCGGGAAGTTTCGCGCGGCGGATCGAGCAGATCGCCTCGCGGATGTTGCGCAGCGTGGCGCCTCCGCGGGCTTCGACCTCGCGCTCCACGTCGCCGTAGCCCAGTTTCGGACGCGGCGTATGCGAGAGGCGTATTTCGATGGCTGTGATGATCACGCGCCCTTTCAGGTCGTGCTTGAAGACGCTTTCGCGGTAGCCGAATCCGCAGTGCGCGGCGTCGAGCGTCAGCAGGTTGCCCGTTTCGACGCAGTACATCTCGACCCGGCGGATCGCGTCCTTCGCTTCGCAGCCGTAGGCCCCGATGTTCTGCACCGGGGCGGACCCCGCCTTGCCGGGGATCAGCGAGAGGTTTTCGATGCCCCACAGACCGCGTTCGACGGCCCATTCCACCAGGTCGTCCCATTCGACGCCCGCCTCGACGCGCAGGCGAACTTCGTCGCCGTCGTCGCTCAAAAGGGCGATCTGCCGGGCCACGGGGGTCAGCAGCACGCCGTCGTAATCTTCGGTGAAAAGGATGTTGTTGCCCCCGGCGAGCACCGTCCACCGCCCGGGAATCCCCGCGGCGAAAAACGTGCGCAGATCCTCGGCCGTTTCGAATTCTACGAGGCGTGCGGCCCGCTGGTCGACGCCGAAACTGTTGCGCCCGCGCAGGCTGATTTGGTGAAATTCTCGAATCATGGTATGCAAAGTTAGAAATTATTTTTAACTTTGAGATTCAAACCTGAATAACTCAATGGTGTGGCTGATCTGCATACTGCTGTCCTTGCTTGCGCTGATCCGTTTTTTTGGCGGCGATTCCCGGCGCAAACGTCGGAGGCACCGCAGGTTTGGCAATCGGTGACCATGTAAACGATAACAGAATATGTTCGACGAAAAAGATTTGCAGCAAATCCGGGAGCACGGACTCACTCCCGAACAGGCGGAGACCCAGTTGGAGAATTTCCGCCGTGGATTCCCTTTCCTGAATGTCGTGCGGGCCGCATCGCCGGGCGACGGCGTGCTGGTTGTCGGCGCGGCGGAGGCCGATGCCGCCGTGGAACGCTATGAAAAAGAGTCTGCCGGACTGGGGGTGGTGAAGTTCGTGCCCGCTTCGGGGGCCGCCACGCGCATGTTCAAGGAGCTGTTCGAGTTCGTCAACGACGGCAAACGCGGCAAGGGCATCGACACGCTGCTGGAAAATATCGGGAAGTTCGCCTTCTGGCCCGAACTTCGCGCCGTGCTGCCCGCCGGGGCCGACGACCGTGCGATCGTGAATGCCATCGTCGGCGACGGGCTGAACTACGGCCGCAAGCCCAAGGGCCTGGTCACCTTCCATGCCTATCCCGAAGGGGCGCGCAAGGCCGTCGAGGAGCACCTGGTCGAAGGGGCGGCCTACGCCGCGGCCGGAGGCGTCGTGCGCATCCATTTCACCGTCTCGCCCGAGCACGTCGCGGGCTTCGAGGAGCTGCTCGCCGCAAAGGTCCCCTTTTATGAAAAGCGGTTCGGCGTCCGTTACGAGATCTCGTTCTCGGTGCAGAAACCTTCGACCGACACCCTCGCCGTGAATCCCGACAACACGCCTTTCCGGCAGGACGACGGCACGCTGCTGTTCCGTCCCGCGGGCCACGGGGCGCTGATCGAAAACCTGAACGAGATCGACGCCGACCTGATCTTCATCAAGAACATCGACAACGTGACGACCGATGCCCGCCGCGGGGACACGGTCCGTTATAAAAAGGTGCTTGCAGGGGTTCTGCTCGACCTCCAGGGGCGCGCCTTCGAGTACCTCAAGGCCCTCGAAGTGGGCGGCGCCGAGCTGGAACCCATCGCCGAATTCATCGGGAAACAGCTCTGCGTGAAACTCCCCGCCGAGTACGATTCGGCGCTGCTGCGCGCCGACCGTCCGATCCGTGTCTGCGGCATGGTCCGCAACGAGGGCGAGCCGGGCGGCGGCCCGTTCTGGGTCGGGAACCCCGACGGCACGGAGTCGCTTCAGATCGCCGAGTCGAGCCAGATCGCGCCCGACGACCTGCCGCTGATGCAGTCGGCCACGCACTTCAATCCGGTGGACCTCGTCTGCGGCGTGCGCGATTCGAAGGGGTGCAAGTTCGATCTGCGCCGGTACACCGATCCCGCGACGGGATTCATCTCGTCGAAATCCTCCGGCGGCCGCGATCTGCGCGCGCAGGAGCTTCCGGGACTCTGGAACGGTGCGATGGCGAAGTGGAACACGGTCTTCGTCGACGTTCCCGTCACGACATTCTCTCCGGTGAAGGTGGTGCAGGATCTTCTGCGCCCCCAGCACCAATAGGTTTAAGGTTTTGCGGGTGTCTTTCGCCCGTCTTGTCCGGGCCGGCCGGGGAATGCGTTTGTATCTCCCGGCCGGCCCGGATCGTGTCGCGCCGAAGCCGGACTGCCCTTATTGCAGATGCAGGACCAGTCTGTCGAGTCCGAAGAAACACTCCGTGAATCCGGGAGCCGGGGCGACGGCCTCTATCGTCAGCGTGTTTCCGCCCTTGCGGATCTGTCCGTTGCCGAACGCAACCTCTTTGGCGATCAGTTCCGGGGCATGTCCCGGGCCTGCGGCGGCCGCCATTGCGGTGCGGCGGGCCTGCGGTTATACATCTGCTCCATTTGTGCCGGAAATTTGTCAAAATAGGATAAATTGCTGTTCAGTATCCCCGATTGTAGATAATCTTTTTTATATTTGTGCGTTAAAACCGAAAAACAATAATCAAAACTAAATAACGCTATGGAAAACAAACTTCAACAGTTGACGCAGAAGCTCTACGACGAGGGGCTGGAGAAAGGGCGCGCCGAGGCCGACAAGCTGGTGGCCGACGCCAAGGCCGAGGCCCGGAAGATCGTCGCCGAGGCCCGCGCCGAGGCCGAAGAGATCGTCAAAAAGGCGGAGGCCAAGGCCGAGGACGTTTCGAAGAACACCATGACCGAGATTTCGCTGGCCGGCAAGCAGGCCGTCGGCAGAATCAAGTCGGAGATCGCCTCGCTGATCATCGCCAAGGCTACGGCCCGGGGCGTGAAGGAGGCCGTCGTGGACCCGGCGTTCATCAAGGAGATGCTCGTCGCCGTAGCTAAAAACTGGAACGGTTCCGATTCGGGCAAGGTCGAATTGCAGGCCCTGCTGCCCGAGGGCGAGCGCAAGAAACTCGACGCGGCGTTCGAGGAGAGTGCGAAGGAGCTGCTCGCCGCCGGTGTCGAGGTGGGCTGGTCGAAGGAGGTGAAGACCGGCTTCAAGGTGGGCGCCAAGGAGGGCGGCTACTACATTTCGTTCGCCGACGCCGACATCGAAGCGCTGTTGGCAGAGTACCTGCGCGACAAGGTGTTCCAACTGTTGTTCAAGGCGTAAGGCATGTTTGCGACCCAATATTATTGTCTGGTAGCCTCCCTGAAGGAGTACGCGCTCGACGCCGACACCAAGGGCTTCGACGCCCGGGCCATCGTCTCCGGGATTCTGGAGGAGGTGAACCGCGGCGACGCCCGCGAGGTGCGGCTCCTGTACGGCTACTACGACTGTGAGAATATCGCCGCCCTGCGTGCGGGGCGCTCGGCGCACAATCCGCTGGGCAACTTCACGCGCGAGGAGCTGGCGGAGGAGCTGAAAGCTCCGAAGCGGCTTCCCGAGGCGGTTGCCCGCGTGGTGAGGGCCTATGCCGATCCCGAGGGCGAGGACGCCGAGACGGTCGACACGTCGCGGCGTTTCGAGAAGGAGCTGTTCGGGGCCTACTACGCCGCCTGCGGAAAGGCCGGGAGCCGCTTCCTGCGCGAGTGGTCCGCTTTCGACCGGAACCTGCGCAACGTTTCGGCGGCCGTCACGGCGCGCGCCGCAGGGCGTGCGGTCGAGGAGGTCGTCGTGGGCGGCGGCGATGTCGCCGAACAGTTGCAGCGCAGTTCTGCGGCCGATTTCGGGCTTCGGGGCGAACTTCCCTATATCGACGCGGTGATCGCGGCGGTGAACGACGAGGCCAACCTCGTGGAGAAGGAGCACAAGATCGACCTGATCCGCTGGAACGAAGCCGCGGAGCTGGCGACCTTCGACTATTTCGACGTCAACGCCATCCTTTCCTACCTGGTGCGGATCAACATCGTCGCCCGCTGGACGCTGCTCGACGCTGCGCGCGGCCGCGAGATGTTCGCCCGCCTGCTTGCCGAACTGGACGGCAAGGAGCTGATTAATAAGGAATAAACAATAAAAACATACAATGAAAACTACAGGACGTGTAAACGGTATCATCTCCAACATCGTGATCGTCAAGGCCGACGGACCCGTGGGTCAGAACGAGATCTGCTATGTCTGGACGGGCGATACCAAAATGATGGCCGAGGTCATCAAGGTCATAGGCGACGCGGCCTATGTCCAGGTTTTTGACAGCACCCGCGGTCTGAAGATCGGCGACCGGGTCGAATTCGAGGGTCACATGCTCGAAGTCACGCTGGCTCCGGGCCTTTTGTCGCGCAACTACGACGGTCTTCAGAACGACCTCGAAAAGATGGACGGTCTGTTCATCGCCCGCGGTTCGATCACCGATCCGGTCGACTACGATGCCGAGTGGGAATTTTCGCCGCTGGCCAAGGCCGGCGACAAGGTCACGGCGGCGTCGTGGCTGGGCGAGGTGAAGGAGCTGTGGGTGATGCACAAGATCATGGTTCCCTTCACGATGACGGACAGCTATACGGTCAAGAGCGTCGCCGAGGCGGGCAAATACAAGATCACCGACACGATGGCAGTCCTGACCGACGCCGAAGGCCGCGACCACGAGGTGACGATGGTGCAGAAATGGCCCGTGAAGCAGGCCGTGCGCTGCTATACGGAGAAACCCCGCCCGTCGCGCATCATGGAGACCGGCGTGCGTCCGATCGACACCTTCAACCCGATGGCCGAGGGCGGTACGGGCTTTATCCCGGGGCCTTTCGGCGCGGGCAAGACCGTGCTCCAGCACGCCATTTCGAAGCAGGCCGACGCCGACGTGATCATCATGGTGGCGTGCGGCGAGCGTGCCAACGAGGTGGTCGAAATCTTCAAGGAGTTCCCCGAGCTGATCGACCCGCATACGGGCCATACGCTCATGGAGCGCACGATCATCATCTGCAACACGTCGAACATGCCTGTTGCCGCGCGTGAGGCGTCGGTCTATACGGGTATGACCATCGGCGAATACTACCGCTCGATGGGCCTCAAGGTGCTCGTGATGGCCGACTCGACGTCGCGCTGGGCGCAGGCGCTGCGCGAGATGTCGAACCGTCTGGAGGAGCTTCCCGGTCAGGACGCCTTCCCGATGGACCTCTCGGCGATCATCTCGAACTTCTACTCGCGTGCGGGACTGGTGAAACTCGTCGGCGGCCAGACCGGATCGGTGACGTTCCTCGGCACGGTGTCGCCTGCGGGCGGTAACCTCAAGGAGCCGGTGACCGAATCGACGAAGAAGGCCGCGCGTTGTTTCTACGCCCTTTCGCAGGGCCGCGCCGACTCGAAGCGCTATCCGGCCATCGACCCGCTGGAGTCCTACTCGAAATACCTCGAATACCCCGAAATCCGCGAATACCTCGACGAGCACATCGAGAAGGACTGGGTGGACCTGGTCTACGCGGGCAAGACCATCGTGCAGCGCGGCAAGGAGGCCAACGACCAGATCAACATCCTGGGCGACGACGGCGTGCCGGTGGAGTATCACGAACGGTTCTGGAAATCGGAGCTGATCGACTTCGTCATCCTCCAGCAGGACGCTTTCGATGACATCGACGCCAACTGCCCGATGGAACGCCAGCAGATGATGTACAAGATGGTGTTGGGCATTTGCAACCAGGAATTTGCGTTCGCCGACTTCGAGGCCTGCTCGCAGTTCTTCAAGGGGCTGATCAACCTCTTCCGCCAGATGAACTATTCGGAGTGGAAGTCGGAGAAGTTCGAGGGCTACCGGAAGCAGATCGAGCAGTATGTGAGTGAACAATCCAAATAAGCGGGAGAAATTATGACAACACGAGCATTTCAGAAGATATATACCAAGATTGACAACATCACCAAGGCTACCGTGACGCTCCGCGCCACGGGCGTCGGCAACGACGAACTGGCCACCGTCGGCGGCAAGCTGGCGCAGGTGGTGAAGATTATGGGCGAGAACGTCACGTTGCAGATTTTCGCCGGAACCGAGGGCCTGTCCACCGACTCCGAGGTCGTCTTCCACGGCGAGCCTCCCAAGCTGCGCGTTTCGGACAACCTCGCGGGGCGTTTCTTCAATGCCTACGGCGAACCGCTCGAGGGCGGCGAGATCATCGAGGGCGAGGCCCGCGAGATCGGCGGTCCGACGGTGAATCCCTTCCGGCGCATCCAGCCTTCGGAGCTGATTGCCACGGGCATCGCCGGCATCGACCTGAACAATACGATCGTGACGGGGCAGAAGATCCCCTTCTTCGCCGACCCCGACCAGCCCTACAACGCCGTGATGGCCAACGTGGCCCTGCGCGCCAAGGCCGACAAGATCATCCTGGGCGGCATGGGCCTTACGAACGACGACTTTCTGTACTTCAAGTCGGTCTTCGAGAACGCCGGCGCGCTCGACCGCATCGTGTCGTTCGTCAACACGACCGAGAATCCGCCCGTGGAGCGTCTGCTCGTTCCCGACATGGCGCTTACCGCCGCCGAGTACTTCGCCGTCGACAAGGGCGAGAAGGTGCTGGTGCTGCTCACGGACATGACCTTGTACGCCGATGCCCTGGCCATCGTGTCGAACCGCATGGACCAGATTCCGTCGAAGGACTCGATGCCCGGTTCGCTGTATTCGGACCTTGCGAAGATCTACGAAAAGGCCGTGCAGCTGCCCAACGGCGGTTCGATCACGATCATCGCCGTGACGACGCTTTCGGGCGGCGACATCACGCACGCCATCCCCGACAATACGGGTTACATCACCGAGGGCCAGTTGTTCCTGCGCAACGACTCCGACACGGGCAAGGTCATCGTCGACCCGTTCCGTTCGCTGTCGCGCCTCAAACAGCTCGTCATCGGCAAGAAGACCCGCGAGGATCATCCGCAGGTGATGAACGCCTGCGTGCGCCTCTACGCCGACGCGGCCAACGCCAAGACCAAGCTGGAGAACGGCTTCGACCTCTCGGACTACGACGAGCGCACCCTGAAGTTCGCCTTCGACTACTCGGAGAAACTGCTGGCCATTGATATCAATATCGAGATCAACCAGATGCTCGACACCGCATGGGGGCTTTTCGCCAAGTACTTCACCCGGGAGGAGGTCGCCATCAAGGAGGAACTTATCCAAAAATACTGGAAGGAGGCGTAACGCGCAATGGCAATCAAATTCCAATATAACAAGACCTCGCTGGGCGAACTCGGCAAACAGCTGAAAATGCGCCAGAAGGCCCTCCCTACGATCAAAAGTAAGGAGTCGGCCCTGCGCTCCGAAGTGAAGAAGGCGAAGGACTCCGCAAGCGACTACCGTCGTCGGCTCGACGCTCTGAAGGCCGAGTACGACTACATGGTGTCGCTCTGGGGAGAGTTTGATTGTGACCTCCTGCGCATTGCCGACGTCGATTTGTCGGTCCAGAAAATCGCGGGTGTGCGCACGCCCGTCCTGCAGGAAGTGAAATTCGAGGAGAAACCCTACGATCTGTTCTCCTCGCCGGTGTGGTTCGCCGACGGAGTCGGCATCCTCAAGCGCATGGCGCAGCTGGGGATCGAGTTCGAGGTCTACAACCGGAAGATGGAACTGCTGGACCATGCGCGCCGCAAAACCACTCAAAAGGTGAACTTGTACGAAAAGGTTCAGATACCCGGGTACGAGGACGCCATACGTAAGATCAAACGCTTCATGGAGGACGAGGAGAACCTCTCCAAGTCGGCCCAGAAGATCGTGAAAACCAAGCAGCAGGCCGCCGGGGAGGGCGCGATGTTATGATAGCCAGAATGTCAAAATACAACTTTGTGCTCTTTGCGGCGCAGAGTGAGGATTTCGTCGAGAAGCTGCGCGGCCTCGGGCTGGTGGACATCACCACCGCGGGTTGGGAACCCTCCGAGGAGGACCGCCAGTTGCTGCTGGACATCGAGAGCCTTGCGAAGGCCGCGGAGTTCCTGAAGAACTTCCGCGCCGGGGAGCGCTGCGACGCTGCCGCCGCGCCGTTCGCTTCGGGCGAGGAGGCCTATGCGCATTACGCCGCCGCGCACCGCGAGGCCGCGACGCTCAACGCCGAGATCGGGCGGCTGGAAAAAGCGGCCGAGGAGCTGCGTCCCTGGGGGGCGTTCGACGTGGAGGCGACGCGGAAACTCGCCGCCCGGGGCATTGTCCTGCGCTATTTCTTCACCCAGCGCAACACCTTCGACAAGCAGTTGGCCGAGTGGTCGGAGCGCTATACGGTTTCGGAGGTCAGCCGCACCGATGCCATGGTGTGGTTCGTCGTCGTGGCCAAGCCCGGCGAGGAGGTTACGCTCGACGCGCAGGAGATGAAGACCCCGACGATGGACATTCGCGAGGCGGAGCGCCGCATCGCCGAAGCCGAAGGGAAACTCCGGACCCTCGACGCTGAATTTTCGCGTGCGGCCGCTTCGGAGGCCCTGCTCGCACAGCACGCCTGCTCGCTGAAGGAGCGTTTGCAGGGCGTGCGGGTGAAGGCTACGGCGCAGGAGGCCGCCGACGGTACGCTGGTCGTCATGGAGGGCTGGGCCGAGAAGGAGACTTCCGGTCGGGTCGACGCCCTTTTGGAGGAGTACCCCAACGTGGTCTTCCTCAAATCGGACCCCACGCCCGAGGACGAAACGCCCGTGAAGCTCAAGAACCGTTGGTTCGCGCATGTCTTCGAACTGGTGGGCGACATGTACGCCCGCCCGAAATACGGGACGATGGACCTCACACCCTTCTTCGCTCCGTTCTACATGCTCTTTTTCGGCATCTGTCTCAACGACGCCGGCTACGGACTGATCCTGACCCTGATGGGGTGGTGGATGCTCGCCAGGAACCGAAAGCCCGGCATGATGCGTCAGGCGGCGTGGTTCGCCACGCTGTGCGGCGTGTCGACCGTCGCGTTCGGACTGCTGTGCGGCTCGTTCTTCGGCATCAACATGAACACGTGGTTCCCCTCGGTGAAATTCCTCGATTTCCAGGGACAGTTCTTCTCCATCGCGCTGGTTATCGGCGTGGTGCAGATTCTTTTCGGCATGCTGCTCAACATCTGGATGACCGTTCGCTGTTTCGGTTTCGGCCGTGCGCTGGGACTGCTGGGGTGGTTCATCATCCTCGTCTCGTGCTGTCTGGCCATGGGCCTTCCGATGGCGGGTCTCGCCATTCCGGGCTTTACGGCCGGATCGGTGGCCTTCTATGCGGCGCTGGGCGTCGGCGGCGTGCTGATGCTGCTTCTGAACAATCCGAAGCGCAATCCGCTCATCAACCTCGGCGCGGGTTTGTGGGACCTTTACAACAACCTCACGGGACTGTTGAGCGACGTGCTGTCCTATATCCGTCTGTTCGCCATCGGGCTTTCGGGCGGTGTGCTGGCGCTGGTGTTCAACACGCTGGCGTCGGGATTCGTGCCCGAAGGCGCGAACATCGTGGTCCGGCTGCTGATTATGATTCCGATTCTGCTGATCGGTCACGGCATCAACCTTTTCATGTCGACCATCTCGTCGTTCGTGCACCCGCTGCGTCTGACGTTCGTCGAGTTTTTCAAGAACGCCGGTTTCGAAATGGCCCCGCGCAATTTCGACCCGATTCGTAAAATGAACGATACTAACGAATAATAACAATTAAAAAAAACTCAAAACATTATGGAAACAACAGCATTGGTATTGGCTTACGTCGGCGTAGCGCTGATGGTGGGTCTGGCAGGTGTCGCTTCGTCGATCGGTACCGCAATTACGGGTCAGGCCGCAGTAGGGGCCATGAAGAAGAACGGCGGCGCTTTCGGCAGCTACATGATTCTTTCGGCGCTTCCCGGTTCGCAGGGTCTCTACGGTTTCGTCTGCTTCTTCCTGGTGCAGAAGGGTCTGACGGACCCGACGATGGTGCAGGGCGCGGCTATCTTCGGCGCCGGTCTGCTGGTCGGTCTGGTGAACATCGCCGCTTCGATCTATCAGGCAAAGGTCTGCGCCAACGGTATCGCCGCTATCGGCAACGGCCACGACGTGATGGGTAAGACGCTGATCCTCGCGGCTTTCCCCGAGCTGTACGCCATCCTGACGGTGGCCGCCACCTACCTGATCGCAACGCTCGACGGCGTGAATCTCTTCTGACGGGGCGGAACGCCCGTCACCGGAAAGGGAGACCCTGCGGGGCCTCCCTTTTTCGTTGCCGTCCTGCGGTCGGGGCGCTCTCCGAATACGAAGGAACGGTTGTCGTGGGACACCACGACAACCGTTCCTTCGGGGGATATGGGTATTACGGCCGAACCGGCGCTCGTTCCGTGACTACCGTCCTTTGCGGCGCGACGAGGTGCGCACCTTCGGGCCTTTGCCGCGGGGCTCTTCCGTACGGCGCGCCGCGGCCCCGGGCAGCAGCAATTCGAAGTCTAACTGGCGTTTCTGCAGGTCGGCGCGCTTCACGCGGATGCGTACCGGGCTGCCCAGCGTCATGCGGATGCCCGTCGAGCGGCCGATGATTTCGTAAAGCTGCTCGTCGAAGGTGAAGAAGTCGCCCTCGATGTCGCGCAGGAACGACATGCCCTCGATGTGGGTTTCGTCCAGCTCGACGTAGACGCCCCATTCGGTAAGCCCCGAGATGTGTCCCTCGAACTCCTCGCCGATGTGCTCTTTCATAAATTCGACCATCTTGTATTTGATCGACGCGCGTTCCGCCTCGGCGGCCACGACCTCGCGGTCCGAAGCGCGTGCGCAGAGGTCTTCCAGTTCCGTTTTGTCGGCCGGCTTGCCGCCCGCGAGGTAACGCGCCAGCAGGCGGTGGACCATCATGTCGGGGTAGCGGCGGATCGGCGACGTGAAGTGCGTGTAGTAGGGGAACGCCAGACCGTAGTGTCCGATGTTGTCGGTCGTGTAATAGGCTTTGGCCATCGAGCGCACGGCCATCGTCGCCACGGCGTTTTCCTCCGTGGTTCCCTTTATCTGTTTGAAGAGCTTGTTCAGTTCCTTGGCCACGGCGCGGCCCTTCGTAGCCTTGAAGATGTGCCCGAAGCGGAGGATGAACTGCCGGAAGCGGTCGAGTTTCTCCTCGCTCGGGGTGTCGTGCACGCGGTAGACCATCGTGCGCTCCGCCGAGCGGCCGCTCTCGGTCCTGCGTTTGCCGCAGAACTCCGCCACGCGGCGGTTGGCCAGCAGCATGAACTCCTCGATCATCTGGTTCGACTCCTTCTGCTCCTTGAAGTAAACGCCTAACGGTTTGCCGTTCTCGTCGAGGCGGAATTTCACCTCTTCGCGGTCGAACGAGATCGCGCCGTTCCTGAAGCGCTCCTTGCGCAGCGCCTGCGCCAGCCGGTTGAGCGTCAGCACCTCCTCGGCGTAGTCGCCGCGTCCCGTTTCGATGATCTCCTGCGCCTCGGCGTAGGTGAAACGGCGGTCGGAGTGGATCACCGTGCGTCCGAACCACTCTTCGAGGATGTCGAGGTTTTCGTTGAGCGTGAACACCGCCGAGAAGCAGAGGCTCGTCTCGTGGGGGCGCAGCGAACACAGCTCGTTCGAAAGCCGTTCAGGAAGCATCGGCACGGTGCGGTCCACCAGATAGACCGACGTGCCGCGCTCCACGGCCTCGTCGTCGATTACCGAGTGGGGCCGCACGTAATGGGTCACGTCGGCGATATGCACGCCCACTTCCCAGACGCCGTCCTTTATTTTGCGCACCGACAGCGCGTCGTCGAAGTCCTTGGCGTCCGCAGGGTCGACCGTGAAGGTCGTGACACCCCGGAAGTCGCGCCGCTGGGCGATCTCTTTGGCCGTGACGCGGGCGTCGATGGCCTGGGCGGCCTCCTCGATTTCGGGTTCGAAGCGGTAGGGAAGCTCGTATTCCGCCAGGATCGAGTGCATCTCCGTGTCGTTGTTGCCCGCCATGCCCAGCCGCTCGACCAGTTCGCCCACGGGGCTTTTGCTGCCCGGGAGCCAGTCGGCGATGCGCACCACGACCTTCTCGCCGTCGCGCACGTCGGGATAGGTGCGCTTCGAGAGATAAATGTCCATCGGCATGCGGCGCGAGTCGGCCCGTACGAAAAT
>OCIU01001921.1_pt1 | contig 13080 bp, 10 predicted proteins | sample 1538471 | NCBI WGS metagenome assembly OCIU01 (sample SAMN04571693, study PRJEB22368) | human gut metagenome | biome: human gut; material: stool | host: Homo sapiens | place: Luxembourg | collected 2012-06-01 | reverse complement strand
GTAGCTTGAACAGTTTTTATCCGAATTCGTTGTCTAACTTTTTGGGGTCACATCAGAATTTCCCGTCTCCGGCGCTTTTATCAATATGGCTCAATGTTGAATTTGAGATTCTTTGTAGGGGTCGGCGACTCGACGACCCTATGCCGCCGTTGGCGGCACTGTTTGGAAAGCAGAAAAAAGCAAGGTCAAAACTACGCTTGACCTTGCTTTTTGTTTTATCAGTATTGTTTGCCCTCGCCGATGCGACTGAACGCAAGTATGATGCAGTCAATGCCGAACAGCACGAGGTATGCGCCGACGATGTAAGCAACCGCCGCAACCGAGATGTTCGGGCTGAATATCATCACAATGCCGAGCACAAGTCCGATAATGTTGACTATCATCGTGAACCAGTAGACGAAATTGCCCGCGATGAACCGAATCGTGTTCAGGTGCGAGAGTCTCGAGAGACAGTGCGCGATGAACCATATCGGGAACAGGAGTGAGAGCACCCATTTGCCCGCATTGGGATAGACGAGCAGCATGACGCCCGCCATGACGCTGAGTATGCCCGAAATGAGTGACACAGTCGGGCCGAAGCCGAGATGCTTGTCAACGCGAACATAGAGCACAACATCCGCAATGCCGGTTATTATGGCGATTATGCCGTAGATAATAACGAGGGTCGTCACCGCATTGTCGGGATAGACAAAAGTGAATATTCCGAGCGCCGCGAGCGCAATGCCGACTATAAGCTCCATCCATCCGAAGCCGGAACGCCTTTTCATTCCTTTTCGCCTCCTTTATCGAGAATGGACATGAATTCTTCGCCGATTATGGTCTCTTTTTCATAGAGATATTTTGCCAGCTCGTCGAGCTTTCCGCGGTTGTCCGCGAGAATCTTGGAAGCCTTCTCGTGCTGGCGCTTTACGAGTTCAACGACCTTGCGGTCTATTTCGTTCTGCGTGTCCGCAGAGCAGGCGAGCGAAGCGTCGCCGCCGAGATACTGATTCGAAACCGTCTCGAGAGCAACCATGTCAAAATCTTCGCTCATGCCGTAGCGGGTTATCATCGCGCGGGCAAGCTTTGTCGCCTGCTCGATGTCGTTCGATGCGCCTGTCGTTATCTCGCCGAAAACGAGCTCTTCTGCGGCGCGTCCGCCCGTAAATGTCGCAATCTTGTTTTCAAGCTCCTGCTTTGTCAGCAGGTATTTGTCGCCCTGATCGACCTGCATCGTGTAGCCGAGCGCGCCGGAGGTGCGGGGGATTATCGTTATCTTCTGCACGGGCGCCGAGTGCGACTGCATCGCCGCAACGAGCGCGTGACCTATCTCGTGATAGGCGACAACTTTCTTTTCGCTGTCCGAGAGCACCGCGTTCTTTTTCTGATATCCCGCAATGACCGTCTCGATGCTCTCTTCGAGGTCGGATTCGTTGACGACGGTTCGGTTGTTCCTGACCGCGCGCAGCGCCGCCTCATTTATAATATTCGCAAGCTCCGCGCCTGATGCGCCGGATGCCATTCTCGCTATCGTGTGGAAGTTAACGTCATCCGCAGTCTTTATCTTCTTTGCATGGACTTTCAGTATTGCCTCGCGTCCCGCAAGGTCGGGCAGCTCAACGGGCACGCGCCTGTCGAAACGGCCGGGGCGGGTGAGCGCGGGATCGAGCGTCTCCGGGCGGTTTGTCGCCGCTAATATGATAACGCCGATATTTTCCTGGAAACCGTCCATTTCTGTGAGCAGCTGGTTGAGCGTCTGCTCGCGCTCGTCGTTTGAGCTGAACTGACCGTCGCGCTTCTTGCCGATGGCGTCTATCTCATCGATGAACACTATGCAGGGAGCTTTCTCTTTTGCCTGGCTGAAAAGATCCCTGACCTTTGAAGCACCCATGCCGACGAACATCTCGACGAATTCCGAACCGGACATCGAGAAAAACGGCACATTCGCTTCGCCCGCAACAGCCTTCGCGAGCATTGTTTTACCCGTTCCGGGAGGGCCGACGAGCAGAACGCCCTTGGGCATCGACGCGCCGACGTCGGAATATTTCTTTGGATTGTGAAGATAGTCGACTATCTCCGAAAGGCTCTCTTTCGCCTCGTCCTCACCTGCAACGTCGCTGAAATGTATGCCCTGGGTCGACGGGACATAGACCTTCGCGTCGCTCTTGCCGAAGCCGAACGCCATGGAGTTTTTGCCGCCCGCCTGTTCCATCAGCTTCTTGCCCATATACTGGCCGAGTCCGATGAAGATTATCAGCGGGAGCACAAAAGTCAGTAGGAAGCTCACCAACGGCGAGGTCGTCGTCTCGATATCCTTTGAGAACTTCGCACCGGAGTCGTAGAGCCGCTGAGTCAGCGTCGGGTCGTTCATCGCGCCGGTCTTATAGATTTTCTTCGCGTCGTCCTTGTCGGTGAAGATTATCTGATCGTCATCGACCTCGACATTGCCGATTTTTTTCTGCTCAATCATGCTCATGAATGTGCCGTAGTCGACTTCCGTCACCCGCGCCTTGACGAGCAGGGGAGACACAATCACATTGAACAGCACAATGACGAGCAGCGCAATGCCGTAGTAGAATATCAGAGGCTTCTTTGGGGATTTCACTTCTTTCATTTTTCGCACCTTCCTTTTTTAGGATTGATGTTAATTGAAAATATATATTAATTATACTCTTGCGTCAATATAAGTTCAATACAATTAAAGAATAACAGCAAAAAAGCAATGCTCGCGAATTTGCTTAATATAGTTTCAAAAAAGCGGTCATTTGTAAATTGGGATTTGTCTATCACTTTAGCCATAGCAAGATAAAAACAAGTGACCAGTTGATTTCTATAATCAAACCTTCAATAGCCGCGCCGCAGTGTTTGATAGCTTTCTTTGAGGAGCGGGCAACATCACCGAAGCGCCGCCGGTGGCGGATGAAGCGAGGCGATGTTGGCGAAAAACAAGGAGCATAGCGCCCGCTCCAAGGGCGATAGGCGACTATGTTTTGAGAGGGCTGAACGGCTTGCAAAGCAAGACGCACGAGTCCGTATTGTTTGAGCGAAGTGAGTTTACGGGCGAATGTGCCGAGTGCCCACTGAGAGCCGCAAACTATGTACTGCGGCGCGGCGTTGCGGGGGGCTCGGGGTGAAACCCCGAGTCTGCCTTTTCTTTGCAGGCGTTTCTTTTTTCAGACGGAAGAAATGCCGAAACGCGGGTAGTGTGAAAAGTTTGATTATAGTGGGACGCGAAGGTAATAGCCAATTATAAACAAATCAAAATTGTTGTATCGGCTTCCGCTGATAGCGGACAGCCGCAAGGGCTGTCCCTACGAACAATTGGCAATAGACATTTGCCGCTCGCGCGGCATCGGTGCGTCGAGTCGCCGCACCCTACAAAATACAAGACAATAAGTCACTACAAATTTTGCGATCAAATAATATCCGCCCCTACTGCATATATTTGTTGCTTTGAGCGAAGCAAAACACCCTCTCAGTCTCGGCTTACGCCGAGCCAGCTCCCCTGCAGGGGAGCTTAAATAGTTTTTGTGACAAATCCGATTTATCTCTCCGTATCCCCACATCGCGGCAAAACAAAACAGCCGCAGCAAAACAAATCGCTGCGGCTTGACTTTATATATTTTTTTACTCGCTGATTTTTCTGACTGTCTCCATGACATAGTCGCCGAACTCGCTGCAGGTGCAGCCGTCCTCGCGGCCTGTGATTTTGAGCTTCTTGTCCTCGTACATGCAGATATCGAGCGCTCTCTCGAGCAGATCGGCTTTTTCCTGCTCGCCGATGTGGGAGAGGAGCATCACGCTCGCTCTGAGCATCGAGCAGGGGTCGGCGTACTGTGCTCTGCCCTCGCGAACCATTCTCGGAGCCGAGCCGTGGATAGCCTCGAACATCGCGTAACGCTTGCCGATGTTTGCGCTGCCGGCTGTGCCGACGCCGCCTTGGAACTCAGCTGCCTCGTCGGTGATGATGTCGCCGTAGAGGTTCGGGAGAATGAAGACTTTGAAGTCGCGGCGGCGCTTCTCGTCGATGAGCTTCGCCGTGGTGATGTCAATGTACCACTCGTCGGTCACGATGTCAGGATATTCTTCGCCGACCTTCTTGCAGAGGTTGAGAAACTTGCCGTCCGTGGTCTTGATGACATTTGCCTTTGTGATTATCGAAACGCGGCCCTTGTTGTTGCGGCGCGCGTAGTCATATGCGAGTCTTGCGATTCTGTCGCAGCCCTCGGAGGTCGTCACGACGAAGTCGAGCGCGAGGTCGTCGGTAACATTGACTCCCATCGAGCCGACGGCGTATGCGCCCTCGGTGTTCTCGCGGAAGAAAGTCCAGTCAATGCCCTGCTCGGGAACCTTGACGGGGCGGAGGTTCGCAAACAGATCGAGAGCTTTTCTCATCGCAACGTTTGCGCTTTCGATGTTCGGCCACGGATCGCCCGCCTGTGGGGTAGTGGTCGGACCCTTGAGGATAACGTGGCAGCTCTTGAGCTCTTCGAGCACGTCGTCGGGGATAGCCTTGTTTGCCTTGACGCGGTTTTCTATGGTCAGTCCGTCGATGACCTTGAATTCAATCTTGCCTGCCTTAACTTTATCGTCGAGCAGATATTCGAGAACTCTTGCGGATTCCTTGGTGATGACCGGACCGATGCCGTCGCCGCCGCAGACGCCGATGATGATCTTGTCGAGCGACTTGAAGTCGATGAAATCGCCCTGAGCCTTTATTTTGTCCGAACGGTCGCTCTGAGCGCGGATGAGAGCCTCAAATTTTTCGACGGCGTTCTTGACCTGTGCCTCTGTCATGTTTATCTTCCTCTCTTATTTGTGTGATTCTCTTGTGTAGTTGAGCAGACCGCCTGCGAGAATTATGTCCTTCTGCCTGCCGGAGAAGCTGTAGCAGAGCTTGTAGCTCTCGCCCTTTGTCTCATTCTTGAGAACAGCTTCGCCGCTGTTTTCAATAGTCTCTCTGATGCCGTCGAGCGCGAGCTTGTCGCCCTTCTCGATGCGGTCATAGTCGGCGGGATCGGCGAATGTGAACGGCACGATACCGGCGTTTATGAGGTTTGCCTGATGTATGCGCGCAAAGGACTTTGTGATAACGCTCTTTATGCCGAGATACAGCGGAACAAGAGCCGCGTGCTCTCTCGAAGAGCCCTGGCCGTAGTTGCTGCCGCCGATGATGATTCCCTTGCCAGCCTGCTTGCAGTGCTCGGCAAAGTTCTCGTCGCACTGCTTGAAGCAGAAGTTCGACAGGAACGGTACGTTCGAGCGGTAGGGGAGAATCTTTGCGCCTGCGGGCATGATGTGGTCTGTTGTGATGTTGTCGCCGACCTTGAGAACGACTTCGGCCTCGATGCTCTCGGGCAGTGCGTCGCCGTTGGGGACGGGCTTGATGTTCGGACCGTAGACTATCTCAAGATTCTTGGCCTCTTCCGGAGAAGCGGGCTTGTCGATGAGATTGTCGTTTATTTCAAAGTGGTCGGGCATTGTGATGTGCGGCGCCTCGCCGAGGGTTCTCGGGTCGGTCAGCACGCCTGTGAGAGCGGAAGCCGCGGCGACCTCGGGGCTGACGAGATAAACGCCCGCGTCGGCAGTGCCGGAGCGTCCCTCGAAGTTACGGTTGAAGGTGCGCAGGGAGACAGCGCCCGAGTTAGGCGACTGACCCATGCCGATGCACGGACCGCACGCGCACTCAAGCAGTCTTGCGCCCGCGCCGAGGATATCGGAGAGTGCGCCGTCCTCGGAGAGCATTCTGAGAACCTGCATCGAGCCGGGGGAGATAGTGAGGCTGACACTCGGGGCGACGCGCTTGCCCTTGAGGATAGCCGCCACCTTGAGCATATCGTAGAGCGAGGAGTTCGTGCAGGAGCCGATGCAGACCTGGTCGATCTTTATCTCGCCTATTTCTGAAACTTTCTTTACGTTGTCGGGCATGTGGGGCATTGCCGCGAGGGGTTCGAGGGTGCTGAGATCTATGTCGATAACCTCGTCATAGACTGCATCGTCGTCAGCCTTGACCTCGACCCAATCCTGCTCTCTGCCCTGAGCGGCGAGGAAAGCCTTCGTCACTTCGTCGGAGGGGAAAACAGAGGTCGTTGCGCCGAGCTCCGTGCCCATGTTGGTTATAGTTGCGCGCTCGGGGACGGAAAGAGTCTTGACTCCGTCTCCACCGTATTCGATTATCTTGCCCACGCCACCCTTGACGGACATGATGCGAAGAACTTCGAGGATTATATCCTTTGCGCTGACCCACGGTGAAAGCGCACCGTGCAGGTTTATGCGCGTCATCTTGGGCATAGTTATGTAGTATGCGCCGCCGCCCATCGCAACCGCGACGTCGAGTCCGCCTGCGCCGAACGAGAGCATGCCGATGCCGCCGCCGGTCGGGGTGTGGCTGTCCGAGCCGATGAGCGTCTTGCCGGGGATGCCGAAGCGCTCAAGATGCACCTGATGGCAGATGCCGTTGCCGGGGCGTGAAAAAAGCAGTCCTCTCTTTTTTGCGGCGCTCCTGATGAATCTGTGATCGTCCGCGTTTTCAAAGCCGGTCTGCAAAGTGTTGTGGTCAATGTATGCGACCGAAAGCTCGGTCTTTACTCTCTCGACTCCCATAGCCTCGAATTCAAGGTATGCCATGGTGCCTGTGGCGTCCTGAGTGAGAGTCTGATCGATCCTCAGACCGATCTCGCTGCCAACGGTCATGTCGCCGCTGAGCAGGTGGCTTTTTATAAGCTTTTGTGCAATAGTGCTGCCCACTTGTATCCCTCCGTATAAAAATAAAATTACCTTTAAATTTTATTGCAATCCGCGGATTTTGTCAAGGTGCGCCGCGCCAAATATATACCTGTATATATTACATTTTATAGGGGAAATTGATATATGACGATTTTTTATGTTGCCCGAAAGCTTTCTGCGTGGTATAATTAAATGTAATCTGCCGCAGTGCGCTGTGCTATGGCTGAATTATCAAAAGTTATTCGGGCATACTGTTTGTCGGGAGTGAATTCGATGAACAGAAAAAAGCACGAAGAACAAAAAGACAGCATATTGGAGCCCGTCGCGCCGACTCCGAGTGTCGGCGAGGATGACGGCGATTCGTCCGACAGCACGGACAGGGAGCTTCGCCAGATAGTCGAAACAGGCTCGATAACCGTTGACAAGCGCGGGCATTATATCCACTGCCTGACTGTTATCGGTCAGATCGAGGGTCACTATGTCCTGCCGGCGCAGAATAAAACTACAAAATACGAGCATGTCATTCCGCAGCTCGTCGCGATAGAAGAGAGCCGCGATATCGAAGGCTTGCTCATAATCCTCAACACCGTCGGCGGCGATATCGAAGCCGGACTCGCGATAGCGGAGCTTATAGCCGGAATGAAAACGCCGACCGTGTCCCTCGTCCTCGGCGGCGGACATTCGATAGGCGTGCCGCTCGCGGCTTCGAGCGCGTATTCGTTTATCGCACCGAGCGCCACCATGACTGTCCACCCGGTCAGAATGACGGGACTTGTCCTGGGCGTGCCGCAGACTATGTCCTATTTTGAGCAGATGCAGGAGCGTATAGTGAGATTCGTAGCCGATAATTCGCGCATCTCCGCCGACCGCTTCCGTTCGCTTATGCTCGCAACCGGTCAGCTCGTTATGGATGTCGGCACTGTGCTCGACGGCGAGGCGGCGGTCAAAGAGGGGCTTATAGATTCTCTCGGCTCTCTCTCCGATGCCCTCGATAAGCTCTGCGATATGATCGAGGAGCAGAGTGAAAAGAAAGGGGAGAACGGGTGATGCTCTACACAGTTGTTTCTCCCGCCGAGATTTTTATGCAGCCGCCCGCGGATATCTGCGAGCATCAGACTCCGTTTGGCTGCGTGATGTGTTCAAGGACAGAAAAAGGCGAGGTCGTTGAAAGACTTGTGACGACCGATCCGTTTGAATATCTGAAACCGTGTTATTCGCCCGGCGCTTTATATTCCGCCGGAAAAATGGAAAAGGGGTAATATATCATGGAAATACTCAAGGCAATATTGCTCGGCTTTCTGCAGGGCGTGACCGAATTCCTGCCCATCTCATCGAGCGGGCATCTCTCGGTCTTTCAGCACTTCTTCGGCAATGTCGGCGGCACAAGCTCGCTGCTGTTCACGGTGCTGTTACATATGGGTACTCTGATAGCCGTGTTCGTCGTTTATTACAAGACCATATGGGGTCTCATCGTTGAATTTTTCAGCACTATAAAAGATATCTTCACCGGCAAGTTCAAGTGGAGCGAGATGAACGAGAACAGGCGTATGCTCTTCATGTTCGTTATCTCCTGCGTTCCTCTGCTGTTCCTGCTCATTCCCGTCGGCGGCGACAGACGCATCATGGATGTTCTCGGCGGTCTTGCCGATGACAATGATATATTGGTCGAGGGAGTCTGCTTCCTCTTCACCGCAGCTCTCCTGCTCGTCGGCTCATGGCGCGCAAAGAAGGTCAAAGCTCGTCCCCAGATAGGCGCGAAATCCGCGCTTGCCGTCGGCGTGGCTCAGGCTTTCGCCGCCGGATTCCCCGGCATCTCGCGCTCCGGCTCGACCATCTCTACCGGTATGATTTGCGGCGTTTCAAAAGAGTATATGGTTCGCTATTCGTTTATCCTCGGCATACCGGCTATCCTTGCCGCCAATGTCATGGAGATAAAGGACGCCGTAGCCCTCGGCGAGCAGATAGATATCCTGCCCGTTATTATAGGCGTTGTCACCGCCGCCGTCGTCGGCTTTGCCGCGATAAAGGCTCTCGAGTGGCTCGTCAAAATCGATAAGTTCAAAATTTTCGGTTATTACTGCCTTGTCCTCGGCGTTGTTGTTATCATCGCCGGCATAGTTGAAAAGGTCAGATAAGTTCGTTCAAATTTCTAAGGAGGGCCTTAATGGCTGCGAAAAAGACTGCGGCAAAGTCAACGGCCGCTAAGAAGAAAAAAACAACAACCACAACGACAAAAAAAGCCCCGGCTTCAAAGCCTGCGGCTGCAAAAGAGCCTGTCGAGCAGACTCCCGAGCAGCAGTCCTCGCGCCGCCAGAAAGCGGCTATCGCGCTCATGGCTGTCGCGGCTCTGCTCATAGCCATGGCGTTTATCGAGGGCGAGAGCGCGTGGCGCGCCGTGCATAATTTTATGTTCGGCGTGTTCGGCACGTGTACATATATCTGGCCCGTCATGCTCATTTATGTCTCGGTCATGCTCGCCATGAACAAGACATTCGGCTCGATATCGTCGAATCTTATCGGCGTCGGGATATCAATATTGCTGCTGTGCTCGGCGATACATATTTTCTCGAACCCGTCGGAATACTTTTCGCTCATGACCATCGGCGATCAGATAAAGACCGCGTGGAGGGATTATGACACATTCCCGAGTGCAGGCGCGCTCGGTGCGCTCGTCGGCGGACTGCTTGCCAAAATGGCAGGCAAGGTTGGCGCGGCGATAATAAATATTATCCTGCTGATAGTCAGCATAATGTTCCTCACGGGACTCACTCTGTCCCGCCTCGGTACATCTATCGCCAAGCCCATAAAGCGCATGAGCGAGGATACCAACGAACGCCTTGAGCGCGGAGCTCAGCGCGTCAGAGATGAGCAGGAGAGAGCGCCGTCGAGAGACAAGCGCAGGGAGAAAAAAGCGGAGGAGCCCTATGTCAGCCCCCGCCCGTTCCCCGTGCCGCCTCTGCCGACCGATACGCCTGCAGCAACTGCAAAGAGCCGCAAAAAATCCGCCGCCGATGAAGGCCCCGAGCCCACCGTGTTCCCACGCAAGCCGGTTCAGACCGATGTCGGCATCGATGATATAGTCAACCGCGTCAACGCCGCGTCGGCGACCGCGAAGATAGCCGAGGGCGTGTCAAAGGCCGCCGCCGTTGTGGACGGCAGACCCGCCTGCGTGCCGCCTCTGCCGACCGAGAGCGCGAAAGACGAGCTTGAAATGCTCGATATAAGCAAGAAGCCCGCCGAGCCCGAAAAGCCGAAGAAAGAGCCGGAGCTCCCGCCCGTCAAAGAGCCCGATCCCGTGCCCGACGTGCCGGATGAAGATGAGGAAGAGCCTGTTATCGAGAGTCAGCCGACTTATCGCAAGCCGCCGATAACCTGCCTCAAAGAGCCCATCCATGACGGCAATGACAACTTCTCCGATGAGCTCAAATCCAACGCGCAGAAGCTGCTCGACACGCTCGAAAGCTTCAATGTCCACGCAAAGATAACTGAGATAAGCCGCGGCCCGTCCGTCACAAGATACGAGCTTCAGCCGGACGCGGGCGTCAGAATAAATAAAATAACCAACCTTGCGGATGATATCGCCTTGCGCCTTGCCGCGTCGGGAATAAGAATCGAAGCGCCTATTCCGAACAAGGCGGCGATAGGCATCGAGGTGCCCAACAAGCTGCGTTCGATGGTCTATATGCGCGAGATAATCGAAACTCCGCAGTTCAAGAACGCCCAGAGCAAGCTCAATGTTGTCCTCGGCAAGGATATCGCGGGCAACGCCGTCTGCGCAGATCTCGCGAAGATGCCGCATCTGCTCATAGCGGGTACTACGGGTTCCGGTAAATCCGTGTGCCTGAACACAATGATAGTCAGCATTCTCTATAACGCGACTCCCGACGAAGTGAAGCTTCTGATGATCGACCCCAAGCAGGTCGAGTTCACGGTCTATAACGGCATCGCGCATCTCGCCGTGCCCGTCGTGTCCGATCCGCGCAAGGCTTCGGGCGCTCTGACATGGGCGGTCAACGAGATGGAGAACAGATATAAGATACTCTCCGAGAAGAATGTCCGCGATATAAGAGGATATAACAAATTAGCCGAGCGCGACAAGTCACTGCGCCCGATGCATCAGATAGTCATTTTCATCGATGAGCTTGCCGATCTTATGATGGTCGCGCCCAATGAAGTCGAGGATGCGATATGCCGTCTCGCTCAGAAAGCGCGTGCCGCAGGTATGCATCTTGTCATAGCGACTCAGCGCCCCTCCGTCGATGTTATCACAGGTATTATCAAAGCGAATATCCCCAGCCGTATCGCGCTCTCCGTTTCTTCGTCGGTCGATTCGAGAACGATACTCGATATGTCCGGCGCGGAGAAGCTTATCGGCAACGGCGATATGCTCTTCAGCCCCATCGGCGCAAATAAGCCGACCCGTATTCAAGGCTGCTTCATCTCCGACGAAGAGGTCGAGGATGTTGCCGACTTCATCAAGCACAACGCCGAGGCGGAGTACGATGAGGGCATTATGGACGAGATAAACAGGCAGGCGGCAATAGCCGGTTCGACTAAGAAGAACAGCGCCGCAGGTGGCGATGACGGCGAAGAGCCGGGCGATGAGATGTTCCCGAACGCCGTCGAGGTCGTGCTCGATGCCAAAATGGCTTCAACAACTCTTCTCCAGCGCAAATTGAAGCTCGGTTATGCCCGCGCCGCAAGGCTCATGGATGAACTCGAGAGCAAGGGTATCATCGGACCGTTCGAGGGCAGCAAGCCCCGCCAGGTGCTTATAACCAAACAGCAGTGGATGGAAAAATGTGCCCTGTCGGATGCTCCCGCAGACGACGAGACCTGATCGGAGGAAATATGGCAAATCAGAGAAAAAGCGGCTCCGCCGCACAGAACAAGCGCACGAAGATAATCGTCACCGCAGTCGTGATAGCCGTCGCGCTGCTGATAACCTTCGCGCCCTATATGAATCTCCCGTTCGATATCCCCACATGGGACGAGCTGCTCTCGGGCAATGAGCAGACGATACAGAGCGGCGACGCACTCAACCAGCCGTTCACCGTCCATGTTATAGATGTCGGTCAGGGCGACAGCATCTTAGTCAAGAGCGGCGACCACGCCATGCTGATAGATGCGGGCGAGCGCGGCAATGATCAGACGATACTCGATTATCTCAAGGCGAACTCTGTTGAAAAGCTTGATTACATAGTCGCCACCCACCCCCATTCCGACCACATCGGCAGTATGCCCAAGGTTATCGAGGGTATAAAGGTCGACAATATTATCATGCCGAAGCTCCCGAACTCCCTTGTCCCCACAACTTCGATATATCAGAAGCTCATAAAAGCTATTAAAGCGTCCGGCGCCAAAGTCATCTCCGCAAAAGTCGGCGATACCTATACCCTCGGCGACGCAAAGATAACTATAGTCGGACCCGTCGGCACGCCTGAGGATCTAAACAACGCCTCCGTTGTGATGAAGGTTGTCTACGGCAAGAATTCGTTCCTCTTCACAGGCGATGCCGAAGAGAAGAGCGAGAAAAAGATTCTCGCAAACGGCGCGGATATCAAAGCCGATGTTCTGAAGCTCGGTCACCACGGCAGCAGCACATCGACGAGCGAGGAGTTCCTCAAGGTCGTGTCCCCGTCGCTCGCGCTCATCTCCTGCGGCAAGGATAACGACTACGGTCATCCGCACAAGGAGACTATAGAGAAGCTCGAAAAATATAATATTCCGTATGAGCGCACGGATATAAAAGGCACGATAGTTGTCGGCTCGGACGGCGAGCATCTTTCAACGGCTTTCCCGGATAACAAGACCGCTGAGAAGTAAAAAAGGAGGCGGAATAATGGAATATTACGCCATCGACCGTATCGAAGGAAACTACGCAGTCTGCGAAAAAGACGGCGAAACAATGGTCAATATCAGCCGCGCTCTGCTCCCCGACGGAGCGGGCGAGGGCAATGTCCTGCGCCGCCTGCCGGACGGCTCGTTCGTGCTCGACCGCGAGGAAGAAGAACGCCGCCGCAAAGCAGCACTTGAACTCATGGACGGTCTGTTTGATGAATAAATTTTCTCCATTGATTTTAGCGGGGTGCTTGTAAGATATGAAAAACGATCTATGGCTCATAGGTCGTTTTTGTTTCTGTAAGGTGTATAAAAGTGCGTCGCTTATCAATTCGGCAAACTTGGATTTATTTATCACTTGAGTCATAGCAGAGTAAAGACAAGCGACTCAGCTAAATTTTATAATCATACATTCAATAGCCGCGCCGCAGTGTTTGAAAGCTTTCTTAGGAGAGCGAGGGAACGGCTTGCGAAGCAAGACGCACGAGCCCGTATTGTTTGAGCGAAGCGAGTTTACGGGCGAATGTGCCGAGC
>OCIU01001920.1_pt1 | contig 13098 bp, 10 predicted proteins | sample 1538471 | NCBI WGS metagenome assembly OCIU01 (sample SAMN04571693, study PRJEB22368) | human gut metagenome | biome: human gut; material: stool | host: Homo sapiens | place: Luxembourg | collected 2012-06-01 | reverse complement strand
GAAATATCAGAATGATTTCTCCCAAAAAAATCCGGATTATATTGATGCACCGTTTTTGTCCAATCACGATATGGCAAGGATTGCCAATACGCTGGTGAATGATCCGGATAAGATTAAGACAGCAGCAGGTCTCCTGATGACAATGAACGGCAGTCCGTTTGTTTATTATGGGGAAGAAATTGGCATGAACAGTTCCGGAACAAAGGATGAAAATAAGCGTATTCCGATGGTGTGGTCAAAAACTGACACCACAGGAATGACAAAGGGACCGGCAGATATGGATGCTGGAATTGAATCTCCGTTTCCGGCAGAAGATGAACAGGAACAGGATAAGGATTCTATCTTAAGTTACTATAAAAATGCGCTTCGTCTGCGGAATCAGAATCCGGAAATTGCAAGGGGAACCATAGAAAAAGTAGAAAGTCTGTGTAAAGATTCACAGGCGGCAATCACGAAAACGTATCAGGACAGTACCATCGGAATTGTGTATAATCTTGGGGAAGGAAACGGTACGGTTGACCTGAAGAAAACAGCACTTGAAAATATGAACCTGGAGGGAAGCCTGACACTGAAGGAAGAGACGGTACAGCTGAAAGATGGGAAACTAGAGATGCCGGCATGCAGTATTGCTGTGTTAAAATAGTAAAGTATAACAAATTATAGTAGTTTCAAGTTGAGTTTTTTGTCAGATTGTAGTATATTATCTATATTATAGGCGGGGAGGAATCGTCTGAATTTACGGAGGCGTATGCAATATGAGAAAAAACGATGAGCAGAAAATAAATAAACTAAAGAAAGAAAAGGTCAAAAAAGAAAAAACAAAGAAAATACCGAAACGTGACAATGCTTCCCGGCAGGAAAAAAAGACAAAAATTCCTAAAATAAAAAAGGTGGCCGGTGAACAGAAAAGAGAAAAAGCGGAAATTCCGTTCTATCGCAGTATTGCGATGCGGCTGGTGGTCGCTTTCCTGATTCCGGTTATTGGTGTGCTGGTTCTTGGTATTACCTCTTACAATAACGCTTCCAATGCCATTGTGGATACATACAAAGAATCTGTACAGCAGACTGCTGATACGATGCAGCAGTATATCAATCTGGTTATCACGAGTGAGAAGGACGAATTTAAGACCTATCTGACCGAGTCGGATCTGCGTAAGTATTTTGCAGGACTGATGGAGGTGTATGATGAGAGCTCCGTGCGCAAAGACTATCAGAGCAGACTGCGCAATAAGATGGCACTCGACAGCAAGATTCAGGGAGCCTATATTATCGCGGACAACAAGCGTACGATTGACTGTCAGGGAATTGTTCGTGACCGAAATGTTTATACGGACTATGTCGGATGCGATCAGGGAAAACTGGTCAGCGAAAGTGCAACAAACTGGTTTTTCTTCGGGGCAGATGAAAGTTCGGATAAAGTACTGGATCTGGGAATTGATTCCTACTGTCTGCGAATTGCCAAAAAAATGAACAATCAGCCGGCCATGATGATCATAAACATCAGTGATTCCTTTATCCGTTCCGCCATGCAGTCACTGGACCCTGGAAAGGGAGGCTATGTAGCATTAATTACGGATACGGATGGAAAAGAGTTTTATTCCGATGAATCCGTCAAGACGGAAAAAGCACTGATTTACGGTACAAGTTTTTATAAGAAAGCATTGAACGGGAAAAAAGATTCCGGAAACCAGATGATTACATTTAATGGAAAGTCATACATGTTTGTATACAGTAAACTTTCAGCCGGAGATCTTATGGTTACGGCACTGATTCCTTCTGACCGTCTGCTTGAGCAGTCATCCGGAATCAAACAGCTGACAACCGTACTTGTAATTGTCTGTATGATCATCGCACTTGCACTTGGATTATTCCTTTCGAGTCAGATGACAGGAACCATCAAATATATTCTGCGTCAGCTGCGCAAAGTTTCCAATGGAAACCTTACGGTTCATCTTTCCGCAAAGCACAAAGATGAATTTGGTTTACTGTGTGATGGTGTCAATGATACCGTAGAGCATATGAAATCGCTGATTCTGGATGTCAATGATGTGAGTCAGCAGGTTGGAGAAGCAGCAATTCATGTGGCAGAGGCATCTGGAACATTCCTTGAAACTTCTAAGAATATTCAGAGTGCAGTTGAAGAGATTGAGAGTGGTGTGAACAAACTGGATACCGGTTCCGATAACTGTATGAGTCAGATGGATTCCTTATCGGGAAAGATTAATAATGTAAGCTCCAATGCAGATGAATTGGGAAAACTTACTTCTGCAACCGGAGAAACCATTACCACTGGTATATCTTCTGTACAGACACTTACGCAGACATCCGAGACCACTGCAAACATTACAAGAAATGTCATTCAGTCAATACAGGAACTGGAAGAAAAATCAAAATCCATCAGCAACATTGTTTCTGCGATCAATGATATTGCGGAACAGACGAATTTACTTTCCCTGAATGCGTCCATTGAGGCAGCGCGTGCGGGAGATGCCGGCAGAGGATTTTCTGTGGTCGCAGAAGAAATCCGAAAGCTTGCCGATCAGTGTCTTGCTTCTTCTTCCCAGATTTCTTCCATTGTAGATGAAATCGTTTCCAAGACGGGAGAAGTGGTAAATATCGCAAGACAGGCGGAAGATGCAGTTTCTTCCCAGTCTTCCGTTGTAGAGGATACCACAAATTCCTTTAAACAGATTGACCAGCTTGTAGCGCAGCTGATTCAGGCACTGCAGACGATTTCGAATAATGTGCAGGAAATGAATGGTGCACGAAACGAGACACTCAGTGCAATCGAGAGTATTTCCGATGCGTCCACCCAGACGGCAGAATGTTCTTCATCGGTACATTCGGCAGCAGGTACGCAGCTGGATGCAATCAAGAATCTGGATGAAGCATCCCAGAGTCTTACGACCAAGGCCCAGAGCCTGCTGGATGCACTGTCAACGTTCCAGGTTTAAGCAAAAAGTGAAAAAGCCTGAAGATGAAATGCTTCAGGCTTTTTTTATGGAGGAAGAAAATGCGGACAATTATCGTAGTCATTTATGTTTTTTTATTTTTGATTCTTGGACTGCCGGTTCTCGGAATCGAATGGATTATCGCAAAATTTGATAAACATGCAGCCGATATCAGCCAGCTTCGGATTGTGCAGTGGGGACTGCGCTGTGTATCTTTTTTGGCGGGGGTTCATCTGACTGTTGAGGGAAAAGAACATGTACCAACGGATCAGGCTGTACTTTATATTGGAAATCACCGTAGCATTTTTGATATTGTCATTACTTATGCACAGTGTCCGAATCTGACCGGGTATATTTCCAAAGATGGTGTCAATAAGGTTCCGCTGCTGGGAATATGGATGCGCCGTCTGTATTGTCTGTTTCTTGACCGCAAGGATTTAAAGCAGGGACTTAAGACCATTCTGACCGCTATCGATCAGGTGAAGTCCGGCATTTCTATCTGTATTTTCCCGGAGGGAACGAGAAATCGTGACCGGGAGGATACAACGACGCTTTTGCCGTTTAAGGACGGTTCTTTTAAAATAGCACAGAAGACGGGATGCCCGATTATTCCGATGGCACTTACCGGGACGGCAGATATTTTTGAAAATCATTTTCCGTGGCTGCACAGTACAGAGGTAAAACTGACGTATGGAGAACCGATTATTCTTTCGGAGCTTTCCAAGGAAGATCAGAAACATATCGGTGTATACTGTCAGAATGTGATTCATGAAATGCTGCAGGAACACAAAAATACAAAAGAATAGATCGCACGACCGCTGCATAGGATAGCATAAGAACGAAAATAGAGTGGTCAACCATGAAAGATAAAAAAAGAAAGTATATCCTGATGATCATTTTGCTGGGGGTGCTTATGCTGCTGAGCGGGTGTGTGCGAAAAGAATGTGAGGAGAAGGTAAAGGATCTGGAGTTTACCGTGACAAAGGAGGAAGAACTTCCGGAAGCCTTAAGACAACAGATTGAAGAAAAAAAGGAGGGGGATTTCCGTTTTACATACAGCGATAATGAATATTTATACGTTGCCAGAGGTTATGGAATACAGGAGACCGGAGGATACAGCATCTCCGTGGAAGACTGTTATCTGAGTGATACCGCCATCTGTGTAAAGACGAGACTGCAGGGACCGGAAAACGGAGAAGAGGTGACAAAAGCACCTAGTTATCCGTTTATTGTATTGAAGCTGGAACTGCGGGAGGAAGAGGTACTGTTTCAATAGGGTACTTAAGAACTATTGTAAAAAGTTTAACACTCTGCTATACTAAAGCTACTAGATATAGTATTTTCTAGAATATTCAACTCAAATGGAGGAGGCAACAATGGAACAGGCACAGATTAGCAAGGTTCGGGCATCCGTTCATCGGCAGCGCGGTAACAGAGTGAAAATTCAGTTAGACCGTGGACGTAACAAGGTAGATATTCAGGAAGGCGTTATCCAGGGCGCATATCCAAGCGTTTTTACAGTACTTGTAGATGACGAGCGAGAGGAAAATCCTCCACAGTTATTGTCATTCAGTTACACTGATATTATTACAAAGGACATTCGAATGAAACTTTGTTAGGAATGAATAAAATTCCCTTTCTTTGAATAAGTATTAGTATACTTACTTCAAAGAGAGGGGATTTTTTTGTTTTGGAATTGAAGAGACAGCTGTTCAGACAGAATTTACTAAGGAGCAGGGCGTTTACCCAGATTACGCTGGATGATGACTGTATTGTAAAAGACAACAAACCGGATCTGTTGAACATTATACATACCAGGGGTTCTGTTATTTTTGAGGATGTCAAGGTGAGCAGCCAGACGGTGTGGGTTACCGGACAGTTGCGTTTTGTCGTGTTATACCGCAGTGAAGATAACCGGCTGGAATCTTTTACGGACAGTATAAATTTCGGAGAAAAAATTTTTATGGATGAGGTGGAAGAACGCGATACCGTCAATCTGAGCGGAGATCTGGAGGATCTGAATATCAGTGCCATCAATTCCAGAAAGCTTGCCGTGCGTGCTCTGCTTGGCATTCATGCCGTGTGTGAGGTGCCGGTGGAAGAAGAAATTGTAAGTGGTGTTGAAAATGATCCGGATATTCAGCAGAAAAGCCGGACGATGCAGCTTTTGGCACTGACATCCGCGAAAAAGGATATCCTGCGTGTGCACAGTGATATTGCACTGCCACAGTCCAGTCCGAATATCGGACATCTGCTTTATGATTATGTGGAAGTGCGTAACCGGCAGGTGATCTGCACCGGGGAGCAGATGCAGATTCAGGGAGAAGCGTATGTGAATGTATTGTACAGCAGTCCGGAAGGAAAAATGGAGTGGTATGAAACGATGGTTCCGTTTTCCGAATCAATAGAAGGGGGAATGACCGGAACACAGCCGATCTGCTGGGTACATTGCCAGACGAAAGAATATGAGGTGGAACCGGCAGAAGATTATGATGGCGAAATGAGGGCGCTGAGCTTGAATCTTTCCATGGATGTGGAAATGAAGCTGTGGGAAGAAAGGAATGTGGAACTTCTGGCAGATGTCTATTCGCTGGAAACAAATCTTGTGCCACAGAAAGAAATGGTCTGTGCAAAAAAACTGCTGATTAAAAATGAAGCAAAACTGCGGATCTCTGAACAGATGAAGCTGGCGGAAGAACAGGAACGGATCTTACAGCTGTGTTCTTTTGAGGGGCATGCAGAGATGGATCATGTGGAACCGGTGGAAAACGGGTTACAGGTAGAAGGAATCCTGACGGTTGATATTTTGTATGCAACGACGGATGACAGTTTTCCGATTGCACATACGCAGGAACAGATTCCGTTTACACAGATTGTTGATGTTCCCGGCATGAAAGGGCACACGGAAGATATTTCTTATGAAATCGAGCCGGCGATTGATCAGCTTGCGGTGAATCTGCTGGATAACGAACGATTTGAGGTCAAGGCGGTTATTTCCCTGCAGACAATTGTACAGCAGGAAGTGTGCATGGAAAAAATTGTGGATATCCATAAGGAACCGCTAGACGCGGTGGAACTGATGAAGCAGCCGGGAATTGTTGGCTATATTGTTAAAAAAGAAGAACAATTATGGGACATTGCAAGACATTTTCATACTACCGAGGCAGAAATTATGGAGACAAACGGACTCAAATCGGCAGATGTGCAGCAGGGCGATAAGTTACTCATTGTAAAGAAAGTGAGTGAATGTTAGAATTGATGATAGAAAGCGTCAAAAGGAGAAAGTTATGGAAAACGAAAGAAAAAAGAAATTTCAGGACTATGCACCACCGGAGCAGAAACCATCGGGGGGATATAACTTAAACGGGGTATATTATTCGCGTGACGGACAGAGGCTGGATGATCAGCCAAAGAAGAGCTGGAGCCAGCGGGAATACGAGCGCGCGGAGCGCGAAAAAATACACTGCCGGGCGAAACGGGAGCAGGGAGAAAGTGAGGTTGATGCGCAGGGAAATCCGGTCAAGGACAATTCGGGAGTCAAAAAGGCCATCGCAATTGTTGTGATTGTTCTGGGTGTGGTTGCAATCTTCGGAATCGTGGGAATGTATTTAAAGTCCGACAACGGGGCTGTGGGTCTGATTCGTGAGGCAATTCAGACGATTCGGGACGATGACAGTTCCCATACCTCTGAAAATTCCCACAAAGATGCTGAGGCAGATTCAAAAAGTAAGACGCCGGATGGAAAATTTAAGAATCTGAATGGGGAGAATGTGTCTTATGTGCATGGATTTCATACATTCGCCCTTTCCGGAAACGAGTTTTCGATTCCGTGTAAATTTTCGGAGTTTGAAAAAGCCGGATTTACCATCAGTAACGATGAAGATAAAAAGATTAAGCCGGGAGAATCCAATGGTTATGCATACTATGAGGAGGATGGAACTTACCGCGGGACGATTTTTATTTTTAATACATCGGATAAGGATATTGTGCCGGAAAAGGGAATCGTTGGAGGACTTACATTAAATCCGGGTTCACCGGTGGAAAAAAATGATCTGAAACTGGTAGGGGATCTGGGGTTTGAGAGTCAGCCGGATGATTTTGGACAGGTATTGGGATATCAACTGACAAATTATGTGAGCATGAGCAATTATACGTCCTATGAGTGGTATTTTGAAGACGAGGGATATTATACCAGCCTGCAGGCACAATATGGGGAAGATGGAAAACTGAGTACGGTCTGGTTAATGAATAATGCCGATTTGCGGAAATAATGGCTGTTTTTGAAAAAAATTATGAATTTTTCCTTAATTAGTAAGAAAAACCAGTAGAAAAAATATGTATTTTGTGCCACAATAAAGGGAGGTATGGGAGTGCTCCCATGGAAGATAAGTCTGGAGGCATAATATGCATAAGAAAATACATGTAAAAACGAAGAATAAGATTTGTGCAGCAGTATTGGTGTTTGTTCTGGCAGGGTCACTTACCGCAGGTGCGTGTGCGGTGCCGAATGTGTATGCAAAGACCGAGGCCGAAAAGAAACGTGATGCGTACAAGAAAAAGCTGAGAGAAAAAAATAGCGACATTGCAAATATCAAAGACAGTCAGTCGGATGTAAAAGACAGCATCTCTGTTGCCGCAGCCAAGATGAAAACACTTCTTTCCAAGCAGGAACAGCTGAAGTCGGATATTAAGGACAAGCAGAATGAAGTGGAGCAGGCAAACAAAAAGCTGGAAGAAGCAAAGGAAGAAGAGCAGAAGCAGTATGATGCCATGAAGCTTAGGATTCAGTATCTGTATGAGAACAGTACCGATAATTCCATCTGGTCGGCCATTCTGGAGTCCAATGGGCTCTCCGATATGTTAAACCGTATTGAATATGCGACCGATCTGTACAAATCTGACAGGGAACTTATGACTTCTTATCAGAATGCGGTAAAGAAGGTTGAGGACTGGACTATGCAGCTGGCAGAGATGGACAGTCTGCTTGCTTTGCAGGACAAGTATCAGACCCAGCAGGGGGAACTGAAAACCCTCATGGCGAAGCTTGAAAAACAAAAAGATGCCTATGCGCAGCAGCTGGCAGAAGCACAGAAGCAGGCGCAGGACTATAAAAAGACAATTTCCAAACAGGAGGCAATTATCCGTGCGCAGGAGGCAGCGGCAGCGCGTGCCAATGCCAACACCTATGACGGTGGAGGTACCGGTGCCAGTGGTGGAATTGCAAGCGATTCCTATCTGAAAGATCCGGATTGCAATCCTTCACAGACAACAAATGTGGGCGGTGCGGATATTGTGGCTTATGCGCAGCAGTTTGTCGGAAACCCATATGTATGGGGAGGAAACAGTCTGACCAATGGGGTTGACTGTTCTGGATTTGTACATCAGGTCTATGCACATTTTGGAATCAGTACCCCACGGTATTCCCAGGCATTTAAGAGTGTGGGACAGCCGGTGTCTTACCAGAATATCCAGGCGGGAGATGTCGTGGTATATCCGGGACATGTGGCAATTTACATTGGAAACGGAAATATCGTGGAGGCGCAGTCAACAAGAGCCGGCATTACAAACAGCCGTCCGGTGAACTGTCACACGATCACCGCAATACGCAGACTGGTATAGGAGTTTTTGATGAGACCAAAACATCTGGTATCCATTGTTCTGATTGCAGTTGTGCTTGTGATGCTCATGAGAAATAATAATAGCATGACGAATGCAAGGCCGCTTGTGTACCGGGAGTCTTTGGATGAAGTGGCAGCGCAGATCAATGATGAAACACTGACCCTCAGAGACATGGCATTTTATGTCGGATATGAGGAATATCAGATTCAGCAGGAGGCACTGGTATACGATCCAGATGATCCGAACCGTTACTGGAGTATGCGGGTAGAAGGGGGATTTATGAATGCCGTTGCGCGCAAAAACGCGATGCAGATGGCGCTTCATGATGAACTTTTTTATCAGATGGCCATGGAGGAAGGCATTACACTGGATGACAATGACCAAAAACATATGGACAATAAACTGGAGGATTTCTGGGAGGACCTAACGGAGCGTCAGGGGGAAACGGCACTGGGGATTTCCAGAAAAGATGCAAAAAAGACGATCCAAAGGATTGCATACGCCCAGAAATATCAGGAGGTGTATGCACAGCTGCATAACCGTACCTATGACGATTATGCGTATATGGAGGATTCCTATCAGAAGCTTTTGAAAAAGCAAAAATACAAAGTGAATGCTAAAGTATGGAATCGTGTGAGCTTTGGAAATGTCACATACAATAATAAAAAGAAAGAAGATTAAAAAATGTCAGTAAAATTAGGAAGAAATGATCCATGTTGGTGCGGAAGCGGCAAGAAATATAAGGCGTGTCATGCGGCTTTCGATGATAAACTTGCACGTCTGGCACAGGAGGGTCACGTTGTTCCGACACATGACCTGATCAAGACGCCGGATCAGATTGCAGGGATAAAGGAGAGTGCCAAAATCAATGTAGCAGTACTTGATTACATAGAAAAGAACATTCACGCAGGAATGAATACAGCGGAAATTGATAAGATTGTCTATGATATGACCACTTCCATGGGAGGTATTCCGGCACCGCTCAACTACGAAGGATATCCATACAGTGTATGTACTTCAGTGAATGAGCAGGTATGTCACGGATTTCCTTCCGAGAAGGTGATCTTAAAAGAGGGGGATATTATCAATGTAGACTGTTCTACCATTCTGAACGGATATTTTTCCGATTCTTCTCGGATGTTCTGCATTGGGGAAGTAAGCCCGGAGAAAAAGAAACTGGTTCAGGTAACGAAAGAATGTGTAGAACTTGGACTTAAGGAAGTAAAGCCCTGGGGTTTTTTGGGTGATATGGGTCAGGCAGTTCACGATCATGCTTATGCTAACGGGTATACCGTTGTACGTGAAATTGGCGGCCACGGTGTTGGCCTGGAATTTCATGAGGAGCCGTGGGTTGGTTACAATTCCAGGCGTGGAACCCAGATGGTACTTGCACCGGGTATGATCTTTACCATCGAGCCGATGGTTAACATGGGCGGTGTGGAGATTTTCATTGACGAAGAGAACGACTGGGAAGTATACACCGAGGATGGAATGCCATCTGCACAGTGGGAGATCATGGTGCTCGTCACTGAGGATGGCCATGAAGTACTTAGCTGGTAAAGGGTTCACGTATGCGTGTAATATGGGGGAGTACAGATGAAAAAGGATTGTCTGACAACATTTTCAAAGGTTGACTTTAATACCTTTGAGCCGGAAGAGGATAAAATACGAATTGAGGATATTGCACATGCCCTGTCGATGATGACGCGGGCAAACGGGCATTTCCCACAGTTTTTTTCTGTAGGTCAGCACTGCATCCAGTGCTGCCATGAGGCAACTGCGAGAAACTATCTGCCACAGACGGCACTTGCCTGTTTGCTTCACGATGGAAGTGAAGCCTATCTGGCGGACATTACCCGTCCGGTCAAGAAAAACATGACGATGTATCTGCAGATCGAAGAACAGCTGCAGCATATGATCTACACCAAATTTCTGGGATATGTGCCGGAGGGGGAAGAGGCAGAACTGATTACAAACATTGATGACAGCTGCCTGTATTATGAGTTCCTTCATTTTATGGATGAAAAAATGTATTCGGTGGAGCCGGTTATGGTGAGCACACCGAGCTATGAATTTCAGCCGATGGCTGATGTGGAGAAAGAGTTTCTTTCATTGTTTGAGGAACTGAAAGAGAAAATCAGGGAAGAGGAATCCAAGAAATGAATAAAAAGGAAGTCCTGGAGTTAAAAAGAAGATTCAAGAAAGAGGCGGCAACGTTTACGCGCGTGTGTGGCTGTTACGTTGACGGAAATCATAATAAGGTCTGTAAGTTTGGAAATACATTTCTGAATCTGGAAGAAGATGAATTTTACAAATATCTGGAAATTGCAAATAAGGCATTGTCCGGAACCATCGGAAATAACCTTCTGGAATTGAAGTTTCCGATTGAGGAAGAGGAAGTGGGCGGTCGTCAGCATATTCTGATGGCACTGCGCGCATCGAAGCTGGAAGATGAAAATCTGCTGGATACCTTTTATGATCTGGTAATCGACACGTATGATCATGCCGGAAATTATCTGATCGTGCTGTTTCACGATGCATACGATGTGATGAGCCGGACGAGTGATAATAACAATCTCGATGAGTCCGAGGAAGTGTACGAATATCTGATCTGTGCGATCTGTCCGGTCGATCTGTCAAAGCCGGGGCTTGGCTTTCTTGAGGAGGAGCACCGGATCGGGCCGCGCGTGCGCGACTGGGTGGTAGGAGCTGTGGACACTGCATTTTTATTCCCGGCATTCAATGACCGCAGTACGGATATCCATTCGACATTGTTTTACACGAAAAATACCAAGGAGCCACATTCTGAATTTATGGCAAACGGACTGGGCTGCGGCATTGAGCGCACTGCAACCGAGCAGAAGATGGCATTCCATTCTATCGTCCGCAACGTGCTTGGCGCAGAGGATGAGCACACGGATGATGTGCTTTTGGATCTGCAGCAGAATTTAAGTGATATGATCGATGAATATGCCGAGACACACGACGATGACGAAGATGTTTTCCTGCTCGATAAGGAAGTGGTCACAAAGCTTCTTGCAGACAGTGAGATCAGCGAGGAAAAGGCTGCAAAGATCGAAAAGTCTGTGGATGAGGCATTTGGCGAGAAACCGCCTGCAGCAGAGAATGTGATCGACTCCAAGGCGCTTGTGCAGAATGAACTGCGTGTGGAAAAAATGGCACTTGAGGATCAGGTCGGCACACTGACCGTGCAGCTTAATGAAAAGGATGAGGCGCTTGCGGAGCGTACCTCCCAGCTCATTGAAAAGCAGGAAGAGATCGACAATTATATCGCTGAGACAAAGACGTATGATGTGGTACTGCGCGTGAAGCCGGAGAAGGCATCGCAGATCAAGTCGCAGGTGATTAATGGGCAGAAGTGCCTTGTGATTCCGATGGATGAGGACGAGCATGCCACGATTAATGGAGTGAATACGACCGTGTAAGATTCGTGACTTCTCCCCCTTTCTGTGCTATCATAAATCTATTGGATTATGATACATGGAAAGGGGCTTTTTTTATGGGTAGAAAAAATCCCGCAAAAAATATAAATATCGGTCTGCTGGCGCATGTCGATGCCGGAAAGACCACACTGTCGGAGGCACTGTTATATGCCACCGGGCAGATCCGTGCGCTGGGGCGTGTGGATCATCAGGATGCATTTCTGGATACGGATGCGCAGGAGCGGGCGCGTGGAATAACAATTTTTTCCAAGCAGGCGCGGCTTCGGCTGCAAATGACGGATGAAAATTTGCATAGCGAACAGACAATAGGTCTGACAATTCTGGATACGCCGGGGCATGTGGATTTTTCCGCGGAGATGGAGCGCACGTTACAGGTGCTCGACTATGCAATCCTTGTTATCAGCGGAACCGATGGCGTGCAGGGACACACGCGGACACTCTGGCGGCTCCTGCGGCACTATAACATTCCGACCTTTTTGTTTGTCAACAAGATGGATCTGCCGGGGGCGGACAAGGAAGTCGTGCAGCAGCAGTTAAAAACCGAACTGTCCGATGGATGTGTGGATTTTACACAGGACAGCGGAGAAGCATTTTTCGAGGAAGCTGCGATGGGAAGCGAAGCACTTCTGGATGAGTATATGGAGCAGGGTAGCATTGCAGAGGAGCATCTGGCGCATGCGGTGGCAAAGCGCGAACTGTTTCCGTGCTACTATGGCTCCGCACTCAAAGTGGAGGGTGTGAAAGAACTGCTTGCAGGCTTTGCAAAATATCACAGGACACCGGAGTATGAAAACGAATTTTCCGCCCGTGTATACAAGATCGGCAGAGATACAAAAGGAGCGCGGCTGACCTATCTGAAAGTGACCGGAGGCACGCTGCATGTCAAAGACCGGATTTCCTATGATGGTCTGGAGGAAAAAGTTGACCAGATCCGTCTGTATTCCGGAGAAAAATTTGAGACCGCGGAGGCGGTGGAGGCCGGGGAAGTCTGTGCTGTGACCGGACTTACCACAACCGTACCGGGACAGGGACTCGGCGCGCAGCAGGAGAGCAGTGTGCCAGTA
>OCIU01001919.1_pt1 | contig 13113 bp, 10 predicted proteins | sample 1538471 | NCBI WGS metagenome assembly OCIU01 (sample SAMN04571693, study PRJEB22368) | human gut metagenome | biome: human gut; material: stool | host: Homo sapiens | place: Luxembourg | collected 2012-06-01 | reverse complement strand
ACGTTCCCGTCCTGGAGGATTCGAAGGGAGCTGACCGTGTAAGACTTACCCATGTTTTGTAAGCGGGTGCAAAGGTAAGAAATAAAATTTTATTAGCAACATAACGTGCCTACTTTCTTGTTCCATTTAACTTATTTTTAGTTTTACACCCGCTTATCTGTTGTTTTTATCCTATGTCCACAACAGTTATTCCTGCTCCACCAAACTGCACATGCTCATCACGGAACGATGTTACGCTTGGCACAGTAGCCAAATACTGGCGTATGAGCTGACGCAAGATACCGTTTCCCTTACCATGCAGAATGCGCACACGCGACATGCCCACAAGACAAGCATCGTCAATAAAATACATTACAGCGTTGAGAGCCTCGTCACCACGCATGCCTCGCACATCAAGGTCTTGATGGAAGTTGAGCTTACGGTTGTCAATGGTCTCTCGTGTCTCACGACTGACATTAAACACAGGAGCAACATCTTCTTTCTTCGCCTCTGCCATGTCGACATACTCAAGACGCGAAGCAGGCATCTTCGTACGCATGCCACCAAATATCACGGTAGCGTTCTTGCCGTCCATGCTCTCAATCTTGCCAACGGTGGAGAGCCCCCTGATCTTCACGCTGTCTCCGACCTCAAGGTTACGGCCTTCTTTCTTGGCAACCTTGCTTGCCGCCTCACGCAGCTTTGCTGCAGCCTGACGCTCACGTTCAGCTTTCTCGTCCTTGTGTTTCTTATGACGTTCCTTGCGTTCCTGAATCTGACGAATCTTCTTGGCAATAAGATCATCATAGGCCTTGGCATCAATCTCCGACACCCCAGCCTTAAACTCGTTAAGCTCCTCACGAATTCGCTTAGTCTCTTCCTTCTCAGCCTGACTCTCACGAATCTCGCGAATGGCGTTCTCAATCTTCTTGTTGCTCTCCTTAAGCAGCTCCTCTGCCTGTTCTTTAGCCTTACGCAGGATGTCCTTACGGCTCTGCTCAAGGTCTGCGATCTCTTTTTCGTAACGCGCCACTGTGCGCTCAAGCTCTTTCTCACGCTGATGCACATTCTGTCGCTTGTTCTCCCAATAGCGTTTGTCGCGCACGATGTCTTGCAGATACTTGTCGCTCTGTATATAATCGGAGCCCACCATCTCGCTTGCCTCCTTTATTACCTCCTCAGGAATGCCCGTCTTGCGGGCAATCTCAATGGCAAACGAGCTACCAGGCTGCCCGATAGCGAGCTGAAAGAGAGGACGCATCTCATGACGGTCATAGAGCATGGCACCGTTGGCTATGCCATCGTGCGAGTCGGCATAGTGTTTAAGGTTCTGATAGTGAGTGGTGATCACACCCCACGCCTGTTTCTTCACAAACTGGTTAAGCACAGCCTCAGCCATAGCCCCACCGATCTGCGGCTCTGTACCCGTACCAAACTCGTCGATAAGCAAAAGCGTACCGTCATTGGCTTGGCGCATCATGTTCTTCATGTTAAGCAGGTGTGACGAATAGGTCGAGAGATCGTTCTCTATGCTCTGCTCATCGCCAATATCAATCATCAGATTCTTGAACACGCCAACAGTTGAGCGCTCACTCATAGGCACAGAAAGACCACATTGAAGCATATACTGAAGCAGTCCGACCGTCTTCAGACATACCGACTTACCACCGGCGTTAGGGCCAGAGATGATAAGGATGTGGCGGTCGCGTGTCAACGTAATGTCAAGCGGCACCACAGGCTTGTCCTGTTTCTTTAAAGCGAGCCACAACAGCGGGTGTCGTGAAGAGATCCAGTCAATGACAGGCGCAGCCTGCACCTCTGGCTCTATACCGCCGACAAGAACTGCAAACTCCGCACGAGCTCGTATAAAGTCGATCTCTGCCAGCAACAGGTATGCATAAATTATCTCGTTCACATAAGGACGCACGAGCTTAGTAAAGTCGACAAGTATGCGCACCACCTCTCGACGCTCCTCTGCCTCCAACTCACGAATGCGGTTATTGGCCTCCACCACCTCTGTAGGCTCCACGAAAACGGTCTTTCCTGTAGACGATTCGTCATGCACGATACCTTTAATCTTACGTTTCAAGCCAGGGGCAATAGGCACAACCAATCGTCCGTCGCGCACGGTTGGTGTTACATCCTTGTCAACAAGTCCCTCACTCTGCGCCGCTCTTAATATACTATATAAGGTACGCGAGACGCTTCCCTCTGCCTTGTGCAGCTGCATACGGATATCGGCAAGGGCTGGCGACGCCGAGTCTTTCACCTTACCATACTTGTCAAGGATCTGGTCTATGCGACGCAAAATCTCCGGAAACGTGAGCACACCGTCAGTAAGCTCATGGAGTGTAGGATAATCGTACACGCCTTCATCGCTTCCTCTGTCAAGAAACCGCACAATGGCTGCTATGGTCTCAAGCGAACGGCGAAGGTCGAATATCTCGTTCTCCTCAAGATGCGTTCCCTCAAGGCGTATGCGCTTGACAGATTCGCGCATGTCAAAGAAAAACTGCAATGGGAAATCATCGCTCTCCTCTTGCAATCGACGAAACTCGCGCGTCTGCCTCAACATGGTATTTATGACCGCCACGTCACCGCTAAACGCCATCTCATCGACCTTATTCTTGCCGAGCTGACAAAGACAATAGCCTTTCAACAGAGAGCGTATATCGCTAAACTGTATCTTGTTTTCAAAGTTGCTTGGATAAATCATAGTGCAAAGCTACACATTTTTACCCATTTTTCGAGGATATAAGCAAAAAAGTTGCAAAAAATTTTGGATATTCAATAAAAAGCATTACCTTTGCACCCGCAAAAAGCAAAAAGGTAACACACTTTTGTTTTGACAAGAACGGCTACAAGCCAACCATAGCACCCTATGGAGAGATGGCAGAGTGGTCGAATGCACCGGTCTTGAAAACCGGCGTACTGAGAGGTACCGGGGGTTCGAATCCCTCTCTCTCCGCAATGTAGTGACGCTTTCAAGTGATTTACTTTTTCACTGCGAGCACCGCAATCTCAAACACCCTATGGAGAGATGGCAGAGTGGTCGAATGCACCGGTCTTGAAAACCGGCGTACTGAGAGGTACCGGGGGTTCGAATCCCTCTCTCTCCGCCAAAGTCAGCGTAACGAGTTGTAAAACAACAAGTTGCGCTGATTTTTCGTTTAAGGGTGCGCCAAATCTGCGCCAGAATTTTTTAGGTAATTGAACAAACGTCTTTAATCCACCGATATGATGGCTCTAAAAGATGTTAAAAAAATGTGCTCAAAATTTTGTAACGGCAAGAGTTCTGACATTGTGGGCTACACACCTCCCACTTTACATAAAGGTGTACGTTGGTTTGTAGATTTTACATCATTAGACCCAGCACGAGGTTTAATGCGTCGTAAGAGATACTATATCAAAGATAGTCTTAGCGTCTCTGAAAAGAAACGCAGAGCAAGCGAAATCATGGAGGTTCTTACAAAGCAGCTTGCTCAGGGATGGAATCCTTGGGTAACAGATGATGAGAGTCGTGGTTTTGTGTATTTCGACAACTGCCTTGAACGCTATCTTGACTATGTAGACCGCATGGACAGAAAGAAAACGCGTCAAAGCTATCGTTCCAGGGTGAATATACTTCGTGAGTTTATTACATCGCAAGTTAATCCCATCAAGTATGCCTATCAATTTGATATTGGCTTCTGTAATGACTTCATAGATTGGATTTATCTTGATCGTGAGAGTTCTCCACGAACAAGAAACAATTACAGGGGATGGCTTTACGGCTTGGCGGAGTTCTTGATTGCTCGTAAGCACATCAACACTAATCCTGTAGAACATATCAAAGTGATGCCTGAACATGAGAAATACCGCAAGGACTTGACACCAGAGATGCTGAAGCAGATGTCAAACTATCTGTGCAGAAATGACAAGTCGTTCTTTCTTGCCTGTCTGATGCAGTATTATACGCTCATACGCCCAGGCGAATTGAGTCACTTGAAGATTGGCGACATTTCTCTGAAGAAACAAACGGTGTTTCTATCGCATGAATTCAGCAAGAACCACAAGGATGCAGAAGTTGGCTTGAATAAAATCGTCATCAAACTTATGCTTGACTTGGAGGTGTTCAAGCAGCCGGATAGCTATTACCTGTTCGGCTCAGACTTCAAACCAAGCAAAGAGCGTATTGGTTCAGACCAATTCAACAAGCGTTGGAAAGTTATGCGTAAAGCTCTAAAATGGAATGACTGTTACCAGTTCTACAGTTTGAAGGACTCTGGCATCCGTGACTTGGCAAATGCGCAAGGAGTGGTAGTTGCACGTGACCAAGCTCGACATAGCGACATCACTACTACCAATAAGTATATTCAAAAGCATGGAGTACAGAAGGTAACACTTGGCTTTGAAGGAAATCTTACTTACGATGACGAGGTGGAGTAAACTCACCTTGTTTATAATGCAAATGGTAATCATCTATCACCTTACAGGTCGTAGGCGATTACCATTTGCGTATTAAATAGCCTTTTTCTTTTGTAGCGTTGTATCTCTCGGAGTCTTATTTTCACAAATGCAATGAGTATCAACTCTTTATACAAAGATACAACTTGTATACACAACGTATCTACGCTACATTTTATCCTTTATAAGCTTCCCACTCCACAGCGAAGTGTTACTGAGATGGTTGGCAAACAGACATCACAGCCCGATGGCAACAAGTTGCTATTAGGCTGACAGGACTATTTGCCAAGGACCAAATACAAAGAAAGCAGCAATTCTAAACACAATCTATCAAGGCTTACGCTTAGAAGACTTGTATTTAGAATTGCCACTCACTTTGTTTGGACATTTGGTCTTGCCACTCGCAACACTTCACAGTTCCCCACCCTTTATATAAAACTTCTTCAAGTTCCACGAAATAAAAGAGTTTCTTAAAGACTTACCCACCCTGTAAAACAGACGGCAGCTATTCTGCTTGATGAACAAAGCACCATTCTTGTCTGCAAACAGTCAAGAGAGGAGCATTGTTCCGCAGAACGTGTGACGAATTGAATTGTCAATCGCAGAGCATCAAGCGAAGATCGATATGAACCGACCTTCATATTGCTGCTTTTTGATTGACAACACAATTCTAATGTCACACTGTAGCTGCTGACTGTTTTACACCCACCCTTGGCATTGGAGATTGTTGGATAACCAACAATCCTATGTATGGGATATAAAGTAAGGGAAATGACTATTTTAGATTGATTTCTCCCTAACCTTGTTAGCGGTTCTCGACATGGATGGATATTCCATCTCTATATCATATTGGTGCAATATCCTATATATGTTACTTTTTCCACGGTAGCCAGTCCTTTCCATGATTTCCTTTACACTATAACCGGCTTTATACATGTTGATAACCAACTTGTATCGTTTCAATTTCCTATCCTCGAAGCTGTAGGAATACAATTCAGCCTCCAAGTCATCATGCGAAGCCCTATCTCTTTTGCTGAAAACTTTGCATATCAAGTTTAATGTGTCCGCCGTTCTTCTCTCAGGAAACAACTTGTCATGCGTGTCCAGTTCATCTGAGAGGGAAATAATGCGAATGTCCATCTTAGAACAATACTTGATGAAGAACATCATATCGTTGAAATTGTGAAACACATTGTCGAATGATGCAAACACCGCACTGTCTCCATTTGAAAGACTGTCAATGAACTTACACCACTCAATGCGTTTCTTGTCTTTGGTCTCTTCAATGTGAATATTGACACACCCATGACCTTTCATCAAATTGATGATTTCTGTTGTATGCTCAAGATATTGAGTCTTATTTATATAACCGATATAGTTCATATTATCTGTATTGCTAAGTAATATTGTCTGCAAAGATAATTATAAACCACTGAATTTATGGGTGAATACCATACATTTATGCTGTATTGCGGTATTTTAAGGCATATTCTCTGTTTATTGGTTCTATTTTTACCAAGAATAGAACCAATGCTTAAAATATTGAGCTAAAATTTTTGTTTTCAGACTTTATTCCCTACCTTTGTCATTAAAAACAAATAAAACATCAACACCACATGAATAAAGACCGTATTCTGTTTCCAATCCTCAGAGAAAACAGCTATATCATTCATCATCTGCAGCCGTTTGGTAATATCGTATTACCCTTATTTTCGGTATTACTCATATTACTTGTATTTTCCAGTTGTTCATCATGCTCTGGTGAAAGAAAATACGACTTTCGAACACGCCAAGAAGCCTTAAACGAGTATCACCAATACCTCTGGAAAGTCCGCTCTATTAGCCATTCCAACACCAAAGACTTTGGTGAGACCTTATGTGAATGGCATGAGATAAGCGACACTGTCTATAAGTTTCTTGCCAAAGATTCAGTTTTCATCAAGCACCATAACGAGGCAAACGACTTTTTTCTTATCAATGACTCCATAAGAACAGAAATGCTTCGCCTTACCGAAACATGGAAATACGGCTATGGGGATGTTCTCACAATAAAAGACATGACCTGTTCCTACAAAGAGGACAAAGAACTTCTTGATGCTGTTCACGAAGCAGAACCTTTCTTTAATGCTTTGGACAGTACAAGCATTAGTGTTTGTGATAAAAGTTCAATCTTGAAACGTTACCGTTACTTCTTGGGCGAGACCAAGAGGTCTGGAATAAACGACAAGAATGAGCTGCTAAAATTCATAAGCCAAGAAGATTTCTTGTTCCGTTCTTTTCTTGCACACCTATATGAAATGGACAACGAACCTCTGTCCGACATCACAAAAGACACAGAAACCATCTGCCGAAATATATTCCTGGCAGCAAAGGACGGTAAAATATCATCAAAAGATGTAGTCGTTTACATGTCTATGCGCACTGTGAGGCGATTGTTGCAGAACTCTGCTGAGTGTGTGGAAAACATTAACCGCCTTGAAATGAAAAACAAGGCACAAGGCAACGCCTATCTTTGGATGATAATACAGCCTTTCATCAGTATTGACCAGTTTTCTCTTGCTACAATGACAGAGCAGGAACGAAAGAAGTTCAACTATGTCATCTCTCAACTTCCCAAATCAAGAAAGTTTGCAGAGACGTTTGACATCAACTTAAAGGCATTGAACTATCTGTTGCCACAGCAACTACTAAAAATATACGTCTCATCATTTTAACTCCTACTAAGTATGATAACAAAAGAAGTGAACAAGTTTATGGCTTTGGCACCGCTCATGTTGCCAAGGCTCATTGACAGTAAGAAATGTGCGGAACCTGACATAACCGAAGACTCCGCAATACTTTATTTTTCTCTTGAAGAAAAGTTTCCCATTGGGTGTGTCATGGATATGCTTGACGATGATATGGACTTACTTTTACTGTATCATGGTATAAGTAAAACAGCTCCCAATATACATCATTGTTGTTTCTTTGCCAGTCCTAAATTGGGTCAAAGTATGTACAAGGTCAATATGGTGTCACAGCCTAACGGCTTTATTGATGGAATCTCCGTAACCATATACGATTCTATTGATGTTTGGGAGGACGAGCTTGAAAGTGATCTTATTTCACACGAGGCATCTTTTGACTTTATTGAAGCCATGACAGCAGCTAAACTCCTTTCTGTATTCTGCAAAATGAACTATGATGGCTGAACTACTATATAAGATAGCCGACATTATCAATGCCAACAGCAAGGTGTATCGTGCTGTCGTTCCAGAAGCAAGGCATGACTATATGATGCACGAGAACGGAAAACTTGTGAAATCATCATGTCTTGTTCTTCGCATCATGTTGTCTGGCAAAGTAAAGTACCATATATCCAGAACAGTCTGGAACATATATGAGAATGACATAGACAAAATCATAAAGAAGATTTGCAGAAGAGACAGTGCCTTTGCAGAACGCATTGCAAAATGTGACCTCACACTACACGATGTTGAGCTGATTATCCGCAGAGCATCGTTTAAGTCTCTGAAGCTTAAAATTTCAAATTCTCCATTCTATCTGTATGTTGGAGATGACGTTTAGATATTTCCAAGTAATACGGTATTACTCATATTATTCAAATAAAAATGACGTACTTAAAGATTGCAATATTCTTAGCATTTTCTCTGTTTTTGTTCTTGTTTCCTGCAAGGCTATACACTAACAGAAAATTCAGAAGAGCATGGCTCGGTATGGCTTACTCAGAAAACTTCAAGTTGTTCACGGCACGAATGCTGTGTCTTGCACTTATCTTGTTTCACCTGGTGTATTACGCTTTGTTTCCTTTGGAGAAAGGCATCATGCTTTCATCAATCTATGTATTCTTCTCGCTTGCTTCTAAGAAGAACATGATACTGCTTCAGACAATAAGAAAGTCACGCTTGATTGTTATGGTTCTTGCCTTCACTACCATTGTACTTTCGTTTATTCCACATCTGCTTTCGGTGGCAGTAACATTAGCGTTTATTCTTGAAGCTGCCTGTTGTTTCCCTTCCAAAGTAAAACATCGTAAAGGTAAAACTCAAAAAGCTCATGTGAAACCTACCGATATTGAACAAATAGAAATGTTATCTCATTCTTAAAAATAGCATTTATGGAAAAAAATACCCATTCGCTTAATTGGCTTGCTCTTGGTGCCGAATTGATAGACTGCCTAAGGTCAAAAGACAATCATCGTCTCACACGATATGATGCTTTCGTCTGGATAATTGAACACATACAAAAAGGCGTTACCGTAAGAGACGCTGATGGTAACGTGAAAAGATTCGCACCTTATTCCGCGTCCTACAAACGTCTTGCGGAAGATTGGAATTGGGAGCGTCATGCCGTTCAATCCTTCATCGAAGAACTTACAGCCTTGTCTGTCATAACTTCTAAACGGCAAGGAAATGTTTATACCTTTTACATCGGTAAAACATCTCACAAGCAGCTTGTCTTATGACCTTCACTTTCCCTATCGTTTCACCTCATAACGATTGCTATGCAACAATCAAATGCATTCTTCTAAATCTCTGCGAGCTTGCTTGCTGCAATTCAAAAATGGCTTGCGCCAACGACTCGTTGAGCAACGATTTTTCAAATCGGTAAGCCTAATTACCGGTTTTGGAAAAACCGTATTAGGCTGCCACTCCAAAGGGAGTTCCTTCGGGGAGCAAGCTCTGGCAGAATAAAGGTACTTGTAACTAAAAAATAAAGAATATGGCAGGAAGAAAACAGGTCATGGATATGCGCTCTACAACCAGTGGCGTGAGTGTGCAGGAAAGTGACGAGCAACAGCGAAACTGGACAAAACTGCAATGGGAAAAGAAAGCTAATGATAGCCTTTCCAATTATGATCCAACGCGTGCAAAACTCAATTTTGAAGTCATAAAGGGAGGCGTTGTTCAACCGATAGACACTTCAAAGACTATAGCGGTAAAGATGGCGGAGAACTTAGCTGCAAGGGGTATCAAAGACCCTAATGCACGTCCAAACGCTGTGATGAAAAGACGAACGGTTGCACAGTTTATATTTGGAGGCAATCGTGAACGTATGCACGAAATTGCTTTTGGCAACCAAACAGTGGACTTGACAAAGGGTGCTGATAACTCTTCAATAGTCCGCTGCAAAGACATAGAAGAATGGGCAAAGGATGTATACTCATTCATGGCAAAGCGATTTGGCGAGGACAACATCATCAGCTTCTATGTCCACCTTGATGAGAAAAATCCACATTGTCATTGTACGTTGGTACCAGTAGACCCCATGAAGAATCGCATTTCATGGAAAAGTGTATTTGGTGATGGCAGGGAAGCTGAGTCTGCTAATATGACCAAGCTTCATAGTGAATTGCAGGAGGCTGTAAGTGAGAAATGGGGATTGGAACGTGGTAGCAATATGGAGGAAACAAGGGCAAGGCATCGTTCCACAGAGGAATACAAACGTGAACTTGTGTCAGAAGTATGTAATCTCCAGTCTACGAGGGAAGACTTGTTGAAGCAAATTCACCGTGCAGAAATCAAACTGAAAGGTATCTCTACCATGATAGCCAACCTGCAAGCCCGAAAAGATGATATACAAACGCAGATTGACCAAATAAGCCCAGCAGCTTGGTCAATCCAGTACTGACAATGACGAATTGGCTAACAAGATTGCTCTTTTACGCAAGGAGATGGAAGGTATAGACGAGAAATTGGCAGTACGATACAAGATGCTTGACGATGCCAATGATACTATCAACGAAGCGAAAGCCAGACTTGCGGAAATGAGGGAAGAACATCGTGAAATGCTTAAAAGTCTTGGTGAGGACAATGATTTGAAAGCTACGGCAATTCAGAAAAACATTCTTTGGACTTACAACAAGATGCTGACAAATTCCATAGAGCCACTTATCCCTTCTTTATCAGACCGCCAACAAGAAATCCTTGACGACTCGGGGTATAATGACCTTACAACAAACACCGACAACATAATCAACTGTGCTATGCTCCTGGTTCTCGGCTATATCCGTGAGGCAACTACTTATGCCCAATCTTGTGGCGGAGGCAGCTCACCTGGTACTGGTTGGGGACGTGACAAGGATGAAGATGAAGAACATTGGTGGCGGCGCTGCATTGCTCAGTCGGCTGCAATGATGCGTCCTGCGACACATAAGCGAAAGCGAGGACGGTAAATATTAGTAATACGAGTAATATGGGTAATACTTGTGTTTTTCGCATCGCAATAAACGAAGCAGACCGGCATGAATCATTTGTTCACATCGCTTTCGTCTTCTGTATTTTAGTATTTTATTTTAAACCCCATTGATTTTTTCATTTTATATATCCTTGTCATAGCACCCAAAACGTATATGGTCTTCCATCTTTGTACATTATTTTCACATCTTCGCTTTCAAATTGGGTGATTTGGATTTCTTCTTGGTTATCCATGTCATTGTATTCATCGTATTCCTTCACCACAAAATAAGTGAAGTCGTCCGTCCTCATGTAAATCTTGAACCGAATACGAGGCTCTTCTTTCACAAAAAGGAACTCATTGTTAATGACACAGATGTTATCGTCTGCAACAATTTCCCATTGTCTTAATGCCTTGTACTTTAGTCCCGGTATATTCCTTATATAACACCAATCACCCTCTTTCAATATGTTAACAAAGCCACGTCTGAAGAGAGAAGGTCTTGTGTAATGCTTCCTATGAGTAATAGGGTCAACCCAATAACTTTCATGATACCAGTCATCTTCAACATGCCAAATTCCATCTTTCTCTATTTTAATCTTGTTCCTGCTTATTTGTCTGGTAGGATAGATTTCATCGACAGGATAAAATTCATAATGCGGATAAGCCTTCCTTAGAAGTTCAGCATCATTCTCTTTTTCCTGCTTGTCTTTTTCAGCAAATTCCACCAGCCTTTTCGGAGTATTGACTTCCACCAACTGACTGCCAATATTCTCTTGGACCAGATAATGTCCATCTTCATCAATATAAAGGCGTGAACGATCGTTCCTTTCCTGACACATGTACACCTTGTTCGGCTCATTCCAGGGTATAAACCTGCGTTTCCAACATATTCCCGTTCCTACTTGCAGTTCCAAAGTCTTCACTGTAAGGAAAGCTTTCCCGTCGATAAACTTCGAGCGGATGCGTGGATAGAGTTTCTTGCCATCCTCTGTGCAGAAGTCGATACCCAATAGTTTTATGCTTTGTGGTTTCTTAGCAAACCAAAGTCCATTCCGCAAGTCAAGCCATTCTTTCCTTCCTGCTTTCTTTCTGATGTAGCAGTATGCAAAACCGTCGTTGGTCACTTCTATCGTCTTGTATATGCAGTCCAATATCACATTGCCGTCCTTATCCTTGATGCCTTGCAAACCTTTGTCATTCTCCACCAGGCTATAGCCATAGGAATCCATAATCATTTGTTGCTGCCGTTCATGGTTGATGATTTTCATCATCTCCTCATCACCATTCATCAGCATATCAGTTCTACAGTTGTGGCTATTGACATGTAGGCAAGCCTCTTGCAGCATATCCACCAAAGAAGCCTTTCCTTCAAACATACTCTGCCAATCCCTATCCACCGAAGGCAATCCAAATCGCTTATACAGTCCCACATTGTCCAATATCACGCAGTATTCCTTTTCATTAGCAACTCGCAGTCCACGTCCCACCATCTGCATATACTTCGCCAACGACAGTGTAGGTCTCGCCAACTGTATGAACTCCACATCAGGGCAGTTGAAGCCTTCGCTGAACAAATCCACACTCACCAACACTTCAATCTCGTCATCTTTGGATTTTAAGGAAGAGGAGAGCAAAGAACATTTAAACCTTTCTATCAGTTCTTTACGTTCCACAAGCGGAGTCTTACTCGAAATGGCAACAGCCTTGATACCATTCTCCCGATAGAACTCCGCGATATGCTCGGCATGTTGAATACTGATGGCATACACGATGCCTTTCTTTCCTGGCACATACTGTTTAACTGTTAAACAAAGTCTTTCGAGCGATGGCCTTACATCCATAACCCTGTTCAACTCCTTCTGTTGATAGTCACCATCAGCTCCTCGCTTCTGCAACGAATCAACAAGTAGTTGGTCGGCACTGTCTGGCTTGATGGAGTAATAGTCATACAGGCTCAACCGCCCTTCGGCAATAAACCGTTCCATGCTCCAGGAACACAGCAATGCATCAAACAAATCGGTAAACCCTCGGCCGTTCAAGCGATATGGCGTAGCCGTCAGCCCTAACTTCTTCGCTTTCGGATAGGCGTTCATTACCTCAGCGTACGTCTCTGCCAACGCATGATGTGCCTCGTCAATCACAATCAGACTCGGCTTCTCCTCTATCTCCCGATAGTGTCTTGACAACCATTGTATGGATGTCACTTGGATCTTCTCAGAATCTAAGTCAGAAAAGAATCTTGCAAGCGTGTCCTTGATTTGTGATACGAGTTCTCTGCGATGGGCAACCACCCATACGTTCTTTTTCAAGAACAACTTCACAATAGCTGCAAGCACATGAGTTTTCCCGGTTCCAGTCGGCATTTGCACCATTACAGAGTCATGATGTATAAATGCCTTCTGCACTCGTTTCATCATGTCCTCTTGATAATCAAAAAGCAGAATGTCTTTCGTCATTTCAGATTGATTGTCTGTGTTTTCCCCGTGATGTTTGTTACCATGGCGATAC
>OCIU01001907.1_pt1 | contig 13154 bp, 12 predicted proteins | sample 1538471 | NCBI WGS metagenome assembly OCIU01 (sample SAMN04571693, study PRJEB22368) | human gut metagenome | biome: human gut; material: stool | host: Homo sapiens | place: Luxembourg | collected 2012-06-01 | reverse complement strand
TCATCTCCAAGAAGTACTGCAAAAGGCTCATTTCCGATAAAGCTTTTTGCACAGTGTATAGCATGTCCTAGTCCTTTTGGTTCTTTTTGACGTATATAATGTATGTTTACCATGTTTGATATATCTTGAACCATTTTAAGCATTTCAGTTTTACCTTTTTGCTCTAGTTCAAGCTCAAGCTCTACACTTCTATCAAAATGATCTTCTATACTTTTTTTGCTACGACCTGTTACTATTAGTATTTCTTCTATTCCTGATTCTATTGCTTCTTCTATTATGTATTGTAGTGTTGGTTTATCAACTATTGGAAGCATTTCTTTTGGTTGAGATTTTGTTGCAGGTAAAAATCTTGTTCCCAGTCCTGCTGCTGGTATTATTGCTTTTCTTACTCTTTGTTTCATAATTTTACTCCATTTATATTGATTCTATTTCTAATTCTATCTCTTTATTTTTAAGTACATCTTTAAGCTTTTCAAGTGCTGGAACTAATGTACATCCTATTATAAAAAATGTATACATTACTTTCTTTAATACTTATGCTACTTTCTTTAATATTTTCTTATTAATCATCTCCATTATTATACTTACTTCTTCAACTTTTAATACTATCACTAATGCTCCATAAACTATAGCTCCTAATAATATAGAAGCAAATAATGATATAACCTCATATATAAATCCATTACCTAATATGCTACTTATTAAATCATATCCAAAATATGTTACAATTCCCATAATTAGTGCCGATACTATAGATTTTAGTGTTGTTTTTATAATCATATCTTGTCCAAAGTATCCAATCTTTTTATTTAGGCTATTAAATAATAAAAATATACATATAATAGCTGATATGCTTGTCGCTAGAGATAGTCCTGCTATCTCTAAATACCTAACCAATATAATATTTAATACTATATTCATACTCATAGCCAATACTCCATTTATCATCGGAGTTTTAGTATCTTGCAATGAATAAAATACTTTACCTAATATATCTCTAAGTCCAAATGCAACCATCCCAATAGAATACATAATAAGAGCTATTGCCGTCATACTCGTTGCTCTAGCGTCAAATTCGCCTCTTTCAAATAATATTCTGACTATTGGCGTTGCCAACACTATTGCTCCTATTGATATTGGTAATACTAAAAGTATTACACTATTTATACTTTTTACTATTGAATTTATAAACTCATCTCTATTATTCTTACATGATATTCTAGATAGCATTGGATAGATAACAGTTACAATAGATGCTATAAATAATCCTGAAACAAAACCATTTAATTTATTGGCATAATTAAGAGCTGATATAGATCCTTCTGATAAAGTAGACGCTAATGTTCTATCTATCATAGCATTTAATTGGTTAACTGCTACACCTATGAGTACAGGTGACATTAAATATATAGCTTTTTTTATATGTTTATCTTTTATATTTACATATCGTTTATACTTATATCCTTTTTTTATTGATATATGTAACTGAATTAAAAATTCAACTATAAATGCGAACAATGTTCCTATTATCATAGCATAAGGATTAGAATTCAGACTTAGTATTATTGAAGCTATTATAATACTATTTCTAGGAATGGTTATAAATCCTAAAATAATAAAAGCTTCTTTTAGCTGTAAATATGCTGTAAGTAAATGAGATGACCCAATAAATATAGTTCCAATAATTATTATCTTTGTAAAATTTACAGCTATTTTTAAAGCATCTCCTTTAAAACCTATTGCAAAAACTTTGACAATATCCTCTGTAAATGTTAAACCTAATACAGTTAATAATACAAAATATTATAATTATATTAAATACATTATTAGTAAATTTTAATGACTCTTTTACTCCTACTTTATACTCTACTTCATTATAAACTGGCACAAAAACTGTAGCTATAGTACTCCCTATAATAGTGAGTACTACTAATGGTATATTCATGGCTGTAAGATATGCATCACTATATATGGAAGCACCATAAGCCGATGCCAATACTAACTCTCTTCCAAACCCAAGTACTTTTGCTAACATTGTAGCCATCATTAATCCAAAGGTTGCTTTAGCTACTTTACTCATATTTGCTCCTTATTTTTATTTATAATTTAATCTCTATTAAATAAATCTCTTGTATATACTTTTTCTTCTACATCAAATAAATCTTTGCACATTCTATTTGATACAATAACATCGCTCATAGTTTTAATTTCTTCTAAATCTCTTACTACTGTAGAATTAAAGAACTTATCCTCTTTTAATACAGGCTCATATACTACTACTTCTATTCCTTTAGCTTTTACTCTCTTCATTATGCCTTGTATAGATGATGCTCTGAAGTTATCCGAATCAGTTTTCATAGTTAAACGATATATGCCTACTGTTTTAGGATTTTTCTTTATTATCATCTCCGCTATATGATCTTTTCTTGTTGTATTTGCATCTACTATAGCTTCTATTATATTATTTGGTACATCCGCATAGTTTGCCCTTAGCTGTTTAGTATCCTTAGGTAGACAATATCCCCCATATCCAAATGAAGGATTATTGTAATGAGTTCCTATTCTAGGATCTAATCCAACACCATCTATTATTTGTTTAGTATTTAATCCTCTTACTTCTGCGTATGTATCTAATTCATTGAAGTATGCAACCCTTAATGCCAAATATGTATTTGAGAATAATTTAACTGCTTCTGCTTCTGTTGAGTTTGTAAATAATACTGGAATATCCTCCTTTATAGCTCCCTCTACAAGAAGATTTGCAAACTTTTTTGCTCTTTCTGACTGTTCCCCTACTATTATTCTTGAAGGATAAAGGTTATCATAAAGTGCTTTTCCTTCTCTTAAAAATTCTGGTGAGAATATTATATTATCTGTATTAAACATTTCTCTCACTTTTTCTGTATATCCAACTGGTACTGTTGATTTTATTATCATTGTAGCCTCTGGATTTATAGATAATACATTTGCTATTACTGCTTCAACACTTCTAGTATTAAAATAATTTTTTTCTGTATCATAATCTGTTGGTGTAGATATTACTACATAATCTGCATCTTTATATGCTTTAAATACATCTGTAGTAGCTACTAAATTTAATTCTTTAGTAGCTAAATACTCTTCTATCTCCTTATCTACGATCGGAGATTTTTTATTATTTATCATATCTACTTTTTCCTGAATTATATCTAATGCAACTACCTCATTATACTGTGCTAATAATATAGCATTAGATAAACCTACATAACCTGTTCCCGCTATTGCTATTTTCAAATATTTTCTCCTCCATTTTATACATATAATTAACTATAATTTAAAATAATCTTAATAATTAAGATTATTCTAATCTGTATAAGTAAATTTTTAAATTTATATTATAAATTTATCCTTTCACCTATCCATTTTTGAGCTTCCTCTGATAAATAATAATGATAGTTTCCACTAGGTGTAAACGTTAATTCACCAAAGTACGGCTTACCATCAACATCATATAAATCTACTCTTACAAATGGAAATTCTTTACTTAATATCGATGAAATTTTAAGCATTTCGTTATAAGATTTTGGTTTTGTAATTTTATAATCACCTTTGGAATAGTCATTAAATAAATTTAAATCATCATATTTATCATCAACAAAAATCCATTCGGGATTATTTCCTCTACCTGTATATACTAATGTACATATTACTTTTCCCCTACTACAGAAAAACTTATAATCTATTGGTAAATTACCTGTTTCTGTATCAAGTAATTCCTCTATAATTATACGTCTTGGTATATTTAAATATTGTCTTTCTGCTGTTTTAATAGCATAATTTTCTTTCATCCAATATTCAAGTTGAGATTTTATTTTATTTATATCTTCCTTATATATATCTCTCTAACTATGATATTATATCCTGATCCATGATTACATTTGATAACAAATTTTTTGGGTAATTGATCCCATTTTATACCCGATACATTTTTATAAATTCCAATTACATTAATTAATATGGACTCTAAATTATTTTGTTTTATATAATTTCTAGCTTAAACTTTATCTGCACATCTACTAATTAACTCATTTTTATAATATATTGAACCTGAAAGTATAAGAAGCTTTTCATCCAATAATTTAGGCTCTTTATAATTTATCCATCTCCCAAAATTTTTCCTAAATACTAAATTATCAATTATTTTAGGAGGAAATATATTCTTACTCATTCTTATTATATTCTCATACTTTTTTTTCTTTTATCATATGCTTTAATTCTATTAACATAAATTTCTTTCCTTCATACGTTATTAAATTCTTTAATTTATATACATAATAATCTTAAAATTTAATTAACTCGTTGTGCTAGTTGATTATAATTATTGAAAACTATCGAGTCTAACAAACTATATTTTTATAATTAAAAAACTTTATATAGTAATTTCAATATGTTCATTAAAATAATTATCATAACAGATTAATTAAATTAATTTATTTTTTCTTTTATCTTCTACTTTACTTCTTATTATATTAATTAGTTTTTCTTCATACTTATCCCAAGTATAATCTTTAATTTTATGAATAATATTTTTTCTCATTTCTAACCTAAGATTTATATTTTCATATAATTTAATTATCGCTTGTTCTATAGCATCTACATCTCTTTCTTTAATAATAATTCCTTCTTTTTCATTTTCTATTATGCTTCCTGTATTATGTGTAACTATCAATGGTAATCCACATGCTGCAGCTTCATATGTTACTAATGCACTACCTTCACATAAACTTGGTAATATAAATATATCTGATTCATTATATAACTCTATTAATTCTTCATTAGAAACATATCCTCTATATTCTATATACTCTCTGTATTCTTCAAATATGTCTTTAAACTCCTTTTCTACACTACCTACCATAGTTAAAGATATATTCATATTAGTTTGCTTTATTTTTTTTATTGCTTTTAGTAGGTATTCACACCCTTTTCGATGTCCTATTAGCCCAACAAATATTAATTTTAATTTATCATCGTAATCCTTATTTTTAGTAATATAAAATAAGTTTGGATCATATCCATAAGGTAAAAGTATTAGTTTTTCTCTTGATATGCCATTTTCTATCATTGATTGAAATACAAAATCACTAGGTACTAATATATAGTCTGCTAAATCAATTTCTTTTTCTTTTCTTCTCATCATCTTATTTGATAAATTTATAGGTATTTTCCCACTTTCTTCAATTCCAACTTGTCTTTCTACATTTCCATGAGCCGTTCTTTGATCTAATATTATAACGGTATTACTTTTTCTAAGTTTTTTTATTTGTTCCAATACATAATTATTAAATCCAATAAAAAAATCAATGTCTTTTTTTATTTTAAATCTAGCTAATTTATCAAATAATACATCTGAAACCAAATTGTAAGAAAAATTTTTACTAAATCTTCTAATTATTCCACCTAAATATTGCGGTATTTGTATATTATGAATATATTTATTAGGAATCATATTATTATTAATTTTTTTTCCTGCTATTAAATATATTAACATTTCATTATTTAATAATGCACGCGATGTATAATATGCATGAAATTTATTTCCTACCGATACAATTCCTTTAAAATTACCTTTATTCATTATTTATCTCCTATTTAGTTATATTTTACTTTTATTGTCTACATTTAATTTTTTATATATTTTAATGAATTCTTTAGCTAATTCTTCCCATATAAATTTAGTTGTAATAGTTTCATATGCATTTATTATTATATTATTATATAGTTCTCTATTTTCTATTAATTTAATGATACTTTCACTCCATATTTTTACATTAAAATCCTCAACAATAATTCCAGTCTCGTTATGATCTATTACAGTAGTTGAACCTCCATTAATTGATGTAATTACAGGAGTTTTAAAATACATACTTTCCATAATAACCATACCAAATATCTCATATTTACTTGGTAGAACAAATATATCTGATATATCATATATTGCTTTTAAATACGTTTGTGGAATCCCATTAATATGTATAACATTGTTACCTATACCTTTTTCTTTTGCATAATCTAAATGCTCCTGAATAGTATTTATATAGCTTTTGCCTACTAATAGTAACTTATAATTAGGTCTTACTTTAACTATTTCTGCTAATATATCTATTAAAAATCTTATATTTTTAGCTTTATCGTTTAGCCTACCTATATATAACAAAACTTTATTATCTTTTAGTTTTATCTTTAAATCATCTATTATTTTATCTATATCATTAGATCCTATCTCTTTTTTATTAAGTTTTTCTATATCTAGACCTACACCTACAGTTTTTGTATTTTTAAAACCTTTATTTTTTAAGTATTCCTCTGCTAATTTACTTTTTCCTACTGCTATATCTATATTTTTTAATATTGCTTTTTTAAATAAAAGTTCTGGTATTTTATTATTTATAATTCTAGCAAATATGCTTCTACTATCTTGATATATTCCATTATATAAAACAATAGGTTTTTTCTTAGTTTTACATAAGTACCATGTCATAAACTGATTGTATTCATTGGTCTGTATAATATCATAGTTATCTATTATCTTATCTCTCATCATCTGTATATATATAGCATTATTAAATATTTTTATAGCTGGATACCAATAAATATTTACTTGACAATTATCAATATCTAGTTTTTGTATCCAGGCTTTTTTACTTTTCGTATAATATACTATATCACATTGATATCCTTGTTTAATCAAAGCTTTGGCTAAACCTATTTCTTGTGAATTATAGTTAGTTATATTTATTTCGTTTGCAAAACCTCTTACAATTAAAATATTTTTTTTCATGTTATTCCTCTTTTTTATTAAAAATTTAATCATAATTATTATTCAATTTCAGTTGTTCATAAGAAATTGATATTAAAGAAAAAGAAACTAACGGCAAAGAATATAATGGATTTAACAATGAATTTATTATATTCACTAGGTTAAAAAATAAAAAATATTTACAATATTTTAATTTTGTTTTTGTAAATAGATAAGATGTTGAGTATATAATTATACTATAATATAATATAGTACCTAATATTCCAGTTTCTATTAATTGTCTAGCTAATTGACTTTCAAATCCAGAACTGCTTTTTAAAGCTGTATTTAAAATACCTTGGCTAAATTGATAATTATTATATATCATTCTATTATATAATAAGGATCCTTTTCCATTAAAAGTACCTATAGATGTTCCTAGTAATGGATAATCTTGTACTATTTCAATTGACTTTTTTATACCATAAAATCTTATTGTATTTTCTACATCTTCATCTAAATAAGCTATTATACTATTATAATTAGTCATAATAAATATAGGTATAATTAGTATAATTATCGATATAAACATTTTATTCAATTTTTTACCAAGTAAATTCATTACTTTATTCAAAATCATTAACGCTATACCAATTATAAAAATAGCTATAGTTAATCTAGTCTGTGTTCCTAATAAAATTAATACATAAATACTTGACTGAATGTATTTCTTGTTATATATTTTCCATAATCCAATAGCCATAGCTATATATCCCAAATGTATAGGATGACCTGATAGTGCACTTAATCTAGTAACACCATTTCTCATTTTACCCGGAATATTAACTTTAAATATATAAATCTGTACAAATTCAATCAAGGCAATAACTATATTAGGAATTAATAGTATAATATAAAATTTCATAATATTCTTTATATCATTAGAGTTTAAATTTACACTTGAAAATAATATAAATAACATAAATATTTTTAAGTCATTTATTATATCTATAAAATATGCTTTGTGAATACCATTCATTAACAATAGTGTAAATAGTGAAATTATTATATATAAAAATGCAACTACTATAGATAATCTTAACTTCTTAGTTATTACAACTTTTCTTAATACAACATTAATTAAAAAATATATAAACCATATAACTATCAAAGCTTCATCGCTAAAATTTGGAAATATAGATTGATATGATGTTGTTACTAAAAACAATAATATAAATATCATGTTTACTTTTTTCATACGATCATGCTCCACTCTTTTTTTATTTTATACTAAGCTTTTAAAGTTCAAAATATAAGTTAACCCGTTGTGCTAGCTATTTTACTAGTCATATTTAAATTACTCTAAAAATATGACTTGAAATACTCTAGTATTTTCAGTAGTTATATTTATCTAGCACAACGAATTAAATTATAATATATAAATATATTTATACATTATTTATTCATTTGCATCTTTATATCTGCATCAACAATTTCTTCACCTGTCTTATTTTTTAACATATCTCTTGATGCAATCGATAATCCATCATTAATTTCTGCATGAATATCACAAGTTGAACGAGCATCTAATTCTTCTTTAGTTACTTTTCCATCTCTATAATCACATACAACCTTATTTTCATACATACTATACTTCTTAGATTTAAAAGCATTTATAAACTTATGCTTCACTACCCATGTAGCAGGTTTCCAAATATATTTTTTCATAGCTGGTGATGCAGAACCTATCATCCAACAGTCTCTATCACAATTTCTAACCTTACATCTTACTTCTTCAGCATCTTTGCTATTCCACAATTCATCCCATGAAGATTCATTTAAATTCCCCATAACTTCTTTATCTTTAGTTCCATTACATGGCATAACATCTCCATATGGATCAATAAAGAATGTATCAAAAGCCATATCACAAGGAAGTAATCTTTTTTGTCCATATATATAATTAATTAATCCATGGTTAAAGTAGGCTCTAAACCATTTTTTAGGACTCTTTGAATTTAGTAATTCATTTATTAAATTTTCAAATTCCTTAGCTACCATAGGACGATCTTTTATAATATTTTTTGCTTCAACAAAGTAGAAACTATTATGTAACGATGCAGTAGCAAATTCCATATTCATTTCATCTGAAAGCTTGTACAGTTCCACTAAATCCTTCGCATTACTATCTTGAACCGTCATTCCAAATCCAACATCTTTCATTCCCATCTCAACAAGTTTTTTTAACGTTGTATATCCACGATTAAATCCATCATCTAATCCACGAATTCTGTTATTTGTTTCTTCTAATCCTTCAATTGATATACGAATACCTATATTAGGAAACTCCTTACATAAATCTACTATACGATCTGTGAAAAATCCATTTGTTGAAATAACTATTCTATCAGATTTTTTATATAGTTCTCTTACTATATCTTTTAAATCTGTACGTATAAATGGTTCTCCTCCTGTAATATTAGTAAAGTACATTTGTGGTAATTTCTTTATTGTTTCAATTGAAAGTTCTTCTTCTGGCATAGAAGGTTTTTTATATCTATTACACATATCACATCTTGCATTACATCTATATGTAACAATGACTGTTCCATTTAATTTTTTCATATCACACTCTCCTCAATTTCAACCTCTAAATATTTTTCTTTTTTGTATAGTTCTAAAGTCTGGTCTACTACTGTATCCCAATTAAAATCATTAATAGCTCTATTAAATGCCTTCGTTCTATACTCTACTACTGTTTTTGAATCTTCACAAAGCATTTGAAGTTTTTCCTTTAAATCCTTCACATTACTTGTTCTAAAACTAACGCCTGTATCTTTTATTACTTCTGTACATTCTTTTATATCACTTGTAAGACAACAATTTTTATAACTCATTGCTTCAAGTAAGCTAATAGGCATTCCTTCTAAAGTACTTGGTAATGTATATATATATGCATTACTATATAGCTCTTCTAGTGTTTCCCCTTGAACAAATCCAGTAAAGATTATTCTCTTGTCACTTGATGCTCTTTCTTTTAATTCTTTCATGAATTCATCAGTATCACTAGAGCCACCAGCAATCACTAACTTTTTATCTGTTTTTACTAGTTTAAATGCGTCAACTAAGTCCATTATTCCTTTTTCAGGCACTATTCTACCTAAGTAAAGAATATATTCATCTTTCTTTATATCCCAGTTTTTAGTTATAATGTTACATTCTTTATTTTCTGGTTTAGTTATTCCATTTGGAATAAATACAGTTTCTCTATTATAAGTATCTTTAAAATACTTTTGTACATTTTTGCTCAACACAATTATTTCATCTGCATATTTAACAGCAACTTTCTCCCCGAACAAGATATACTTTTTTGCAAAGTTAGACCACTTACTTCTTTGATGATCTAATCCATGTATTGTTGCAACAGTTCTTATTCCTAAGAAATGTGGTAACCATAACATTGCACATGGTCCTTCTGCATGAAAATGTATAACATCATATTTTCCAAATATAGCCTTTATAGTTGCAAATACAGATGATGATAATGCTGCTAGTCCCTTTTTATCAATAGTAAAAACAGGTAAAATCTTAATACCTTTATACTCTTTTAAATTTTGGATTTCATAATTTTCTCCAGATACATGCTTACCTTTTCTGTTATATGCATGTACTTCATGACTACGCATAACCATTCTAGTTCCAAGTTCTTCTACTACAACTTCTACTCCACCTTCTCTAGATGGAACTCTTTTATGTCCTATCATAGCTATTTTCATAATCAATCCCCTACTTTCCACTATTCATAACTTGATTATATAAATCCATTATTTTTTCATAATGAACTGTTTTATCATATAGTTTTTCCGTTCTGATTCTAGCATTTTTCCCCATTTCTATAGTTTGATTTTCTTGATCTATTAAATAGTTAATCTTATTTGCTAAATCTATTTCATCTTTTGTCTTAAATATCATACCAGTGTGATTATCTTCTATAAATTCAGGTATTCCACCTATATTAGATCCTAGTACAGCTTTTCCATAAGCCATAGCCTCTATAATTGACATTGGTGCATTTTCATACCATTCTGAAGGTATAACTATAAATCTACTTTGCTTTATAATATTTTCTAATTCATTTCCAGTTTTGAACCCTACAAATTCTACATTTTTTATATTTTCTTTTACTACAAACTCTTTTAACTCTTTTTCTATTGGACCTGTTCCAACAATTATAAGTTTAGACTTATTTACATACTTCATAGATTTTATTAATGTATTAATCCCCTTTTCTTCAGACAATCTTCCGAAATATACAAAATAATCTTCATGTTCATAGTTAGGATTAAATTTTGATACATCCACAAAGTTAGGTATGTGAACTACTTTTTCTTTTGGAATACCAAATTCTATAAATTTATTCATGTAAAATTCACTTGGACATATAAATTTATCTACATAATCATAGCTTTTTAAAATTCTATGTGTATAAGCTTCAATTGTATTTAGCATACTATTTACAGTAGAACCCTTTATACATTTACTCTTAAAGCAATTTATAAATTTATCTGATTTACACTTTTCACATATTTCGCCATCATTAAGCATCTTATAATTAGGACATATAACTTTCAGGTCATGTACTGTATTTACTACATATGTACCATTTTTTTTAATTTCTTTTAAAATCGATGGTGATAATTGATGTTGGAATATATGTAAGTGTGCTATATCTGGATTATTATCGTTAACTATGTTCTTGACTTTCTTTTTAGCTTCAAAAGAATATATTAACTTAGCCCCATTTATAGCTTTTTCTTTTATTCCCATATTTTCATAACTTATATTTTCTATAAAATATTTAGAATATTTTGTTTCATAATTTTTATTATCTTTCATAGAAAATGGTATAACTTCATGATTATTTTCCCTAAGTAAATCCGCTAAAGCAAAATAATAGGCTTCACTTCCACCTTTTCTATAATAAAATTTATTTATATTTAGTATTTTCATATCTTACTTCCTTATATAAAATCAACTATGTTAATTATTTCTTTCATTAATTTTTCTAATTTATTATCAACTTCTATCTTTTCTCCTCCATTACATCCAAAATAAAACTTTATCTTTGGCTCAGTACCAGATGGTCTAATAGCTATCCATGAATTATCTTCTAATATAAACTTAAGAACATCTGACTTAGGTAAATCACTTATACCTTCTTTGTAGTCTCTTAATTCTTCAACCTTTATATCTGCTATTTGTCCTATATTGGCATTTCTAAAATGACTCATTATAGACTTAATTTTTTCCATTCCGTCTATACCTTTTAAAGTAATTGACTTTAACTCTTCCTTGTAGTATCCATACTTTTTGTATACTTCTTGAAGCCCTTCATATAAAGTCATTCCTTTGTCATAATAATAAGCTGCCATTTCAGATATAAGAAGTGCTGATACAACCCCATCTTTATCCCTTGCATGAGTACCAACTAAGTATCCGTAACTTTCTTCATAACCCATTATAAAAGTAGCTTCATTAGTATTTTCATACTGATGTATTTTTTCACCTATAAACTTAAATCCTGTTAAAGTATCAACACTTGAAACACCATAACTTTTTGCTATATTAGCTCCTAATTCAGATGTTACTATAGTCTTAACTATCATAGGATTGTTCATAGTTTTTATTTCATCTATTTTATTGCTTATTACATAATCAACTAATAATGAACCAACTTGGTTTCCGTTAAGTACTACATACTCACCTTCATTGTTTTTAACAACAACACCAACTCTGTCACAATCTGGATCAGTTCCTATTATTATATCTGCTCCATTTTCCTTAGCCATTGATATTGCTATATCAAATACTGCCTTTTCCTCAGGATTTGGATATTCTACTGTAGAAAATTTTGGATCAGGCATTTCTTGTTCTTTAACAACTGCAACATTTTTAAATCCTACTTCATCTAAAGCTTTTCTTATTGGTACGTTTCCAGTTCCGTGAATTGGAGTGAATATTATTTTCATATCCTTACCAACTTTGTCGATTATATCTTGTCTTATAACCTGTTCTTTTACAGCATCTATAAATGCTCTATCTACTGTTTCATCTAGTAAAGTTATTAATTCATTTTCTTCATTAGTTGTAGGTATTGTGCTATAATCTTCTATTTTATTAACTTCCTGTATAATTTCTTCCGCTATATTGGGGCATACTTGACCTCCGTCAGTCCAGTATACCTTGTATCCGTTATATTCTGGTGGATTGTGACTTGCTGTTATAACAACTCCTGCCACACATCCTAAATGTCTAACTGCAAATGAAAGTTGTGGAGTAGTTCTTAAACTATCAAATATATAAGCCTTTATTCCAC
>OCIU01001906.1_pt1 | contig 13163 bp, 9 predicted proteins | sample 1538471 | NCBI WGS metagenome assembly OCIU01 (sample SAMN04571693, study PRJEB22368) | human gut metagenome | biome: human gut; material: stool | host: Homo sapiens | place: Luxembourg | collected 2012-06-01 | reverse complement strand
GGACACGCCTGCGGCGTGAGGGTTCATAGGGTTCAAAAGGTTCAGAGGGTTCAGAGGGTGGTGGTGGCGGCTAACGCCGCAAGTTTTATAAAAAAGGGGCGCGGCTGGCGCCGCGGGTTGTGTAGAAGGGTTGTGTTCGCTTCGCTCAGGGGGCGACAGCGCCTGCGGCGCTGAGGATTGTGGTATCGCCCCTTGGGCGATGAGTATAAAGTCAGCGTTACGGGATTGGCTTTATAGGTCATATGGCATGATACGCATTCTGGTAATTGGCTCGCTGCGCTCGCCTCCCCCTATCCGGCTACGCCGGACTGCCCCCGCAAGCGGGGGCAGGATAAAACACCGCGAAACACTCTCTTCATAAATGGCTCTACAGTAAGCAAGGGTTATAGTGCCACCGCTTGCGGGGGAAAGGTGGTGACGCCAGCCACCAAAGGGGGAATGCATTTCCTCGAGCGGAGCGAGGTTGGCTTGTTTTCCTCGGGCGAAGCCCGGTTGTGAAGGTTTTTTATAAAAGGGCGCCTTCTATCAATTAAAAGGCGCCCACTTCCACCCTTTGAACCCTCTGAACCTTTTGAACCCGGGCGCCGAAAGGCGTCTGAACCCTCTTTCAAGAACAGCGCCCGGCATCTCACCGCCAGCGGTCAGCGCCTTTGTATCACTTCCCGAATTTCTTTTTGAAGGCTTCTTTTTCCGCTTCTTCTCTGGTTTTTCCTTCTTTCATGAAGCGGCGGATTTCTTTTTCCATGGCTTCATAGTCTCTGGGGATGATGCGGCTGATTCTGGGGAGGAAGCGGTTCCACTGGGCCAGGATTTCCTCTGCCCTTTCGCTTCTGGTGGAAATGTAGTGCTCTTCGATGAGTTTCCTCACTTCTTCTGCTTCCTCTTCATGATCCAGGGGGCCGGCGTGCACCATTTCGTGGTTCAGTTTCCTTTCGTCCAGGTCCACCACGTAGGCCACACCGCCGGACATGCCGGCTGCCAGGTTGAGGCCTGTGCTTCCCAGAATGACCACCCGGCCGCCGGTCATGTATTCCAGGCCGTGGTTGCCCACGCCTTCCACTACCACCGTGGCGCCGCTGTTTCTCACACAGAACCGTTCGCCGGCCCGGCCGGAGACGAAGGCTTTGCCGCCGGTGGCGCCGAAGAAGGCTACGTTTCCGATGATCACATTGTCTTCTGCTTTGAAGGCAGCTTCCCGGGGCGGATAGATGATGATTTTGCCGCCGGAAAGGCCTTTCCCTGTGTAGTCGTTGGCATCCCCTTCCAGGGTGAGGGTGAGGCCCCGGGGAATGAAGGCGCCGAAGCTCTGTCCGGCAGAGCCGGCAAAGGAGAGATGGATGGTGTCTTCCGGCAGTCCTTCTTCGCCGTACCGTCTTGAAATTTCACTGCCCACCAGGGTACCGGTGACGCGGTTCGTATTTTTGATGAAAAGTTTGGCCCGTACCGGCTTGCCTTCTTCCAGGGCCGGCCGGCACATGCGTACCAGTTTGGCCATGTCCAGGGTCTTTTCCATCTGGTGGTCCTGGGGGTTTGTGAAATGGTGGCCCACGGAAATATCGGTATAGGGCCTGAAGAGGAGGGCGTCCAGGTGGAGGGTGTCGGCCTTGGCATTGCCGGTGAGGCCTTTCTGCTTCAGCCGGTCGTTTCTTCCCACCATGTCTTCCAGGGTATGGAAGCCCAGGCGGGCCATGATTTCCCGCAGGTCTTCGGCCACGAAGCGCATGAAGTTTTCCACATATTCCGGTTTTCCAGCAAACCGTTTCCGCAGTTTTTCATTCTGGGTGCAGATGCCTACGGGGCAGGTATTCTTGTTGCAGACCCGGTACATCTGGCAGCCCAGGGCGATGAGGGGGCCGGTGCAGAAGCTGAAGCGCTCTGCCCCCAGAAGGGCCGCCATGGCCACGTCCCGGCCAGTGAGAAGCTTGCCGTCCGTTTCCAGCTTTACCCGGTCCCGGAGCTGGTTCAGCAGAAGCACCTGCTGCACTTCGGCCAGTCCGATTTCCCAGGGAAGGCCGGCATGGCGCATGCTGGTTCTGGGGGAGGCGCCGGTGCCGCCGTCATAGCCGCTGATGGTAATGCCGTCGGCCTTGGCCTTCACCACGCCGGCAGCAATGGTGCCTACGCCGCTGCCGGCAGTGAGTTTCACATTGATTTCCGCCTTCGGATTGGCATTTTTCAAATCGAAGATGAGTTCGGCCAGATCTTCGATGGAGTACACATCATGATGGGGCGGCGGGGAAATCAGGGATACGCCGGGGGTGGAGCGGCGGGTGCGGGCAATGGCAGGGTCCACTTTGCTGCCGGGAAGGTGGCCCCCTTCGCCGGGCTTGGCCCCCTGGGCGCACTTGATCTGGATTTCCGAGCCATGCACCAGGTAATTACCGGTGACGCCGAAGCGGGCGGTGGAGACCTGCTTGATTTCATCGTTCAGGCTGCTGCCGTCGGGCAGGGGCGCAAAGCGTTCGGGATCCTCGCCGCCTTCGCCGGTGTTGCTGCGGCTGTGAAGATGGTTCATGGCTTTGGCAATGCATTCATGGGCTTCCTTACTGAGGGCGCCGTAGCTCATAGCGCCGGTACGGAAATGGGAAATCAGGGAGTCCGCGCTTTCTACTTCTTCGATGGGAATGCTGCAACCGGCAGGATAGGTAAAATCCAGGAGGTCTCTGAGCCGGATCAGGGGCTCGTTCACTTTTTTGGCATAGAGTTTGTAGATTTCATAGCTTCCGGTGCGGCAGGCCTGCTGCAGGAGGCGGATGGTTTCGGCCGAAAGGATATGGGGTTCGTCGCCGTTTCTGCGGTATTTGAACACATCGCCGGCCGGAAGGCCTCTCTTCCTTTCATAGGCCTCTTCATGGCGTTTCCGGTTTTCTTCTTCTATGTCCATAAAGCCCAGGCCACCTACGGGGGATGTGGTTTCTCCAAAGCAGGTGTCTGCCACTTCCTTCCCAATGCCCAGGGCTTCAAAAATCTGGGCGCCGTGGTAGCTCTTCACTGTGGAAATCCCCATTTTCGACATCACTGCCAGGATGCCTTTCACTGAAGCGTCCATGTAGTTCCTGAGGGCTTCCTCCACTGTCACCGGTCCCAGTTTCCCCTTTTCCGCCAGGTCCGCTGCCGTGTCCAGGGCCAGGTAGGGATTGATGGCGGTGGCGCCATAGCCGATGAGGGTGCAGAAATGGTGCACTTCCCTGGGTTCTCCGGACTCCAGGATAATGCCCACATCGGGCCGCACTTTTTCACGGATCAGGAAATTGTGGAGTCCCGCCGATGCCAGAAGGGCAGGGAGGGCCAGATGGTCTTTGTTCACGCCCCGGTCCGACAGGATGAGGATATTGTGGCCCGACTTCACCGCTTCCAGGGCTTTATCAAAGAGAGCATGCAGGGCTTTCTCCATTTCCCCTTTTCCGTCGGTGTAGAGAAGGGACAGCACCACCGGACGAAGACGGTCGTCCTGCAGTTCTTTCACCGCTTCCATTTCCTCATTGGTCAGAAGGGGCCGGTCCATGGCCAGGGCGGCGGTACCCTTTTCGTCGGGGTCCATAATGTTGGCCATATTGCCCACATAGACGGTGGAAGAAGTGACGATGGACTCCCGGATGGCGTCGATGGGCGGATTGGTGACCTGGGCAAAGTTCTGCTGGAAATAATCGTAGAGCAGCCGGGGCTTTTCCGACAGCACCGCCAGCGGCGAATCCATGCCCATGGCTCCCACCGGGTCCTTGCCGGTCTGGGCCATGGGGATAATCATATCCCGCATATCTTCCTGGGTATAGCCGAAGGCCCGCTGCTCTTCCTCCAGATGCGCCGGCGCTTTCCTTTCTTTCTTCGGCAGGTCTTTCAGGTCCAGGATATGCTCCCTGCACCAGGTGCCGTAAGGATGGGCTCTGGCCATGGTATGCTTGATTTCCTCATCACTTACAATGCGCTGCTGAGAGGTGTCGATGAGAAAAATCTTTCCCGGCTCCAGACGGCCCTTGTAGAGCACTTCTTTCTGGTCCACCGGTACGGCGCCTACCTCGGAGGACAGAATGACCCGGTCATCTTTCATCACATAGTACCGGGCCGGGCGCAGGCCGTTCCGGTCCAGCATGCCGCCGATGGACACGCCGTCACAGAAGCAGATGGCCGCCGGTCCGTCCCAGGGTTCCATCATGAAATTGTGGTACCGGTAGAAATCCTTCTTTTCCCGGCTCATGGAGGAATCCTTCTCCCAGGGTTCCGGAATCATAACCATCATGGCATGGGCCAGGGAATGGCCTGCCATATGGAGATACTCCAGGCAGTTATCAAACATGGCGGAATCACTGCCTGTATCGTCCACCACCGGGAAAGCCCGGGTGAGCTCCGGATAATCCGAGGGCCGGGACTTGCTCTCCCGGGCATTGAGCCAGTTGATATTGCCGCGGATGGTATTGATTTCCCCGTTATGCACAATGTAGCGGTTCGGATGGGCCCTGGCCCAGCTGGGGAAGGTATTGGTGCTGAAGCGGGAATGAACCATGGCCATGGCAGTCTTGAAATCCAGATCCGACAGGTCCAGATAGAAATGGCGCATCTGGTCGCTGGTAAGCATGCCTTTGTACACAATGGTTTTGGAAGACAGGCTGGCAATATAGAAATCCGTACCCATGCCCTCGGAGAGGGGGATGATTTTCTTCTCCGCCCGCCGCCGGATAATGTACAGCTTCCGCTCGAAATCCATGGACTCTGTCAAGTCCGGATTTCTTCCGATAAACACCTGCAGGAAATGGGGCCGTATGCGCTTGGCCTCCTCGCCGATGAGACTTTCATCGATGGGCACCTCCCGCCAGCCCAGCACCGTCTGTCCCTCGTCCTTCACGATATCCTCAAAAATCCGCTTCTGCTCCTCCCGGAAATCATGATAGCGGTGAGCAAAAATCATGCCCACCCCGTACTGCCCCTCCGGAGGCAGGCGGAATCCCAGCACCTCGCACTCCCGCTGGAAAAACTCATGGGGAATCTGGGTCAGTATACCGGCGCCGTCACCGCTCTTCTGGTCCGCTCCTTCACCGCCCCGGTGCTTCAGGTTCTCCAGAATCTTCAAGGCATCATCCACAATGCCATAGGAACGCTTTCCCTTGATATTTGCCACAAAACCGATACCGCAGGCATCATGCTCATTCCTCGGATCATACAGCCCCTGGGGCTTTGGTAAATCTCTCCATACATCTCCCATACTCCGTGCCTCCCGTAGAAACAAAAAACCGGACAGGCAGCTGAAAAGCTGCTTCGTCCGGCATCGGAAAACTTAAGTTGTATTTTGTATTATAGCACTATGATAAAGTGAGGTAAATAGGAATTTTGTGCGGCTTCGCCGCAGGTTTTAAAAAAGGGGCGCGGCTTTCGCCGCGGGTTGTGTAGAAGGGTTGTGAAGGAAAAGGTTCTTAGGATTGACCGGCCTGACGGCCGGAGGGTTCTTAAGTTTGACGGCCTTTCAGGCCGAGGGTTGTGGTATCGCCCTTACGGGCGATGAGTATTATAATGCCGCCTTTCGGCGGTCACGTCCACATCGAGTATCATAATCATTCTTCCCCTCGTCTACCCCTTCACCGCTCAACGCATAGCGAAGAATAAAGTCCCCCCGCCGGGGGGAAGGTGGTGGCGCCAGCCACCAAAAGGGGTGCATTTCCGACGCCCGCAGGGCGGTTGTATGGTTTTTCTACGGGCGATAGCCCGGTTGTCCGGTTTTCGCCGCCAAAGGCGGCATAAAAAATGGCGCCCGAAAGGGCGCCATACCTTCCCAGCGGAGCGGTGCTATATACCTCCCGAGGGCGAGAGTCCTCAACCCGCCTGTAAGGCGAAGCCGTTCACAGGCAGAACCCTGGCAGCCCAGGGCCGAAAGGCCCGGCGGCTGGCTCAACCCTCACGCCCGTAAGGGCGTGTCAACCTTCGGGAATACTGGAAAGCACCGCCCAGGTCCCGGTCCCGATCTCGACCGCGCCGAAAGGCGCCTGAACCCTCACGCCCCAAAGGGCGTGTTCCCATCCCTATCTTCCACTCCCCCTATCCCCTTCCATAGGATATAATAAAGGAAATCTATTCCCTAAGGAGCACGAAATGATACAGGAAACAGCCTATGCCAAAATCAACCTCACCCTGTCTGTAGGTCAAAAAAGGACGGACGGATACCATGACATTGATTCCGTCATGCACTCTATCTCCCTCTCTGACACCATTACCCTGGAAAAGGCAGACACCACCACCTTGACCGTGGTCAAAGGCAGCGCCCCGGAGGGCCGGGACAATCTTATGATGAAGGCAGCGGAGCTTTTTCTCCAAAAAAAGCAGCTGCCCGGCGTTTCCATGACCCTTGCCAAGGAAATCCCCTCCCAGGCGGGTATGGGCGGCGGCTCCTCCGATGCGGCCGCTGTGCTCCGCGGCCTCGCTGCCCTGTATGAAACCGGCGACTCCCCTTCCGACCTGGCCGCCATGGGTGCTTCCCTGGGCGCCGACATTCCCTTCTGCGTCGCCGGCGGCGCCGCCCGCTGCGAAGGCATCGGCGATAAGCTCACCGCCCTGCCTCCCTGGGAAGGGCTTCCTCTTCTCATCATCCGTCCCCAGACCTCTGAATCCACCGCCAGAGCCTACGCCGCCATCGACGCCCTTCCAAAGCGCCTGAAAGACAATACCGGCAGCTGCATCAAAGCCCTTCAAACAAGAAACCTTACCCTTCTCCTTTCCTCCCTGGCCAATGATTTTGAACCGGCCCTTTTCCCACTGGACCCCATCCTTCAGGAAACGGCCTGCGCCCTTCACGCCCTTTCCCGCCCCGTCCTGATGACAGGCTCCGGCTCCGCCTTCTTCATGATATTGGAAAATGAAGGTGAAGGAGCATCCCTCCGCCGGGAGCTCAAAAATGCCCATCCCCTCTGGTTTGTAGAAGAAGCGGAAACTACGGGCCCCGCCCTCGCCGAAAACGACTGAACCCATTCCTGCCACCGGGCGCAGCAGGAATGTTACCCGCAGTAAGTGGAAATCGGAAGGCCTTTGCTGCCTTCGGAGTCATCGGCAAGAGGACGCGAAACCTCCCATGGCTTTTTTCACATTTTAAATTCTTTCATGCAAAAGGCCGCGGATTTCTCCGCGGCCTTTGCCGTTTATACCTCAGCCTTCTACGAGGTCACCGGTATCGATTCTCCGAATCCCTGCCAGAGGCATGGAGGAGAGACCTGCCAGGGCGGTCCCTGCATCCAGGAGCTCCTGGTCCGTAGCGCCCAGTTTGATCTGTCCCAGAGACATGGTCTTCACGGCGGTTTTGCCGTGGCCGTCAATACCATTCTCGAAACGAATCTGAACCTTTACGTCGTATGCTTCCTTTTTCACTGCCATAGTATGACTTCCTTTCTACCTTTACAACAACTTACGCCAGAACTTACGCCAGCTCTTCTTCGGAGGTGGTGATTACAGTGGCTTTTTCCAGGCCCGTCACATCTGCCCCTGCGCTGGTGATGAGGACGGGAATCATTTTCGCTGCTGCCGCTTTGACTTCGTCCAGAGTCACATTATCCCTGGGATTGGCCAGGGTAATGGTCATGGTGGATTTACTGTTGGTTTTGAATACGAGTGCCAGATTTTTCATGGGTATCCTTCCTTTCTAAATGAAATCTCCAGGAGAACCGCAGAAAGCCTGCCGCCCGGGCCGGCTCCGCTCTCTTCGTTTCTCTGTGTACATAGTCCGGTCGAGGAATGCCCAGTCTCAAGGAGGGGAAATAAAAATTTCCTCTTTCCGACGCTTTTCCATCCCCCTGATGGAGGGCCCTGTGCAGACTTCCTGTTTCCATCGGCCCCCGGAGCGCTTTTCCAGCTGCCCTGAAGGGGTTTCTGTCATGTTCCCTCGCGCTCACTGCAGGGCCCGTCAGGAATCTGCCGGCGGCCCCTTCCTTGCAGCCCCTATCTCCATTTGTTATGATATGCTCGTAAAACAGGCTGAAAGGATGATTTCATGACCACTGACAGAAAAAAGGGGCTCCTCTTTGCCTCTGCCGGCTCCGTCTTCTGGGGAAGCAGCGGCATTGCAGGCCAGTTCCTTCTGATTAATGAACATATAGCCCCTGCATGGCTTACCTTTTTCCGGCTCCTGACGGCCGGATTTCTTTTACTTCTTCTGACCCATTTCTTCAAAGGAAATATATCCGCCCTGTGGAAAGACCGGAAGGATCGCCGGGACCTCCTCATTTTCAGTGCCTTCGGCATGCTGGGCACCCAGTACGGCTACTTTGCCTCTATCCAATACAGCAATGCTCCTACCGCTACCATTCTGGAATACCTCATGCCTATCCTCATCATTTTCTGGTACTGCCTGTCAGAAAAGAGGCGGCCTCGGATGAGGGAGCTCTTCTGCGCCTTCTTCGCTATAGCCGGCACGGCCCTCATTGCCACGGGCGGTGACTTCAAAAGTCTCGCCATTTCTGAAAAAGCCCTCTTCTGGGGCCTTCTCTCAGCCCTGGCCTGTGCCATCTATACAGTGGAACCGGTGCGCATCATTAAGAAATACGGAGCGCCCCTGGTGGTAGGCTGGGGCATGTTCACCGCCTCCTTCTTTCTCCTGCCGGTGACAGCCCTCACGCCTTTCACCGGCACCGTGGATACATCCGTGCTCCTTGCCTTTGCTTATGTGGTCATTTTCGGCACGGTCTGCTCCTTTGTTCTCTACCTCAGCAGCGTAGCCTATATCCTTCCCACGGAAGCCAGCATTATTTCTGCCATCGAGCCGCTGTCCTCCATTCTTTTTTCCTTTCTCATCTTCCGCCTCACCTTCGGTTTCTGGGAACTCCTCGGCATGGCCCTCATCATCCTGGCCGTGGCAGCGGTGGCAAGGAAATAAGGGACCCATTCGCTGGAAAACCCCTGCCTGCCGTCATCCATGCGCTTTGCAGATTTGCGGGGAAACCGTATTTCCACAGGCAGTAAGGCTCAGACGCCTTTGGCGCCCGGATGCAAGCCGCCATGGGGCTCCGCCCCTGGATGGCCCCATAGCTCCACCCCTTTCTGCTTCACATATTGACGCAGGTCAATCTATGTGCTATGCTCTTCAATATATTGATGTCGGTAAATACGAGGAGGTCCCTAAACCTATGCCAAAAGAACAAATCATCATGCTGAAGGCCATCACCGATGAAAGCCGCCTTCGCATTATCAAACTGCTTGAGCAGGGCGAACAATGCGCCTGCGTGCTTCTGGAAAATCTCCATTTTTCCCAGCCCACCCTGTCCCACCACATGAAAGTACTCTGTGAGGCCGGTCTGGTTAACAGCCGAAAAGAAGGCCGATGGGTGTATTACTCCCTGAACCAGGCCAATGGCCGGGAGCTCGCCCGGTTCATCGAGGATTTGTTTCAGGTAACAAACACAGGAGATGACCATCATGCCTGCTGCTGATACAGGAAGAAATATGAGTTTCTTCCAGCGCTATCTCACCCTGTGGGTGCTGCTATGCATGGCACTGGGCGTGGCCCTGGGCCACTTCCTTCCCGCCCTGCCCCGCTTTCTGGGGCGCCTGCAGATAGATGGCATTTCTCTTCCCATGGCAGTGCTCATCTGGATCATGATTTACCCCATGATGATTAAGGTCGATTTCCAGAGTATCAAACAGGCCGGAAAAAATGGGAAAGGCCTTCTGGTGACCTGGGTGACGAACTGGCTCATTAAGCCCTTCACCATGTACGGCATTGCCGCCTTTTTCCTCTTCCACCTGTTTGGCGCCTTCATGGATCCGGAGCTGGCCAGACAGTACCTGGCCGGTGCCGTCCTTCTGGGCGCCGCGCCCTGCACGGCCATGGTCTTTGTGTGGAGCACTCTCACCCATGGAAATCCGGCGTACACAGTGGTACAGGTGGCCACCAACGACCTGATCATCCTGGTGGCCTTCGTGCCGATTGTGAAATTCCTTCTGGGCGTTTCCCAGGTTTCCGTTCCCTATGACATTCTCTTTGTCAGTGTCTTCCTTTTTGTAGTCATTCCTCTAGCCGGCGGCGTACTGACCCGCCGTCTGGTGGTGAAGAACCGGGGCGAAGCCTATCTGGATAAGGTTTTCATCCACAAGTTCGACCATGTAACCACGGCAGGCCTTCTTCTCACCCTGGTCATCATCTTCAGCTCCCAGGCAGACATGATCCTTTCCAATCCCCTGCACATCCTTCTCATCGCAGTACCCTTAACCATTCAGACCTTCCTTATCTTCTTCCTGGCCTATGGAGCTGCCCATATGCTGAAGCTTCCTTTTTCCATCGCCGCCCCTGCCGGCATGATCGGCGCTTCCAATTTCTTTGAACTTTCCGTGGCAGTGGCTGTAGCCCTCTTCGGTGCCTCCAGCCCTGCCGCCCTGGCCACCACCGTAGGCGTCCTCACGGAAGTGCCGGTCATGCTCACCCTGGTCGAAATCGCCAACCATACGAAAGGATGGTTTTCCCATGAATCATAAACCGGTGATTGCCTTCCTCTGCATCCACAACGCCTGCCGCAAGGGGGCCTCCTCCCTTTGAAGTGAGATTTCTCCGCGCCCCAGCACTTTCGTCTATATGGCAGGGAAACGGAGAGAGTACCTGTGTCAATTCGTTTCTTGTAATAAGTATAGGAAACAGCTGATAAAAACAATAAAATGTATTTCATAGTGACAGCTGCAGCAAAAAAGAACCTTTGAGATTTCTCAAAGGTGCTGATTTTATCATGGTGCGCTTGGGGAGATTCGAACTCCCGACACACGGTTTAGGAAATCTAGAGTCTTGGGTTTATAGTCCTTCTTTATTGCTTATTTTCTCTGTATTTATCGTAATTTCATAAATTATTTGTTTCCCTTTGTTGCCCTATGTTTACCTTAATTTTCCTTTGTTAAGGTGCAAAATAAGGTGCAGAAATATTCTTGTTTTATTCGATAATATCAGATGTTTCCTCTTTGTTCAACTCATCGTATTGGCTTTCAAGGGCGCTCACTGCTTTCTGTGCGCCTTCTTCTTGTGCATGGGTGTAAACATTCAAGGTAGTGCTAATATTGGAATGGCCTAAATTTTCCGATACCGTTGGGATAGGAACATTAGCATTTATCAGCGTGGAACCATAGGTATGGCGCATTTCATGTATTGTCCATGTTTTTGGGAGCCCTGCTTTTACTAAAATACTCTTAAATGTCCTATACATGTTTGAGGGAGCCATAGGCTTATTGTTTTTAGTGTGAAAGACAAAGGGGCAGACACCATTATTATAGGGAGCCAACACCCTTTCTAATTCCTTCATAACATTGGGGGGCATGGGAATATCTCTCTTACTTTTTTCTGTTTTAGGTGTATCAATGGCGAGGCCATCGACTTCTGTTAGCGTTTTCCTAATGTGTATCGTATTTGTAGAAAAATCCATATCTTCCCAATAAAGCCCCATTAATTCCCCTCTTCTTTCACCACCATTGAGAGCGAGTAAAATAAATGGATAGATGAGGCCATTAAGGTGCTTATTCATTCTACTCTCTTCATAATATTCTTTAGCAGTAGAAAGTAATTGTTCTATTACATCTTTAGGGAGCGCCTTTGTTTTCCTAGGGCTTTGGGTGCTTTTTATCTTCTCTGCTTTATCTAATGGGTTGTGCGCTATCACATCTTCTGAGATGGCAAATTTAAAAAGGTTATTTAACAAATTCCATATATTCTTTTGGGTTTGTCCTGCTTTTTTCTCTTTCTGTAAACCATCGAAAAAGGTATTGAGTTGGGCCGTGTTTATGCTTTGGAGTTTCTTACTGCCAAAGGCAGGATAAAGACGTCTTTCAAAAATTCTTATGTTATTGACGTATGTTGTCTTTTTCCACCGTGTTTCTTTATGGGAAATATAGCGCTTTGAGAACTCTTTAAAAGTAACAGGGCTTTTCTTCACTAAGGCATTGTATTCATCTGCCTGTTGCATTTTCTTCTTGAGGGCTATAAAGTCCTTTTTATTCGTCTGAGGGGTGACATATTGGCGGGTACCGTCCTTTGTTGTAAAATAGCCTCTCCATTTTCCATCTCTGAAAAAGACACTGCCTTCCCCTTTATTCGCCCTTATCTTGCCCATAATAGCCCTTCTTTCAGTTTTTTGAGAATATAAATATTACTGGATTATCTCAAATATATTATAATTTATCGCAATCGTCAAGATTGACAATTAATTTTATAAGGTGTAAATGATAAATTCCTTTTAAAAGGGCTATAAGCATTCCCCATGCCCTTCATGACAAATATATCAATAGAGTGCAGGGGGCGCTAAATAGCCCTGTTTAAACGTGTTCTATTCCTGTATGTCGTGGCTATTGCCATAAGACACAGAGAGGACACACATGGGGAAGACACCCCCTCTATTCATCTGTACGATATTTTATAAAAAAATTGTGAAAGGGCATTTAATAAATTGAAAGAATTTCTATCCCCCCTCTCCCCCTCACTATGTAACAAAAACAGGCACACATAGGATAATGATTTTTATTGTCTCACTATTATAGTTACTAGCCAATAGGCACGGTATTAAGAGAAAGTAAACGTGGCCCAAAGACACTAAAAGGAGCTATTGGAACACTATTATACAAAACAGGTAATAGGCACACATAACGAAGGAAGAAAGACTTATTCACAGAAGGGGGGTGAGATAATGAAAAATGATGTATGGTGTTTAATGCTTTCCCAAAATACAGGGGTAGTCATGTATGGGCCTAAAAAGGTAAGTAGGAAAAAGCCAGTATCAGAGGCAGAAAGCATAGATGACAAAGAGCAAGAAGAATACTTAAAAAACCTTAAAAAATATAGGGCAAGAAAAAAGAGAGAGTGTAAAAAGTTACAGGGGGTGGCAGAGTTTATAGAGAGCAAGGGAGATGCAGAGCAGATAAAATACTATGGGCAGATATGTAATGGGGCCATAAAGCATTTAGCATTCTTTAAATATCTTATTGCTTGGGGAGAGAAAAACAATAAAAGTATTTCGCTGAGTAGCTTTAGAAAACAAATTAAAGAGGGAGCAGTAGCTAAAGAATGGCAAAAAATACGCCAATGGTGCAGTAGGCAGAAAAGCAATGGCAATGAGGAGATGGCAGTAGCTATCACTATTGGGAGAACCAATAGGGGGTGGTATTCTTTAAGGGTAGTGTAAAATATTTTGTGTAAATGAATCTTGCTCAAAATATTTTCATACCTC
>OCIU01001904.1_pt1 | contig 13173 bp, 10 predicted proteins | sample 1538471 | NCBI WGS metagenome assembly OCIU01 (sample SAMN04571693, study PRJEB22368) | human gut metagenome | biome: human gut; material: stool | host: Homo sapiens | place: Luxembourg | collected 2012-06-01 | reverse complement strand
AATCCGATTGGACGGCGGACGGAATCCGATTGGACGGCGGACGCAAACGGTGGATTTGCGTAGATGTAGCTTCAGGGGGTGCACGCTTATCCGCTACATCTTCTCCTCCTCATGCTGCAGGCAGAAGCGCTCTCCGAGTGCTAAGCCTTCCTCGTAGAGCCGCTGCAGCTTGGCTACATCCTTCTCCATGCGGTCTACCTCCATAGGACGTTCGGGTCGAATGCACACCACCTTGCCCTCGTCCTCGAGTCGCTCCACCAGTGCGAGCTGCTCGTTGTAGACGCGCATACGATGGCTGAGTGCCACGCGCAGGCGCGGATACTTCTTGTATATGAAATGCGGAATCTTTATGTCGTGCCCCGATTTGCGATAGCCGCGGTTGCGCGTCAGCACGAGCACGTTCTGCGCATGACCGGTAGCCATTGCGCGCTCCACTGGTATCGAGTCGACGATGCCGCCGTCGAGCATCGGTATGCCGTCCACGTTCGTTATCTTGCAGACATAAGGCAGCGAAGCCGAAGCACGCACGGCGTCGAGCGCACGCTGGCGGTCGTGACGCTCGGTGAGGTACATCGGACGCCCCGTGAGACAGTTGGTTGTAACCATCTCGAACGTAGCCGGATTGTTGAAATAAGCGTCGTAGTCGAACGGCACATACTCGTTCGGCACCTTGTCGTAGAGCAGTTCGGCGTCGAAGATGCAGCCCTGCGTGAGCAGGTAGCGCAGTCCGATGAAGTGGAACTTGTCCATGTAGTCGATGTTCGTAATGCGTGCGCGCCCAGGCTGCCTACTCATGTACGACATGCCGTTGCCCGCTCCTGCCGACACCGCCACCACATAGTTGAAATACATGTTGTGCTTCATGAACGCATCAAGCACACCGCACGTGAAGACGCCGCGCATTCCGCCGCCTTCGAGCACCAATCCAGTGTTGTTATCCAGTTTCATAGTATTGTTGTTTTTTCCTTTCTTTCTTTTAAGCCGAACTAAGCCTTTCTAAGCCTCTTTAAGCCTTTCTGAACTTTTGCTAACTAAGCCCTCCCCGACGGGGAGGGTTGGGAGGGGCTTTTTACTTTTAAATAAACGTTCGTCTCTTTGCGTCCGAACCCCAGCTTCTGGTACATACGGTTAGCCGCCACACGTGCAGGTCGCGACGTGAGCATGAGCGTGTCGTAGCCCTCGTGCTCAGCGAAGTCGGCAGCGAAGTTGAAGAGACGCTCGCCGAGATGAATACCGCGACACTTCTCGTCTACCACGAGGTCCTCCATCCACGCCTTGCGACCCGTTGGCGAAGTGTAGAAGCCGACGGTGCACATACCCATCACCTCGCCGTCTACCGCGAGCAGCAGCAGGCGGCTGTTAGGCTCCTCCACAATGCGCTGCAGGCGTTCGGCGCTCATCTCGCAGGGCGAAGAACACAGCTGCTTCAGCAGTCGGTTTACAGCCGCCACGTACTCGGGCTTGCTGCTCTTCGCCTCAAAAATATCTATCTGTGACATTTCGTAACCATTTATTGTTATGTATCGCTGCAAAGGTAAAAACAATTTGCGGAAAAAGAGCAAAGAAAAACCCGAAATTACGACGCCGGGCAGACAATAATTTCGTAATTTTGCAGAGAACATAACCATCACGAAGAATGATAAAAGTCACGATACTCATGCCCGTTTACAACGGCAGCCGATACTTGCAGCGCTCAATAGGGTCGCTGACGGCGCAGACATACACAGATTGGGAGCTTGTAGCGCTCGACGACGAGTCGACCGACGACAGCCTGAGCGTACTGAAGCAACTGGCTGCTGCCGACAAGCGCATAAAGATAATGAGCAAGCTGAACGACGGCAAGGGCAACACGGCGCGCAACATAAGCATAATGAGCAAGGAGGCTGAGGGCGACTACATATTCTATATGTCGCAGGACGACTATCTGTCTGCCGATCTGCTGCAGAATGCCGTGTCTCGCGCCGAGGAAACGGGGGCAGAGATTGTGATTCCTGACATGCTGCTCGCCAACGCCGACGGTTCTACGGAGCAAGCGAAAGGCTCGTTCGCGCCCGACGGCGACTACTCCACCCTGCTCTCTGGCGATGAGGCGTTCGCCGCGTGCATCGACTTCTCGATACACGGCTTTGCGCTTATCCACCGCCGGTTGATGTTCGCCGCCGACTGCGACACAAGCTACTTCGACAGCGACGAGTACAACACGCGCGTGCAGTATCTGCGTGCCAACAAAACGGCGTTCTGCCACGGCACGTTCTTCTACTATCAGGGCAACGCAGAGGCTATGACGAAGAAGTTCGCGCCAAAGCAGTTCCAGCGGCTCAACACGGCGCTGATGCTCGGCAAGAAGGCTGAGCAGGAGAAGATGAAGAAGGAGGTGATGGCGAAGATGAGGCGTTGGCAGATGCAGGTGTATCTGAACGTGCTCATGCTGCTGTTCAACAACGCCGCCAACATGAGCCAAGCTGAATACAAGGAGGCGGTGAAGCGCTTCAGACAATTCGAGCACGGCGTGCGCTTCGGCGGATACAGACGCAGCACGCTGAAGGGCTTCGGCATGTACGAGAAGGCTTTGGCTATGGTCTACTTCGCCTGCGGCACATGCCGACACCTCAGCTTGCTGCACAGCGCCTACAAGCGTCTGAAGCGTTAACTCTAAGAACGGCGCACGAACTTGCGCTTTATGCGGTTGACGATGTCGATGTCTACGTGTCGGCGCATTATCGAGAGCGTATAAGCAAGGTCGAGAACCAGAAGCAACGTGCCGACCGACACGTATATCCACACATTGTCTACGAACGTGAGCAGACTGGTGAGCACTCCGATGCTTGCATGCACGGATATTATCTTCAGCTGCGCTACGGAGAGCTTGTAGCCATAAGCCACACGGCAGAAGCCGGCTGCCACGAACACCTCAAGCACCGAGGCTACGGTCATGCCGACACCCATACCCAGGAGTCCGTAGCGGCTGTAGCCGAGGATAGCCATAGTGAGAAGCAAGGCGTCGTTCACCAGTTCGATGCAAAGAAAACGCTTCGAGTCGCCACGCGACAAGGCGATATACTCTATAGGCAGGAAGATGGCGCGGGCGTACATAGCCAATGCCGCCACCTGCATCATCGGCAATACGGGCAAGAACTTGCCGCTATAAAGCATCGGCAACAGAACGGGCATGGCAAGGATAAAGAACACGAGCATCGGCGAAACGAGATGCAACGACACTTCTATCTGCTTGTTGACCGTGAGGTTGAACTCACGACCCAACTTGCTTATAGACGACAAGCGCGGATAGTAGTCGGTCTCCATAGCCGTGAACACGGTGCCTACATAGGTGAATATCATTACGTATGCGGCGTTGTACAGACCTACGGTGTCTACGCCGTCTACATTACTAATATATGCTCGTATAGCCATCTCTACCCCACTGCCTGCCATGCCGGCTATGACAAACGCTACGCCGAGTTTCAAGAAGCCGAAACCTTCGCACAACAGCGACCGGCGGAAGTTGAGACGAAACGGATAGGCTCGCAGCGAATAGCGCATAACGATGATGGTCTGCAGCAGTATAACGAGCAGCAACGACGGTATGATGCCTTTGCTGCCGAAGAAATAGTAGATAGGTACGGACACGAAGAGGGTCACAATCATAGCGTAGACTGAGTTCTCGGCTATGTCGCGCAGACGGCGTGTGGCTTTCAGAATGGCAAGTTCGCCGGTGGAGAGCGTCGTCAGAGCCACCACTGGCGCAAGCAGAACGAAGTGAAGCGTGTGGTTGCCGAAAGAGAAGGTCCACCTGCTGAGCAACGGCGACAGCACTACGCACACCAGTAAGCCCAACAGCGAGGTGATAAGACACCAATGGCGGAACACGCTGATGCTACGCAGAAGGCGATCGGTGTCGCCGCAATCGTAAGCGCCCGACATGTTGCGCACCGCACTTATGGAGAGTCCGAGATTGGTAGAGTCGCCAACAAGCTTTATGGTAGAGGAGAACAAAGCCAACAAGCCCATACCCATCGGACCAAGAATGAGCGCAACGAGCTTGTTGCGCACCAGTCCGACGAGGATACCGAGCACCTGAACACCGCCAAACAAGCCGGTGTACTTTAGTATATGTGAATAGCTATTCTGTTTTTCCATCATATAATGTAACGTAATATAAATTATTTTATTACTTTTGCAATGATAAATATCACATGAATACAACCTACATGACTATGAATTCAAGAAAATATATGCTTTTTGCGCTCCTGCTGTCTACAACGATGGTTTGCGCGCAGCAGAAGAAGGCTAAGCCCGTAGCACGTAAGAATGCTAAACCCGCCGCTGCCGCACAGATGACCGCCAAGCAGCATGAGATATTCAGCAACATGCTGCCCAACACGCAGAAGATATTCGTGGTGGACAGCACTGTCGTCGACAAAGACAGCGTGCTGGAGGCTATTCCGCTCTCGCCGAAGTACGGCAAGTTCGTAAGCTACAACAGCTTCTTCGACACCGACACGCAGCCCAACCAGTATGTCTTCATCAACGGTTTCGCCAACAAGTGCTACTACACCGAGGTGGCTGGCAAAGACAGCGTGCAGCATCTGTACATGCGCAACAAACTGGGCGACGGTTGGGGCGAGCCTCACCGCATCAGCGAGATTGACAAGAAGCTTACCGACATGAGCTACCCGTTCCTCTCGTCAGACGGTCAGACGCTATACATCGCCGGCAAGTCTAACGACGCTCTCGGAAAGCGCGACATCTACGTGGCTAAGTACAACGCCGACGAGGGCACATACTTCGAGCCGGAGAACATCGGTCTGCCGTTCAACTCGCACGACGACGACTTCGTCTACGTGGAGGCTGACGCCGAACGCTTCGCATGGTTTGCCACTACTCGCCGACAGCCGGCGGGCAAGGCGTGTGTCTATGCGTTCGTTCTGCCCGAACAGCGCACCAACTACGATATGGACGACATGACAGACGCGCAGATAGAGAGTCGCGCAGCGCTGATGCGCATCCGCGAGACATGGCCTACACCCGAGATAAGAAAGGGCGCGCTAAAGAAGCTCAACGCCATAAAGAAGGAGACGGCAAGCCGAGTGGTGAACGACGAGAAGGTGAACTTCGTTGTGAACGACGACTTGGTGTATACAGACATAAACAGTTTCCGCAGCAACTCGACACGCCAGATGTACTTCGAGGTGGTGAGACTGCGCAACGATATCAAGAACAAGCAGACGAGCCTTGAGGTGATGCGCCAGAAGTATCACAACGCGAATCCGAGCAACCGCGAATCGCTCACAAGACACATTCTGCAGCTCGAACAGCAGCTCGACGATGCGAGACGAATGCTGAAGAAAACCGAGACCGACCTGCGCAATGCGGAGAACATACTGCTGAAGAAATAGATCTGACGGAAGACGAACAGTAAAAATCTCAAACTAATTTAATATAAACAATCAAACGAAAGGACATCGGATTATGGAGAAGAAATATTTTGCTGAGTCTGAACTCATCATCAACGAAGATGGCAGCATCTTCCACTTGCATGTTAAGCCCGCACAGCTCGCCGACAAGGTGATTCTCGTGGGCGATCCGGGACGCGTAGACCTCGTGGCTTCTCACTTCGAGACCAAGGAGTGCGCCGTTGAGAGCCGCGAGTTCCGCACCGTTACCGGCACTTACAAGGGCAAGCGCATAACGGTTATATCTACCGGCATCGGCTGCGACAACATCGATATCGTGATGAACGAGGTTGACGCGCTGGCTAATATCGACTTCGAGACACGCCATGAGAAGGAGACACTGCGCTCGCTCGAGATTGTGCGCATCGGCACATGCGGCGGACTGCAGCTCTATACGCCTGCCGGCACATTCGTTTGCTCGGAATACTCTATCGGTTTCGACGGCTTGCTCAACTTCTACGCCGGACGCAACGCTGTCTGCGACTTGCAGATGGAGCGCGCGCTGCTCAACCACCTCGGCTGGTCGGGCAATATGTGCCAGCCTGCGCCGTACGCCATCGCTGCCGACAAGGAGCTTGTGGAGCGCATCGCAAAAGACGACATGGTGCGCGGCATAACAGTGGCGTGCGGAGGCTTCTTCGGTCCGCAGGGACGCGAACTGCGCGTGCCGCTTACCGACCCCAACCAGAACGAGAAGCTGGAGAACTTCGAGTATAACGGCAAGCACATCACCAACTTCGAGATGGAAAGCTCGGCGCTCGCTGGACTTGCTCGCCTCATGGGTCACAAAGCCACAACGGTTTGCATGGTTATCGCCAACCGCCGCATAAAGAAGGCGGACACAAGCTACAAGAACCATATCGACAACCTCATAAAGGAGGTGCTCGAAAGACTGTAAAGGACATATAAAGACATAAAAAAGCTCCTGCAGAACATCCTGCAGGAGCTTTTTTTGTAGGAGGGTATGGCCTCCTATATATCTTTATATTGCTGTCGGGTAAAACTGATAATGTGGTCAAAGACGGGCTGAAAGCCCAACTATCACATAGCCCAGGGCAGCGCCCTGGGTAAACATTATACCCCACATCTACATTCGCCCAGAAAGGGCAAAAGCCTAATTATTAAGGTGTTGCCCTTACTATGGCAATATCTTTATCCTTTGAGCTTGATTGTAAGCTTCTCGAGCATATCCTTTGTCATAGCGTCGAGGTCGTAAGCCGGACACCAGTCCCACTCTTCGCGAGCGCAGGTGTCGTCCATGCGGTCTGGCCAGCTCTCGGCGATGCTCTGCTTCAGCGGGTCTACGTCGTAAACCATCTCGAACTCAGGCTTGTACTTCTTGATTGCAGCGAACACAGTCTCTGGTGCGAAGCTGAGCGAAGCGATGTTGAACGCGTTGCGGTGTACAAGGCGTGCAGGGTCTGCCTCCATGATGTCTACGGCAGCCTTCAATGCGTCTGGCATGTAAATCATGTCCATGAGTGTGCCTTCCTTAATCGGACAAACGAACTTCTCGCCACGAACAGCCGAGTAGTAGATGTCTACTGCGTAGTCGGTTGTGCCGCCACCCGGAGGTGTAACGTAAGAGATAACGCCAGGGAAACGCACGGCGCGTGTGTCTACACCATACTTATTATGGTAGTAGTCGCTCAGAAGCTCTGTAGTAACCTTCGAAATGCCGTAGATAGTGCGCGGACGCTGGATAGTGTCCTGCGGTGTGAGCATCTTCGGTGTGCTCAAGCCGAACGAACCGATTGAACTCGGAGTGAACACAGCGCAGCCGTGCTCGCGAGCTACTTCGAGGATGTTCCACAGACCGTCGATACCAATCTTCCAAGCGAGACGCGGCTTCGACTCGGCAACGACAGACAGCAATGCTGCGAGGTTGTAGATGGCGTCGATGTTGTACTTCTTCACAACGTCGGCAATCATCTGTGGGTTCGTTACATCGCACTCAGCCATCGGACCAGCCTCAGCAAGTTCACCCTTCGGCTCAGCGCCCTTAATGTAACCAGCTACTACATTTGCGTTTCCGTAAATGCCTCTTAACTTCCTTGTAAGCTCCGAGCCAATCTGACCAGTTGAGCCTATTACCAAGATATTGTTCATCGTATATGTATTTAAGCGTTTATGAATACAAAGGAAAGAAAAAATTTTCACACAGCAATACAAAATCGCTCATTTTTTTTCTTTCCGCTGAAAAAACTACTATAAACATTTTTTTGTCTCGAAAATAATGAGTTAATTTGCATTGTAATAACTGAAACTTTTAAATAACCTATCTCATGTACGGAAAAGTAAAAGAACATCTCGCTGCCGCTTTGGAGAATCTGAAGCAAGCAGGTCTCTACAAAGAGGAACGTATCATTGAAAGCCCTCAGCAGGCTGCAATCCAGGTAAATGGTAAGGAAGTGCTCAACTTCTGCGCCAACAACTATCTTGGTCTGTCTAACAATCCGCGCCTCATCGAGGGTGCGAAGAAGATGATGGACCGCCGCGGTTTCGGCATGTCGTCAGTGCGCTTCATCTGCGGCACACAGGACATACACAAGGAGCTTGAGGCTGCCATCTCTGAGTATTTCCAGACAGAAGACACCATATTATATGCTGCCTGCTTCGACGCCAATGGTGGTTTGTTCGGCTCGTTCCTCACCGACGAGGACGCTATCATCTCTGACGCACTCAACCACGCTTCTATCATCGACGGCGTGCGTCTGTGCAAGGCTAAGCGCTACCGCTACGCCAACGCCAACATGGAGGAACTGGAGAAGTGCTTGCAGGAGGCTCAGGCTCAGCGCTTCCGCATCATCTGCACCGACGGCGTGTTCTCTATGGACGGCAACGTCGCTCCGATGGACAAGATCTGCGACTTGGCAGAGAAGTACGACGCTCTCGTAATGGTAGACGAGTCGCACTCGGCTGGCGTTGTAGGCGCTACGGGTCACGGCGTGAGCGAACTGTGCAAGACATACGGTCGTGTGGATATCTACACCGGCACACTGGGCAAGGCTTTCGGCGGCGCTCTCGGTGGATTCACAACTGGCCGCAAGGAGATTATCGACATGCTGCGCCAGAGCAGTCGTCCGTATCTCTTCTCTAACTCACTGGCTCCGTCTATCATCGGCGCAAGTCTCGAGGTATTCAAGATGCTTAAGGAGGACAACTCTATACACGACCGCCTCGTAGAGAACGTCAACTACTTCCGCGACAAGATGATGGCTGCAGGCTTCGACATCAAGCCTACACAGAGTGCCATCTGCGCAGTTATGCTCTACGATGCTCCGCTTTCTCAGCGCTACGCTAACCGCCTGCTCGAGGAAGGCATCTACGTTACGGGCTTCTACTACCCGGTTGTGCCGAAGGGCGAGGCTCGCATCCGCGTTCAGCTCTCTGCCGGACATACACGCGAACAGCTCGACAAGGCTATCGCTGCGTTCGTCAAGGTGGGCAAAGAGCTTGGAGTGCTGAAGTAAGAGTAAAAAAGTAAAAGAGTAAAAGAGTAAAAAAGTAAAAAGACTTTTAAAAGCAAAACGATAAAAAAAGAGGTTATGACCGGTTGGTCATAACCTCTTTTTTTATTCAGTTGAGAGTTTTACTTAGTTGAGAGTTGAAAGTTTAGAGTTGAGAGTTATGATTACCTTAGAGTATTGAGTTTCTTGTTTACCCTACACCTATTAAAGGTAATCATAACTCTCAACTCTAAACTTTCAATTCTCAACTAATCATAATTACTTGATAGTCGTTTTCTTTCCGTCTACGACATACACGCCTGCTGCGGGCTTGCCGCTCACGCGAACGCCGCCGAGAGTGTACACCTTGTGGTTCTTTGCGTTGTCGGCAGAGATAGAGTCGATAGCGTCAACCACCTTCTGCTTCAACGTAACGGTGTATGTAGTGAAGCTGTTCTCGTTCTCGAGATAGTCGTTGCCGATTACGTTGATGGCAAGCTCGTTGTCGTTGAGCACGGTCGTAACGATAGCACCCTTACCCTTCACCTCGTAGCCAATCTTCTTGGCTGCCTCTTCGGCGCTGCCCTCGATTTCTACGGTGTAGTTGAGCTTGTCTGAAGAGAAACCCTCGATCTGTGCGCCGTCGAACGTGAGGTTCTTAAGAGCGTGATAGTAGACGAGCTTGAGGTTGTCGAGGTCGAGCTGGTCGTCCTTAGATGCGCCCGGAACGGGGTTGGTAGTAGCCGAAGCGAGGAGATAGCGCTTGTCGCTCTCGTTGCCGGTGTAGCTGAACTCGCCCGTAAACTTTGTCCACTCTGCAGTAGCCGGGATGAGCACCGAAGCCGAAGCTATCTTATCAGCGCCAAGCTCGCTAAGCTCGGGGTCGTGGTATGCAGCGTCGCCGTGCATGATGATCTGCACACGACCCTGAAGCTCTGTGCCCTCCTCCTTGGCTGTGCCCGGAGTGAAGCGTGCGTACACCTCGAATGCGTCGGGCTCGCCTGCGAACGGCAGGTTGGCGTTGACGTCGGTGCGGTCGGTAAAGTTATAGTTAGCGGCGTCGGCAGCGTTTGCGCTGCCCATGTTGATACGACCAGTTGTCATGTTGCCGTTGGCATAAGCCACCCAAAGGTCTTTCGACTTGAGGCGCACGCCGTTACCCTCAACGCCCTCTATCTTCTCGGGCATCGGCGACATTGAAGCGAACGAAGCGAATGTGCCGGCTGCCGACTCGAACGAGTTCCAGCCTTCGGCGAGCGCTGTCTCGCCCCAGTTCTCGAAGTCGGAGTTCGGAATCTGATATACCGGCTCCTTCTCCTTGCCCTCAAAGGTCACGGTGTATACGTTGGGAGCCACTGTGCCCTCCTCCTCTACCGTCAGGGTGAGCTTGCCTGCAGCCTTGTCGTAGTCGGCGCTCACATGAGCTGCCTCCGAAGACGCTGCATACTGGAGCTCGTCGGCGTAGTAGTTGCCGGTAGCGGTGAAGTTCTTGCTGTCGTTGCCCACAGCGATGAACTCGTGACCTGCCACAACAAGCGAGTTGAGCGTCGGAGCCGGCTTCTTATATTTAATGGTGTATGTAGTGACAGACGACGGATTGGTCTCAGCGTCGTAGTCGTCGCCCTTAACGCTTACGGTGAGCACGCAGGTAGACTCGTCGTAGCTCTGCTCCACCTTGGCGCCCACGCCCTTCTTCGTGTAAGCCACCTTAGTCTTGTACACGTCATACGCAGCGTTCACGGTGTAGTTGTAGCGGTCTGTGGCGAACGGCTCGTTCAGCTCCACGGCGTTGCCCTCGCTGTCGGTAGTAGAGAGTGCGGTAAGCGCATGATAGTAGACGAACTCCACGTTGTCGATGGTGAGCGAGTTGCCGTCCACGATGTTGTTGCGGTCGCCGAAGTAGTCGGTAGCCGAGAAAATCACGTTCAGCTTCTCCACGCTTGCGTTCTTGTCGGCGTAAACGAAGTTGATAGTGTCGCTCGCCCACTCGCCGTTGGTGCTGCCCTCGATGCTCTTCTCGATCTTAGCTACACACTTAGCGCCCTCGGTAGACGTCACCTCGCCACCAGTAGCTGTAGCCATGTCGAGGATGTTGCGGTCGCGGTCCTGCATGTCCACCTTCTTAGCCGAGCCCCACACGACGGTGTTGCCCGGCACGTCCTTCTGTGTCCACGTGCCGTTCCAGAGATAAGCCAGCACCGTAGCGTTCTCATCGCCATTCGAGTTGTCGCGCTTATAGTCGAAGCGCATGGCGTCGGGACGGAATGTGAAGCTGCTGCCGCCGAACGTGCCGCCGTCAGAGTTCTTCACCGTGATGCCCCTCACCTCTGCCGTAGCGAACGGCGTGCCGAGCGTGAGGTAAGCCGGAATCTTATTGCCTGCGATAGAAGTATTGTAAAGGTGAGCGGCCTTTCCCGTGCCGTCCTTGCCCTCTACAGCGTCGATAATCTGCTTCTTGCCGATAGCTGTATTCACATTAGAAGCGTGCCATCCCTCAGGCTGTGTGCCCGAAACCGATGTGTTGCCCTTACTATCCCAAGGCACACACTTCACCCATTCTGCATCAAAACCACCGTTTATCTGCTGGGCGTTTGCAGAAAGCGCAACTCCTCCCAACATGAAAACCGATAAAATCTTTTTCATCCTGAAATTCTTTTATTTTTAAATAATTGTTGTAATTCGGTGCAAAGTTAATGCAAATGTTTTTAATTCAGCAATTTAAGCTGTTAGAAGTTCTAAAATAATGATTTAGGACAAGTTTTAACGACATTTTGAACAAAACATCCTGTTGGTACAAAATTACGTATTACATCAGTAACACCCCACCCCAACTTGTCTGATATTTGCATTTGTAAGCGCTCAAAACTCGCGAAAAATCAAAAACAAAATCCGTCGTGCGTTTTTCGCGAGTTTTGAATGTGCAGTCATAAACAGATAGTTCACAGACGGTTGTAGCGTTTTGCGTAAAAGTGTGCAGTTCTCGCCTCGCCAAAACCAAACTTATCGTGAGACTTTACACTGTAAAAGCTATCGTTTTACCATGTAAAGTCTCAAGAGTTACATGGTAAAATCTCACGAAAAGTTTGTAAAATCTCACGAAAAGTTGCGCAAAACCTCACCAACTCCAGATTTTTGCCCTGCTTTCACCGCAAAAACGCTCAATCTTCACCACCAATTTCTCCAGAATGAGTTTTTTCGCGGAGGTGACTTGTATTATATTTGTGCAAACTTAGGGGGATTTTCGTTTCGCTGTTTTTTCCCAGCAAAACAAACTCTTGTTTCATCTTAATTTAGTAACTTTGCACTTGTGAAAAGGTTCTAACGCAATATTGACTCAAAAAAAGTCGGTTGTGCCGAAACCTTTGTTCATGACATCGTTGGTAAAAACAAAGCATTCGCTATTATTTCGCGTTCAGCCAAAAGCCTCGGAAACTTATTGGATGGAAATAACGTAACAGAAATAATTGTGATAAGGCATTCGGTATGGAGTGCCTTAACCTACATGTATAATAGAAATGCATCTCGCCATAGGCGTGGTGTATTCTTTATTATGTGGGTTGAGGTTTCCGTTCCGAGGCTGCCTCATAGCTGAACGCAATAAGGAGCATCACGCCCTTTTTGCGTCTTGGCGTGATTGATAGTTCGTGCTCATAAGTCTCATAACTATCAATCTTTATTACTCATGGCAAAAAGAACTATCGACAAGGCTAAGGCTGCCAAAAAAGACGAATTCTATACACAACTTGAAGACATAAACAACGAATTGCGTCACTATCACGACCATTTCCGTGGAAAGACGGTGTTGTGCAACTGCGACGACCCACGCATAAGCAACTTCTTCACTTATTTCGCCTACAACTTCGAGTTTCTCGGCTTGAAGAAACTCATAACCACTTGCTACAAGAATCAGAATATGGATCTGTTCAGCCAAAACCAAAGCGAGCAGGCTGTGTATCTTGTATATGAAGGCGACAAGAACGGCAACAGCACACCAGATGCAGAGGAGATTGGCGTAAAGCCACTGATAGGCGACGGTGATTTCCGCAGCAAAGAGTGTATCGAACTGCTTAAAGAGGCAGACATCGTTGTGACAAATCCTCCGTTCTCGTTGTTTAGAGAGTACGTTGCGCAACTGATTGAATACGACAAGAAGTTCTTGATAATAGGTCATCAGAACGCATTGTCGTATAAAGAGATTTTCCCTTTGATAAGAGACTATTGCTGTCCGGTAAAACTTTTTCAAACAAAATAAATTAGGGCTGACACTTCTC
>OCIU01001885.1_pt1 | contig 13254 bp, 13 predicted proteins | sample 1538471 | NCBI WGS metagenome assembly OCIU01 (sample SAMN04571693, study PRJEB22368) | human gut metagenome | biome: human gut; material: stool | host: Homo sapiens | place: Luxembourg | collected 2012-06-01 | reverse complement strand
TGCAAAGTTGCAAAATCAAGTCCGTTTCATTTCAAAAAACCGTGTAATTGACTATGCTTCAATAATTTCAAAGAACTATTTATCCACTTTTACGGGACAGTAGTGTAAAAAGAATATAAAATGCCACCAATACAAGGAATAACTCAGATAAAATGAGTACATTTGTCAAATAATGACAAATTATAAATGTTGATATGCTTTTTGCTCAAAGAATAAAAACTGCCAGATTGGAAAACGGATTGTTGCAAAGACAATTAGCTATAGCCTTGAACATAGATGTTCCCATGTATAACAGGATTGAGCACGGAAGCAGACAAGCAAAACGGGAGCAAGTACTCATTCTGTCTGATATTCTAAACATCGAGCAAGAAGAATTATTGACTTTGTGGGTAATTGATAGGCTTACTAAAGTTATCGGAAAAGACAAGGATATTGCAGGTAAAGCATTGAAAAAAATAACTGACGATAAAATATGGAGATAAATACAAGACATACGCTGATTAACGGAGATAGCCGCAATCTATCTTTAATGCCGGACAAATCTGTTCATCTAATTATTACTTCGCCACCATATTGGCAATTGAAAGATTATGGAGATGACAGACAAATCGGATTCCATGATAGTTACGAGAATTATATCAATAATTTAAACATGGTGTGGTCGGAATGCTACAGGGTGTTGCATGACGGTTGCCGCCTATGTATCAACATCGGCGATCAATTCGCACGGTCCGTCTATTACGGAAGATACAAAGTAATACCGATAAGGACAGAAATCATCCGCTTTTGTGAATCTATCGGAATGGACTATATGGGTGCCGTAATCTGGCAAAAACAGACCACGATGAATACTACCGGAGGGGGTGCTGTAATGGGCAGTTTTCCATATCCACGCAACGGTATTTTAAAGATTGATTACGAGTTTATTTTAATATTCAAAAAGCAAGGAAAAGCTCCGATTCCGACACCGGAACAAAAGCAATTGTCAGAAATGACAAAAGAAGAATGGAATACTTATTTTGCATCGCATTGGAATTTTGGCGGAGCAAAACAAGATGGGCATATCGCTGTATTTCCAGAAGAACTTCCCCATCGCCTAATCAAAATGTTCTCTTTTGTCGGGGAAACCGTATTCGATCCTTTTATGGGTAGCGGTACTACAGCATTAGCCGCCCGGAATCTCCATCGAAATTCTATCGGATACGAAATAAATTCTGATTATAAAAGATATTACGAAGAAAAGGTATCTTCTTCTTTATCATTCGAAACAACAGAATATGTCTATAAAAGAGATATATCTTTTTTCGATGTAAACGATAAACTAAAAACATTGCCTTATTTGTTCAGCGATCCCCATAAAATGGGAAATAAAGTAGATATCAAAAAACTGCAATTCGGATCACGGATAGATAAAGATAAAAAAGAACGTGAAGAGTATTTTTCTGTAAAAGAAATTATCTCACCAAATGTAATCAAACTCAATACCGGTTTAACAATTAAACTTATTGGGGTGGAAGTTGATGATAAAATGGAGAAGCAAGCTATCGCTTATATTGAAGAAAAAACTAAAGGCCATAAAGTATATATGCGTTTTGACGAAACGAAATACGATAAACAAAATAATTTGATGTGTTATTTGTATTTAGAAAACAAAACCTTTATCAACGCTCACTTAATTAAAAGAAAGTTAGCAATGGCGGATACTGTTGCAAATTATAAATATAAATCAAAATTTATTTCATATTAAGATGGCAAACAACCAGCAAGAATTACAGCGTTTATTGAATATCATACCATTTGGTAGAGTAAACGCATTACATGCAGAAGATATTGCAAGACTTATGGGGTATCCAACAGGAGGGAATCAAGTAGAAACCAGAGAATTGATACGCTATGCAATTCAGCAAGGGAATATTATTGTAAGCACTTCTCGAGAAGGATATTGGCGTTCTAATATAAAACAAGAAGTTATTGACTGTACAGACTCGCTGAAAAATCGTGCAGATGAAATTTATGATAGAAGTAATGAACTCAAAAATGCGTGGAATCAAGCAAACCCTAACAATTTAATACCTTAAGTTATGGAACGTTATTCGCTGAATTTCGGCAAAAAGGAACGAGTGTTGAATTATGCATGTCAAACATATCAATTATCCCGGCCGAATAAGGTCGGAGCTGTCATGGCTCTTATTCGGGATTGCCAACCTGCATCATTCGAAGAATGGGAGTCGTGGTATTTCGATAATGCATACACTACAGGGAAAAACCCGACAAAAATCACCGCCGAAAGTTTGAAAGAATTAGGAGAACGATTATACGCTAAAATAACTGAAGTTGTCATACCGGAATGGGAATCGGCTTTTAGAGAATTGACCGAGCAAGATTGTATTGATTATATCTATAATTTAACGATAAATCGCACCTATGATGGCTATATACGGGAGAAATCGGTAATAAACGATGGCTTAGCTAAAATATTCCCGAATATACACTTCGAGGAAAGCGACCCCGAATTGGACCACGCTGGTGATATCGATTATATCGCAGAAGTTGGAAGCAGAGCTTTAGGTATACAAATCAAACCGATAACTGCAAGCGCTAATTTCGGGAGTTATTCATTGACAGAACGAATGAAAGCAAGTTTTGAATCCTTCAAAGAGCAATATGGTGGCAATGTATTTATCGTGTTCAGTTTAGATGGAGAGATAGCCAATAAAGAAGTCGTAGAGCAGATTCGATCTGAAATAGACCGATTATCGAATTAAGCATATTCTGTTTTGAAATCGGGTTATGAAAAAGAATGATATTAAAAAGGAATCGCTTCCACCGATAGAGGTCATTGATCTCTTTTGCGGTATTGGCGGATTGAGTTTCGGAATGAAAAGCAGAGGATTCAATATCCTTGCTGGGTATGATCTTGATGCGACCTGTCGATATGCCTATGAGACGAATAACGAAGCGAAATTTATACATAAAGATATTAAAGCGGTGTCGTCGGATGAAATACGGGCAACTTACGGGAAAGGCTCTATTCGAGTTTTGGCAGGATGCGCTCCTTGCCAACCGTTTTCGTCATATGCATTCAAAAACAAAAAGAAAGATCCGAATAAATACGATTTATTATACGAATTCGGGCGAATAGTCAAGGAGATACACCCCGATATCGTTACAATGGAAAATGTAGCTCAAATCTTATCATTCAAAGAAAAGCCTGTTTTATCCGATTTCGAGAATCTTTTGAAAAATGAAGGGTATTATGTATGGGTAAGACCTGTATATTGTCCGGATTATGGAATACCGCAAACTAGAAAACGATTAGTGTTATTAGCTTCGCGATTAGGAAACATCGAATTGATCAAACCTACACATAAACCTAATGAATATAAAACAGTAAAAGAAACAATCGGTGATTTACCCGAGATCAAAGCCGGAGAAAGCGATAAAAACGATCCGTTGCATAGAGCCAAAGCATTGTCGTCATTGAATCTTGAACGCCTTCATCACACACCATATGGAGGTAGTTGGAAAGATTGGCCGGAGTATTTACAATTACGATGTCATAAAACCGACAGAGGACGATCATTCGGGAGTGTTTATGGGAGAATGGTATGGGAAAAACCGGCCCCAACTATGACAACACAATGTACTGGTTTAGGTAACGGCAGATTCGGGCACCCGACTCAAGACAGAGCTATTTCCATTAGAGAAGCAGCTTTGATACAAACTTTTCCGAAAACATATAAATTTTTTGCTGACGAAGAATATGTCGCTATTACCAAAGCATCTAGATATATAGGCAATGCAGTACCTCCGAGATTAGGAGAAGTCATAGCAGAAAGCATACTAACACATATTATCGCAAATAAATTAGAATTATGACTGCTTATACTTTCAATATTTCTTTAAGCATATTGAACCATCTCGGTAGAAACTTATATAGAAGTTTCATTACTGTATTGGGTGAAGCTATTTCGAATGCGTGGGATGCCGATGCTCAAAATGTCCGTATTACGATTGACCGCGATAAAAATATTCTCATAATTGAGGATGACGGACGGGGAATGAGCGAAAGTGATTTTCAAAATAAGTTTTTGAAAATCGGTTACTCAAAACGAAAAGATAATGTTTCGAAAACGAAGAACGGGAGACCGTTCATCGGGCGCAAAGGCATCGGGAAATTAGCGTTATTATCTTGTGCAAAAAAGATTACTGTTCTAACTAAAACGATGAATACGGATTTAGTTGGTGGCATTATAGATAATTCCGGACTAGACGAAGCAATCAAAGATGATGTTTCTGCAAACGAATATAAACTGTCTATTCCTGATTCTTCCATTATAGAAAAATATGGGAAAGGGATGACTTCCGGAACTATAATTCTATTTGAAGAAATAAATGATGGAATCCGAAATAGGATCGAATATATTCGGAAATTAGTCGCATTGTATTTTCGCTTTTCGTTGTTAGACTCATCGTTTAGTATATTTTTGAACGGCAAGCAAGTAACATTAGACGAACTAAATGATTTGATTGACAATACACAACTATTGTGGAAAATTAATAATCCCACCGATCCATACATCTCTGAAAGATTACATAATAGCGAAGGGTTAAAACGTGAGAAATCGTTGAAAGCCAACATTGAAACAGTTTCTGGATTCATTGCATCTGTCGAAAAACCATCTATGCTAAAAATCAGAGGGTCTGAAGAAAAAGTAAGTATTGATTTGTATGTTAACGGACGATTACGCGAGAAAGATATTTTGAAACACATACCAACAGCTCGAATTGTTGAAAGTTATTTATATGGTCAAATACACTATAATGCACTGGATGATGAAAGCGATAGATTTACAAGTAGCCGTGAAAGTGTAGTGTCGGACGATCCTAAGTTTATCGTTTTTTTAAAAGAAATCGAAAAGTTGTTGAAGGTTGTTATTGAAGACTGGGATGTATGGCGAACGGAATTGAAGCAAGATGGAGATTCAGAAAACAAACGAATGACTCAAAAAGAGCGTAAATCGAAGGAACTTTTTAATGCTGTTGCAGATGATTTCGTACCGCCCAAAACAAATATCTCAAGTCGAAAAAAAGTCGAAGAATGGATCAATGATTTGGGGCAAGACGCAGAATTCAATTTTTCTTCGTATGGAGAATGTTTTGTGGCTGAAAATCTTCTCCGAAAGTATATTGTCGATAAGAAAATAGAGATTCCAGAAAAATTGCGGAAGCAGATAGCGGATTGGAAACAAAAAGCCGAAACACATAAAAATAATGCAAATATTAGTTTCGATATTAGGGAAAATGATGCTGAACTCTTTTATTGTGCAATGGATGACTTAGCATACCTTGCCGATAATGAAACTGACAAAATCAAAAAAGCTTCATTGCGAAGAGATGCTATAGAATATAAACCTATACGTGATGCCATGTCGCATACATCACGCTTGACAAAAGCTGCAAAAGGTCGACTTACGGCGACATATGAAAATATAAAGGCTAGGATTATTCAGCTGCTTAATAATGCATAAATGACAGATACGGTCAATAAACTGAAGCGTTCGGAGATAATGTTCCACATAACTGGAAAAGAAACGAAGCCAGAAATAATGGTGCGGAAATATTTATTTGCACGCGGTTTAAGGTATAGAAAGAATGTAAAACAGTTACCGGGTACTCCAGATATTGTATTACCAAAGTACAAAACGGCGGTGTTCGTTAACGGCTGTTTTTGGCATGGTCATAAAGGATGCAAATATTCTCATCTACCGTCAACGAATCCCGAATATTGGGAGAAAAAGATTGCGGATAATTTAGAGCGGGATGAACGAAAGACAAGAGAGTTAGAAAAACTATGGTATCGCGTACTGATTGTATGGCAATGTCAATTAAAACCGAATATCAAAATCGAAACTTTAGAAGCTTTATATCATAATATTGTAAACTGCTAAATGGTAAATCAACGTTACCCCATTATTAACAATTCTTATGTATATAACAGCTATATAATTCGCGGCTCTTATTACAAAGTTTTATCCAACATTGTTTTCGTTTAAATTTGTTCTGTAGTCACGAAATTCATTTCGAGGTAGCCTAATACCCCAACCGCCTTACGTCGTTAGGAGAGTTGCAATTCAATCTGCAAGCAGAGGCGATAGGATTATCCGATACACGATGAGCAATAAAATGGGAAACAGCTGGATAAAAGAAGCATCGATTATCGAATAATTGTTTCACTGGCGATACAGTTCCTTTTGGACAACAAAAGGGAAATAAAAAGGTATTGTTACCGATAATTGTTTTTTTAGGTGATTCGGGCGGGCATATATTTCAGTTTAGTTTGGTATCTTTATATATAGGGAACGGAACTAAACTAAACTAAACTGATTTCGTGAAAACAAGTGAAAAGAAGCGCAAGGGGAAACCTATTGGCGGAATGTCGCATCTGAATCGTCTCTTTCTACTCAAAAGGCTGTCTTAACAAAATGCAGGCAGTCAAAACGAAAGCGATTCTCTGAGCAATATATTTGCATCCTAAATCTGTTATAGTGAGAGAATCCTTTTATAATTTTCAGCTGTTCCCTTTCAGCCGAATAACCCGTTTACGAGATTGACCGCCTCGTCTTTTTTCTTGTTGACGATCTTGGCATACACCTGGGTCATCTTCACATCGGCATGTCCGAGCAGCTTCGAGGTCGTGTAAAGGTCAGCCCCGAGGGTGAGCATCATCGTGGCGAAGGTGTGGCGGGAGCAATGGTAGGAAAATCGCTTGCTGATGCCCGCAGCCTTCGCCCACGGTTTCAGCAGACGGTTGACCTCGTTCCCGCTCGGCAACTCGAACACAAAATCTTCCGGAGTCTTGTCGCCCCGTTCCGGCATCCATTTCAATGCCTCGGACGAAAGAGGCAGGTAAATGGGCTCCTGTGTCTTCTTCATGGATACCGCCAGACGGTATTGACCGCTATCTACGAAGACATCCTTCCATTTCAGTCTTTTGACGTCACTGATGCGGAGGCCGCAGAAACAGGAGAACAGGTAGGCCTGTTTTATCTTCTCGTGCTTCATCGGGGTCGCAATGAGGGCTTTCACCTCCTCAATGGTCATATAGGAGCGTTTGCTCTCCGGCAGGTGGATTTTGTCAGATTTGTGGATAAGGTCAAAAGGATTGGCCTTGATATGTTCCGCCCGGACGGCAGAGTTCAGCGCACTGTTCAGCACACGGTAATAGTTTTTGAGAGTGAAATTAGACACGCGCTTGCCTCTCGGACGGTATTCCGTCAACAGATAGTCGATATAGCCTTGACAGAAAGCCTTGTCAATCCGGTCCAACGTCATCCTTTCCCCGGCATAATCCCTGATGATGCGGATGGCTACCTTGATCTGATTTTCGTCTTTCTTGCCCCGTTTCTCCTGGTTTTTCTTGTAGGTTTCCATCCAATCCAGCAGAAAGATCTTCTCCTTTTCGTTCTCGATTCCCGCCTCACCGTTGGTCATCTCGATGATGCGCTTCGACTTGATGGCATTGGCCGCATTCATCGCTGCCTCGTTCTGCTTGCGTGCATTATCATCTGTGTCCGGGATGATATACAGCTTCAGATACTCGTATGTGCGCTTGCCGTTCCGGTATATGTCCAGATACAGGCTCTGGCTTCCGTTGCTCAACTCTTTCATCCGGAGACGAACCGGCTCTTTCACTTTTTTAGTTTGTCTTATTCGTGCCATAGGGAATCGGTCTTTGTTTCTACTGTTGCAAAGTTACGGATAATAATCCGAAACGAGAAACAAATAAGAAACAAAAATGTACCGAATAAGGACCAAAAGACTGCAAACAATGAAAACAATTGAAAAGACCAAAATCTCTATAATATACTGATATAAAGCCGTTTTATTTTCACTTGTTTGGATGTTGTTTTCATTTCAACCCCGCTCATTATAAATCTGATAAATTTCCGGAGTGAATTCCTCAATATCCAGGTTGAAGCGAATCGTGGCGATTGTATCGAAAAGTCCTCTAAGCAAATATAACAAACCTAACTCTAAAACTGGAAATCTGAACGTGAAGATTTTCCCCAAAAGAGTTACCTAATTTTGAAAAGGCCTCACGAGTAAAACGGGACTTTTAACAAAGCTACCCAATACTAAAATATTTAAAATTCAGATGGTTATCAAACATTTTACATCTTGTGGCTGTGAAATTATTAAAACCATGACACATCTTAATCTCACAGATACTTTAGTAAATGAAGGTACTAATATTGAAAAAATGATTACCTTCGTGATAACGTTCTGAAGATAATTGAGGGCAAAATATTTTGTGCCAAAATGTACCACTCAGTGAAAAACGCCCTAAAAATACAGTTTAATTCACTGATTGTTAAGCATATATGAAAACAGGGTTCAAGTCTCGTTTTCCGCTCATATATAATAAGAGGAGGCTCTTTAAGTCTCCTTTTTTATACATGAGAGTCTGGTTCTCGTATCCTCTTGCCCCTTACAGGGATAGAGGCAAGTTGTGCAAGTCGCGCAAAAGCGCGGGTTGTCTTTCTCACCTTCCAATTCCTCTCTCCTTCCAAACAAAAAGAGAGGCTTCGTAAACCTCTCTTTTTTGTCATAAATGAATGTAAGGATTCCCCCACAATCCTAAATTTCCCCTCCAGGGAAAGTGAATTGCTGGACCGCGTTTGCATGTATCCCATTGTCTGCTACAGACTTATCAGCTATACGCATCACTTCCACAGGTGAATCCCCCTTAGGTTAATATGTCCGTACAGTTCCATACCAGTTGATATTAGTCACTTTATTGCCTGATACAGACACATAAGCAATAGTTCCGTCCTGAATTGCCGCACTGCTCCCATAATCATTCAGGGTCATACCGTGTATTCTGTAAAGTTGTTTGTTTCCGCCATCTCTTTCCAAATTCATCTTCCAGCCTTTTGCATATACAGCTATCTTAAGCAGATCTATATGCATCCCAACCTTTATTTCTCCGGACGCTGCTGCCATCACATTTTTTTTCACCATGCTTTTGGATAAATTCCTTCATAAGTTTCTCATTGGCGGCCTTTTGTGCATTTTCTGCTTCGATTCTCTTTCTCTCCTCTTCTAACTTGTTCTGCATCTGGATACGCTCACGTTCAAAATCGAAATCATCCAGTTTATTCCCATTTTTGTATATCTCAATAATCTTCCCGTTCGAGTCACATACGACGCCATCCGTAAACTTGATGCCGACTACGTTGTCGTAAGAGGAAACAACATCCACATGGAACGCCCTGATTCTGGCATCGTTTAACAGAGGGCTTTTCCCTTCGGTTTGCAGACTATAGCGACCTCGGTAGACATTGCCATTCGGATATTCCACACGTTGATCCTTATCGTAGAAGACCGTATAATCCGGGAACGTTTTCTTCATTGACTCCACATCTATCTGCTCGGAAATCTGTGAATCGAACTGATAGATTCCAACCAGAACGGCATAATCTCCATTATCCTTTTTAGGCTCCTCAATAATCCAGTTCCCGTTCAAATCAGCATGAAAAGCCCCAGCGCGACTAATGTATCCACGCCGTATCGTGACAGTCAGTCCATCTGTAAAAATACGTTTACCGATAGTATTGCTGTACACATAATCAGGCGCTGTCTGCATCGCCCGGAGCTCTTTATAGCTGTCATTGTCTATCTGCCACGACATTTCCATGACCGTACCGTCGGCATAAGTGATGACATTACGGATCACCTTGTCGCCCGATCTTAAATATCTATGTTTGGCAAGATCCGGATATGTAAGGACAAACTCTTTGATATCCCCTTGTTCATCAAATTTGTAATAATCTGCCGCTTTTTCTTTCTCATACCGAGCTTTCCTTTCGGCTTCGAGCTTCGCATACTCCTCTTTAGTGACTCCCTCTATCATTACGATCTTCGTTCCATTGCCATCAAACAGTTCGCCATCGGCATATGCCGAATTGTCCAGTTTGTCACTGCCATTGAAGCCCTTACCCGAGAACTTGCCGCAATATCCGCTTCCATCGGCATAAGTGAGCGTTCCATTCTTCGCATAATCGCAGAATTTGCTCCAAGGCCAGTCCAAAGTTTTGAGGTTAATCAACTCCTTGAAGTTGTCAGGAACAAATCCTTCACAAACCGAACCCACATACTGGTTTCCATTATCAAACTTATACGTTACGAGACTATCAGTCAGAATCGTTGCACCCATTGTCAGTCGATAATCAGAAAGGTTCCCATCTTTATCGATTGTCATATAATCCCCATTGGCACGAGTCCAGGTCCCTTCCCCTTTTTTCGGATCCGACAATACGACTTTTGATCCGTTGGCAAATAAAAGGGTTACAGAATCAGCAGATTGTTTAGGGGGTTCCATGGTAAACTTTCCTGAAGACAATTTGAAAGGAATGATCGTGCCGTTCTCCAACGAATAATCCGTACAATCGGCAAAAACTTTCGCCGTTTCAATAATTTTGTCGTAGGATGAATTGATTCCTCGAAGCTCGCCGGAAATTGTGTTGAATGTGCCAACACCCAAAGAACAGTCGATATTCAGTGTTACCGGCTGGTCTCCGATGTTTCCCAAAAGCTGGCCGTTTTGGTAGAATCCACCATCGGACAATTGAAGAATGATGACCGGAACAGGTAGGAGTAGCAACATTTCTCGCTTTTTCTCATAGTATACCTTTCCCTTGAAAGTCACACCCGGAGCAGTAAAGTTAACTACGGCATCAGCGATTTTAGTATCCTCAAATGTTCCGGTAATCGTAATCTTGGTGACATCTCCATCGTTGATAACCATCTTTCCCTGCCCCTGAGGGCTCTTCTTGTCGGCAGGGCCTTCATAATAAGCACATTTCGCGTAAAATATCGTCCTCTCCTTGATCTGGGCAAAAGAATCGGTATTGATAAAACAACATCCGATTAGTACGAGTACGATAGACTTTAACATTTTTTTCATCTGATCAATTATTTTAGGTGGTTACGGTCGATACATTCGGTGATGTATTTTTTGTTTGTAATGATTTCAGGGGTGATGTCTGCGGAGAATGCGCATCTATGACAACATGCAACAATGCCGTCTCGTAACAATAATTCACACAAGAATTATTAATAGCAATTTTGTCATGAGGAGATTATTTACGTAAAACAAATGAAATTTGTTGTATCGTATCAACTCCTGCTACAGTGGATTTTGTACAAAAAGAAAGTGTGGAGTTGTTCGTTTATCTGACAGCAGGCATTTGGCGTGGCCCGAGAACAAAATAAACAATACCCCACACCGAATCAGTAGATATCAGAATGATATATGCCTATACACGGTGACGAGTGTCTGTATTGCCTGTCCTTGTTCTCTGATAAAATCGCCAAATTTTACTGTCAAGGCACAGCGAAACACTTTCACTGAAATGCTCCCATTTGTGTGAAATGGAATTACACCAATAAGAAAGTTTAATATACAACACTCTCTGGGGTATTGCTGAAAATAAAAATGATGGGAATTATCCGCGGACCGGAGATCCCGTGCACACTCACGACCGCTAAAAACCGACAGATTCGGTCGCTATATTACTCAGTTTTTTGGTGATGCGCGTATATCTGCTGATCTGCTCGGGACTCATCTCGTCGGAGGCGCTATCCAGTTCATCCCCAAGCTCTTCAGCATCATCTAACAGGTCGAGGTACTCCATAGAAGCAGAAAGATCCCCGTTCATGGCCTTCTTGCTGATTGCAATGTATTGGTCAACATACTGCTCATACTTGTCCAGCACCTTATCCCAGTCATTGGACGGTTGCTCGGTGGTTGACGGTTCTGTGATCGCAGACGATGAATGGTCGCTGCTACTGTTGCCCTTGCTTATGGCAGAAGTGATTCTAAACGATACAGGCTCATTTTCCATATCCACTGACCAACGGACAATGCCCGTTTCACCGGGGGTCAGATTGATGGCAGCTTCAATGTCGTCAGAAGAATATGGGCCGGACAGACCCGTTGCATTGGCATCGATCACTTCCACAACTTCCCCGTCCTCATCGATAAGCTCTATGCCGAACCCGACCAGCGTTTCGGCATACCCATCGAAACCCGATGCCGTTTGCGGATCAAACGGCAACTCCTTGTTCGTACGTTTGAGCTCTACGTTGATGAGAGACGACCACGAATTCTGCTGTTGAATCATATAGTCTTGCTGAACGACCTCATAACACCCCTTCAGAGGACCTTTGATTTCAGTTGTTTCAGGCGTCAACGTTAATTCCGTTTTTTTATCTCCTCCACAACTCATCAGAAGGGATGCAACAGCAAATAGTAAAATTCTTTTTCCCATAAATCGATTGGTTTTATAAGTTTATTGTATTCTACTATCAGAAAGACAAGAAAGAAGCAGCACTACTCAAGAAAACTCCGGCAACTGTCATATATATGAGAAAACCGAGAGATCCGATCAGTCCGAGAACTCCGAGGATGAAACCGGCAATCAGGAAACCCGACCCAGAATAGGCATTCGGATTACTCCGTACAACTTTGTATCCCTTGGTGCATAGTACAAGACCAATGATTGAAAAGATAAAGCCCACAAAGGGCACACAACATCCCAGCAGACTGCAGACAAAACCACTGATGCTGTTGGGCGCTTTAGGGAGAGCTGCAACTGTTTGGTTCTGACCATTTGCGTTTACGACAGGAGATCCACATTTCGGGCAGGTAGCAGCGTAATCTGCCATCTCAGCCCCACAATTTCTACAGAACATAATTTTAAACATATTTAGGTTAAACTTAATTTGTGAAAACAAAGATTAGGAATAAATAAGAAGAAGCCATAGCCCTTTTTGGTCCTTAGTTCGGACCTGGAAGAGCCATGGCTTCGTTTTCTATAAATGAATGATTTTCAAAGGGAGCCTCCACACCGACAGGCACAGAGATCACTCATCCTGCTGCACCTGACGAGCCCGCAGCATGGAGTCGCGCTGAGAAGAAGGTAAGGTTTCAATCGATGGCAGACGGTTCAGAGTCGAATCAATGCGCTGGCGGCAAGCATTAAACACCTCGCCGACCAGAATAAGTTCATCCGGCACGGAACCGTCCGTGTGTACAGTGAAACGGCGACAGATCGAGTCGAAACAGGGTACAGTCTCTCGGTAGTATGGAACCGTCAATACTTGGGCAGCCTCCCGGTATTGCTGGTCCCGAATCTTTTCGAGCGTCTTGCGGCAGGCCGGTTCGAAGAGTTGTTCGTACCCACGACG
>OCIU01001876.1_pt1 | contig 13329 bp, 10 predicted proteins | sample 1538471 | NCBI WGS metagenome assembly OCIU01 (sample SAMN04571693, study PRJEB22368) | human gut metagenome | biome: human gut; material: stool | host: Homo sapiens | place: Luxembourg | collected 2012-06-01 | reverse complement strand
GACTGTGGCCTTGTTCATAAGGTAAGCCGTGTCAATACAGTGGGCATCCCCCTGCGGGCTTATGAGGATTTGAAAGCATTTAAGCTATTTGTGGTGGACGTCGGGCTTCTGGGCTGCATGGCTGGACTTCGCCAGCGTACTCTACTTGACGGCAATGACCTTTTTGTTGAGTTTAAAGGTGCTCTTACCGAGCAGTATGTTTGTCAGCAGCTAAAAACGATCGAAGATTTGGATATATATTACTACACCAATGACAGAGGCTCCTGCGAGATCGACTTTGTCGTTGATACGGGCGAGCGAATTGTACCTGTTGAAGTAAAGGCAGAAGTAAACCTCCGAGCAAAAAGCCTGAAAACATATCAGGAAAAATTTTCACCTGAAGTTTCTGTCCGCACCTCTATGGCAGACTACAAAAAAGAAGAATGGCTTGTGAATCTGCCGCTTTATGCGATAGATCAGATAATAAAACTCTAAATTCATGCGAGTATAACAAATATGTATCTTCGCCTATTCTTTGTTTACAGCGGCGCAGTTTCTGCGCCGCAGTTTTTCTGCCCTGACCCAAACCGCGACCCAAACGCGGAAAAATCAGGTGGAATTATCCGTGCTGGAAACGACGAAGCTGCGAAATTTTCTGAGCAGAAAGGTGCGAAAATGCCTTGAAATATCCGCGAAAAATATCCGACCAACCTTCGGGACCAAGAGGCCTCGGGTTCGAATCCCGACACTCCGACCAAATCCGGCTGAAATCTTCTGATTTCAGCCGGATTTTTCTTTCTCTTTGGAGCTTTTCGCATCCTCGAATTTCTGCTTGTATTCCTAGTCGAGCGCTGCGGTATCCGCCGGAGCCGCCCTCGTGCCGTCCGGAGAAGTCCAGCCGCGCACCGTTCAGCAGAACATAGCCCGTCTCGCTCCACTTGTACGTCCGCCCGAAGTATGCCAGCGCCGCTTTGTCGTTTTCCTGCGGCGTCGCCGTGTCCCCGTCAGCAGAAAATTTTTCTTGACTTTTCTGCTCCGGACTGCGTATTCTGGTATCAGAAGAAGCGAACCCCCGCGGGCCGTTGCCGTTCCCGGCACTGGAGCCCTTAACTTTGGGGCTGGCTTCTTCTTTCATATTTCCGATGTTGTAGACTACATTTCCGTTTGCACCCTTTGCAACGGAAATCGTCACGGAATAATACCTGCCGTCAAAGTCCTGAAAATACGCTTTTCTGTAATTCCAGCCATCGGTCGCCATATTTCCGTGTCTGCCCGCATAGTCGTTCACAACAGACTTTCCGCGCGCCGATGTCTGTGCAAGCTCGTCAATGTGTGCAGCAGCATTGCCTTTCAGCTCATACGCAGCATCGCTCATAGTGCGTCCGTCGTTTGTGTACGGGCTGCTGAGTTTCCCAGCAGATGTCGCCGTGAGTACCAGCTCCGCGCCGTCATAGCAGCCCTCATATGCCTCGGCATACCGCTGTGCAAGTGCCCGCCAGCGTACCGGAAATCATCGCGGCCGCTCTCGTTACAATCGGGCATACTTATTGATCCTGCTGCACTTCCGGTTCAAATCTTTTGCACAGAACACGAAGCATATTCTGAAATTCCTCGCTGAATCCATTGCGTCCGTCCAGTAAAACCGCGCCATCTGCAATCAGCTGTGCCAGATCAAACACAACATTCTGCTTTCAGCGTACAAGTTGCACATCCTGCCTTCTCTGATCCTCCCGGATTCTTTTATTCGGCGTCCAAAAACGCTAACAGATTCCTGCTGAAAAGGAATCCTTTGTTTAGGGCGGCGGTCGGCATTACAAATTGCTGACCGCCGCTCGTTTTGGCACAACCAAAACAAACAGCCCAAGGTTGGCAGGTCATTGACCTGCCGGCCTTGGGCTTTGTTTATGGTTCCGTTTCCGGGGCGCTGCTTTCCAGAAGATTCTTTTCAAGCGCCTTTGCGCGCTCCAGCGCCGCATAGGGCACGTAAAGCTCGGTCTTCTGGAAGATCTCATTGGTATACGCCGACGGGACCTGATTGCGCGGAAGGCAGACCGGCACGATCTGCACCTCCGTCAAAAGCTCCGTCAGCGCCGCGTCCCACGGGGCAGAGAGACTCGTCAGGAAGCAGTAATCGTCCTCACGCGGCGCACGCAGACGCGTTTTGCCGCAGTAGCCGCAGGTCGGCCCGTCGGAAAGAAGATGACAGTTTTCACAGTAGTACATGACGCGCAGCCTCCCCTCGCAAAATGCAGATTATTTTCCGGTTTTCTGCTTCCGGTCCTCCTTTGTGCGGAAGAACATCTCCATGACGGGGATGAACAGGAAGCAGATCAGCGCAGCCGTAAAGCCGCCGTTATACAGCAGGAATCCGCCGTGCGTAAGCGGCACGCTCGTCACAAGGCCGTAGTGCAGGATGGCAAATACGAAGCCCGCCAGCCAGCCATAGCTGCCCGTGACAGGGCTCAGGCCGTTTGCAAAGCAGAGACCGATGACGATGGCCTGCGCATTGATGGCGGTCGTAAAATTCGTGCCAAGCGCCGCACAGAGCCCCTTGGTCGCAAAGGACGCCGCCACATAGCCGAGCATGATCGGCCAGACGTTGCCGGGGTGGCTGCCCTTGAAGCAGCAGCACACCATGCAGAACACGCAGCCGATCGTCGCCGCGTTCCAGTTCGCGCCGATCAGGTTGTAGTACAGCACGATGAACAGGCCGTAGATACCAAAATTCAAAATGCCCGTGCCGGCGCCGTACTTCGCGCCGTAATCCACGCCGAAGCCGGAATCCTTGAGCAGTGCGCCATAGCGCTTGAAGCTGCCGCCGAGCAGCAGGCCAAGCACGATCGACAGCGCAAAGACCAGAATGCAGAACACGTTTGTCGCAAGCCGGTATCCCTCGCCCGCGCCGACGCCAACGCCCTCGGGGAGCGTTCCGCCGAGCACGCGGTAGAGCACCGCGCGCAGGAAAAACGCAACAAGGCCGATCGGCACCGCCGCCGAGTAAAGGTCATAGCCCTTGTGCATCTTCGGGCTGTGCGCCAGTCCTGCCGGCAAAATGAGGCCGATCAGGCAGCAGGCCGCCAGCGCCAGCAGCGCGCCGAGCAGCGTGATACCGTGCGGCTCTGCACCGGGATAGCGGATGAGCAGGTCGGTCATCAGCGGTGCGATGCCCGTAGAGAACAGGAATACATTTCCCTGCGTGCAGGGATTGACCTTTCGCACGAGGCAGAAGATCAGCGTGCCCGCAAAGCAGAACCAGATGTTCAGCACCGTGATCCCCCAGAAGGCGAAGCCCGCCGTCAGGAAGAACGCCAGCACCGAAACGCCGTCCGGCTTGCTGCCGGGCAGAGAATAGATCGCGGCGCAGATCGCGCAGATGATCGCCGCATTCAGGAACGTACCGGCAAGGCCGCCGTTGGCCGGGTCAAAATAGCTGTTTGCCGTCTGGTAGGGCAGGACGCACAGGCGCTTTACGCCCTCAAGCATCTGGCTGCGATCCGGCATCACCACCGCCGCGATCAGACATGCCGCGGCAAAAAGCCAGAACCAGAGGCGAAGCGCCTGTTCCGGCTGCTTGAATTTTTCTTTCATGAAGTCAGATCCTCTCTTTCAGAAACACCGCCGCCGTAATCCCGGCGGCGGTGTTTGTCAGCTTACAGCGTGCGCTCGGCTGCCTCGACCACGTGGCCGATGAGCACGGACGTCGTGACGGAGCCGACGCCGCCGGGAACCGGCGTGATGGCCTCAACGATGGGCTCGACCTCGGAGAAGACGGCGTCGCCGGCGATGGCGCCCTTGCCGCCCTTGGAGTTGACCTTCTCGGGATCCCAGTTGATGGAGACGTCAATGACGATCTGGCCGGGAGCCACATATTCCTTTGTCAGGCTGTTCAGAACGCCTGCGGCGGAAACCAGAATGTCGGCCTTGCGCGCAATGCCGGCCACGTCCACAGTCTTGGTGTGGCAGACGGTGACGGTGGCGTTCTTGGCCATGAGCATCATCGCAGCGGGCTTGCCGACGACGAGCGAACGGCCGATCACAACGGCGTTCTTGCCCTTGCAGTCGATGCCGTAGAAATCCAGAATTTCCATGCAGGCCTGCGGCGTGCAGGGTGCAAAGCCCAGCTTCTTGCCGGTGAAAACGCCGGAGTTGGAAAGGTCGGTCATGCAATCGACGTCCTTCGCGGCGGCCAGATGGTTGCAGATCTCGTCCTGATCGGCCTTGAGATGCTTCGGCAGCGGGCGGAACATCAGGCAGCCGTGGATGGAATCATCGGCATTGATGGCCTCGATCTGCGCAATGAGCGCTTCCTTGGTAACGTCCTCGGGCAGGACAAACTTCACGACTTCGACGCCGATCAGCTCTGCGCGGGCGGTCGCGCCCTTTTCGTAGGACAGGTCGGACGGGTTCTCGCCGCAGCGGACGATCGCCAGCTTCGGGCTGACGCCCTTTTCCTTCAGAGCCGCAACGCGAGCCTGGAGCTTTTCGTTCATCGCGGCGGTAACTTCCTTACCAAGCAGCAGTTTTGCCATAATTCTCTATCTCCTTCTTATTTAAAGAATCCGGCCTTGACGGTCTCGAAGATCTCGTCGGCCAGCTTGCCGTATTTGTCCAGCATACCAAGGCACTTGGCGTTCATTTCCTCCGCGACGGCGCGGTTCTGGAGCGTCTTGGTGTTGATGAACACATTGAGAGACGCCGCCTGAAGCGCAGACTTCACGATCGCAGCGCCGCAGCCTGCATCGGAAACAGCAAGGCGGGAGCCCTTCGCCGCGAACACGGCGATGGCGTCGAGCGACTCACAGCACAGCTCCATGATGTGCATCGGAACCTGACATGCCGTGATGGTGGCCTTTTCCATGATCTCCGGGCGGCTGGGATCGTCCTTCGGAATGCCGTAGGCCTTTGCCAGCGGGACAAAGCCCTCCGCATCGGCAGGGACCTGATCGAGCAGTTCGTTTTGCAGGGCATCGCACTTTGCCTTGAGGGCAATGATCTCCGCTTCCACATCGGCATACTTCTTCTTGCCAACGGTCAGCGAGCCGACCATATTGCCCAGCGCCGTGCCAAGTGCCGCGACCAGCGCAGACGCGCCGCCGCCGCCGGGTGCCGGCTCGCTGGAGGCCAGAACCTCCACGAATTCACGGCAGGATTTTGTCGTCATATCCATAGCTTTTCTCCTAATCTATAAAGAGAGGCGGCGGATATCCGCCGCCTCCCGGTTGGGTGTTGATTCGATTTTCCGATTAGAACAGGCCGCTGACCTTGCCGGTCTCGGTGTCGACGTCGACACGGCGGTAAGCCGGGTTCGCAGCGGTACCGGGCATCATGGAGATGGTGCCGGCCATCGGGCAGAGGAACTTCGCACCGCCGTACTCCAGGATGTCACGGATGGCGAGTCTCCAGCCGGTGGGAACGCCCTTCTTGGTCGGGTCGTCGGACAGGGACAGGTGGGTCTTGACCATCATGGTGCAGTAATCCTTGTACTTCGGATCGGTCTCGAAGCGCTCGGCCTTCTGGATTGCCAGAGGTGCCCAGTCGACGCCGTCGGCGCCGTAGACTTCCTTAGCGATCAGCTCAACGCGCTGACGCAGCGGCATGTCGAGCTCGTACAGGAACTTGACGTTGACGGGATCCTCGCAGGCCTCAACAACGGTCTGAGCCAGCTCGATCGCGCCCTCGCCGCCGAAGCGCCAGTGGTTGGACTCAGCGCAGCGGACACCATGCTCCTTGCAGAGCTTCTTAAGCAGAGCGATCTCGGCGTCGGTGTCGGTGTAGAAGCGATTGATGCAGACGACCGGGTTGATGCCGGACTTCTTGATGGTGTTGACATGGTGGAACAGGTTGCAGGTGCCCTTTTCCAGCAGTTCGAGGTTCTCCTCGGTGTACTCCTTGGGCAGGGGTGCGCCCGGGGTGACCTTCGGGCCGCCGCCGTGCATCTTGAGCGCGCGGACGGTTGCAACCAGAACGGAGACGTTCGGGGTCAGGCCGGAAAGACGGGTCTTGACGTTCCAGAACTTTTCAAAGCCGATGTCGGCAGCGAAGCCGGACTCGGTGACGTGGTAGTCAAAGAGCTTCAGAGCCAGACGGTCAGCGATGACAGAGGACTGGCCGATGGCGATGTTGGCGAACGGGCCGGCATGAACCAGAACCGGCTGATGCTCGACGGTGTAGCACATGGTGGGGTTGATGGTGTTGCGCATCCATGCGGTCATGGCGCCGGCAACCTCGAGATCGTCACAGGTGACGGGCTCGCCGCTGCGGGAGTAAGCGACAACGATCTTGCCGATGCGCTCACGCAGATCCTTAAGATCGCGGGCAACAGCGAGGATGGCCATCAGCTCGGAGCCGACAGCGATGCCGAACTTGGACTCCATCAGGTAGCCGTCCAGACGGCCGCCGATGCCCATGATGATGTTGCGAAGGCCCTGTGCGCAGAAGTCCATGACCCAGCCCATCTCGACACGCTTGGGGTCGATGTCGAGGCGCTTGAGGCCCTTCTTTGCCAGCCATTCGTCGTTATTATTACGCTCATGCTGCATACGCGCATTCAGGGCGACCATCGCCAGGTTGTGCGCGTTCATAATATCGTTGATGTCGCCGGTCAGGCCGAGGGAGAATTCGGTCATCGGCATCAGAAGTGCGTTGCCGCCGCCGGCAGCAGTGCCCTTGACGTTCATGGTCGGGCCGCCGGAGGGCTGACGCAGAGCGCCGCCGACGTTCTTGCCGATCTTGCCGAGGCCTTCGATCAGGCCGAGGGAAACAGTGGACTTGCCTTCGCCGAACGGAGTCGGGGTGATCGCGGTGACCTCGATGAACTTGCCGTCGGGCTTGTCCTTCAGACGCTTCATGACCTTGATGAAGTCGATCTTCGGCGTCTTGCCGTAGGGGATGATCTCCTCGGGCAGCAGGCCGAGCTTTTCACGGAAATAATCGACCGAGGGAAGATTTCTTTCTGCTTCCTCAGCGATCTGCCAGTCCTTGTACACAGTCGGGTCGAGCGTGACGTGACCGTCCTCATGCACGTACTTGCCATCAACGAAATTGATTGCCATGATGTAGTTCCTCCTTAAAAGGTTCCGCCGAGGCCTTAACATCCTCGGGGGAAGTTCATAATCAGCGCCGCGCTTCCAAAATCCACGTACCTCAGCGCTCAAATCGATAATTTTTTATCGGTTCAGCCATAGCATACCACCATCTTTCACAGAAGTCAATGCCGAAAAATCAATTCGTCATTCTGCACGGAAATCACCATCCTTGTTTGGTAGAAACAGCGATTGCCCGCCTGCATCCTGTGATGCAGGCGGGCAAGGTTCCCTTTATTTTGTGGTGTCCGTGACGTCCTTTTCCGTCACGACCGCATGGCTGCGAACGAAGGCGATGGCCTTCTTCATGCGGATGTTGGCAGCAACCGTCTGCTCAAATTCCGCGTTCATATACGGCCGGAGCTGCTCGATCGTCATGCCGTTCTGCTGGCAGATGCCGGCGAGCTCCTCCGCGACCTCCTCGTCGCTTGCGCGAATGCCCTCAAGCAGCGCGATGCGCTCTGCCGCGTGCTGGATGCGCAGGGCGCTTTCGGCCTCGGCGCGCGTATCCTCGCGGAGCTGATCCTCCTTTGCGCCGGTGAACTGGCAGTATGCCTCGAGCGTCAGGCCTCTCTGCGCGAGCTGCGCCCGCAGGACCTCAAGCTGCGCGTCCATCGCCTTTTCCAGCTCGTCCTTCGCCGGGGTGTAATCCAGCGTCGCCGCAGCCTGCCGCATCAGCTGATCCTGAAGCTCCATTTCGGCGCACTCATCGTAATATGCCTGCAGGCTCTCCTTCAGGCGGCTGCGAAGTGCCGCAAGCGTCGGGCACTGCCCTACCTCACGCGCAAACGCATCGTCCAGCGCGTAGGCGGATTTTTCGTGGATCTCGTGGATCTTGCAGCGGAATTCCGCTTCCTTGCCCGCCAGATTTTCCGCGCGGTAGTCCTTCGGGAACGTGACGTGCACGACCACATCCTCGCCGATCTTCGCGCCGACAAGCTGCTCCTCAAAGCCGGGGATGAACATGCCGCTGCCGAGCGTGAGCGCCTGCTTCTCCGCCGTGCCGCCCTCAAACTGCACGCCGCCGCAGTAGCCGGCGTAGTCCAGAATGACCTCGTCGCCGCTTTTTGCCGCGCGGTCCGTCACCTGCGTCATGCGCGGCGTCTGCTGCTGAAGGCGGGTGAGCTGGCGATCGACCTCGTCCTCTGTAACGCTCGTGTGCTCAAGCGTGCCCCGCAGGGCCTTGTAGATAAATTCCATGATGTTCTCCTTTTGTGCCGTCCGAGCGGCATTTTGATATTCGGAGGGCTGCTGCAATGGCAGTCTCTGCCCTTGTCTTGTTTTTCTCTGGAAAGCAGCGCTCACGCGCACCTATGGCGCATCGCACAGCGCTCCGTTCCGCATGGAAAAGACATGCGTGAATGCCTTTAGAAACTCAGGGGAGGCGTTATGCGTCGTCACAAGAAGTATGTCGCACGGAAGTGTCAGAATCTGCTTTTCCAGCGCTGCGCGCGTCCCTGCGTCAAGTCCGGCCGTCGGCTCGTCCAGCATGACCAGACTCCCCTTTCGCCAAAGCGTGCGCGCAAGATCAAGCCGCCGCTCCTCGCCGCCGGAGAGCGCGTGCTCCTCGCCCCCGATCCGCACATCCATGGACGCGCCGCGCGCGGCGTACCAGCTTGCAAGTCCTGCATCCGCAAGCGTCTGCCTCAGCGCCTCGTCCTCCTGTGCACCGCAGGAGAACATGCTGATGTTGTCGCGGATGGAGGCGCTGAATACAAAGGATTTCTGTGGAAGGAGCGTGACCTGCCTGCGGAAATCTGCGTAAGCATAATCATGCACGGGCCGTCCGTTGATCTCATACGCTCCCTCCGCACCGCACATGGCGGCCAGCACGTTTAAAAGCGTCGATTTTCCGGAGCCGCTTTCGCCAAGCAGGGCAATGCGGTCACCCTTTCGGAGCGTGATGTCAATGTGTCTCAAGACCTCACGCTCGCCCTTCCGGCAGCAAATATCCTGCAGTGTGATGCTTTCGATCTCGTGCAGCGGCTGCTGTCCCCACTGAGACGTCTCATCTGTCGGTGCATCTAAAAACGAGAGCACATTTTTGCAGACAGCGGCCGCCGCGACCGTGGCAGAGTAGCGTTCACTGATGATTTGGATCGGCCCTGCAACAAAGCTCATAAGCTGTGCGAATGTGATGAGCTGCGGAAGCGTGATCAGTCCCCTTGCAACGAAAAAGAGGCCAACCACCCATGTTCCCAGAAAAATAAGATTCCCGCAGCCATATGCACCTGCATACAAGATCCTACGCATTTTCTGAAAACGAAGTTTCTTTCTGCACAGCTCGTCGTTTGCCTCATCGTGAAGACGATTGATTCCTGCAAAGGCATGGAATGCTCTAAGCGGAAGGAAGCCGGAAAATATCTGCGTCAGAGCCGATGCGTATTGCGCCTTTGCCTGCTGTTCCTCTTTCTTACAGGTTTGCAGGCGTTTTTCGGTCAGCTTGGGAAACACGACCGGCAGGACGCTGGTAAAGAGCATAATCAGCGTCATGAGCGGCTGAATGGCAATGGCAGCGCTGACTGCAAGCAGGAAGCAGCAGACCTGAAAGTAAATCTCGCCGAGCGATGTAAGATACTCCTGCTGAACGGTGTCCACATCGTTGTGGATCAGCGAAAAGAAGCCTCCGTCGTCTGTTTTGCTCTTTTCCGCCGTATTGAGTGCTTCAATCTTCCGCACGGCATCGGCTCGCAAATCGCGCCCCACACGCTGAATAACGATGTCGCGTGTGTAATCCATTAGAAAGCTGAGCCCTGTTTCGACAAAGAGATAGCATAGCGTAATAAGTGCGATCCTCCACACACGGGAGAAATCCCCCTTCATTGCGCTGTCGGCAAACGTCCCTAGCAAGAACGACATCAGTACAGAGGAAATTGCGGCCAGTAAATTGACAAGCAAGAAATTGGAAAGCGCGCAGCGGTTCCTTCTATAATATCTTTTCATTTCTTCTCCTCCTGACCGGGTGTCGGCCAACTCCCCTTGCAGCCGTTTCCTTCACAGAGGCTCGGCGCTTTGACTGCGGCCGTGAATGCCTTACATCTGCGCCTTGATCGCTGAGATCAGGATGTCGCCCGCGACCACGCGGTCCTCCGCCGCAAAGCCCGTTTCGAAATTGGCGGAATAGAGGATCTGGGCATTCGGCGGGAACTCCTCGTCCCCCTCCCAGACCATGATCTGCATGTCGTATCCGGGCAGGAGCGTGAACTGGAAGCCTGCGTCACCGTGGCTGAGCGCCTGCGCGCCCATTTTCTCGCACGCGGCGCGGAATTTTGCCACGCGCGTGCCGAACGTGAACGCCGCACGCGTCAGGCAGCGGCCCGTATACGGCTGGATATACATCTCGCCCCACGGCATTTCACGGAAGGTCTTGAAGGCCCTGTACGGCTCCGCCCTTCTTCCCTCCAGCAAAAAGCGCAGCAGGAAGGTCTGGCACGGGAGGCTTTTCAGCGCGGGCGCACGCTCGTTGTCCGCCGAAATGGCATACTCCGGCCACGAAATGCGGTATACATCGCCGAGGAGCGTCAGCGTGAACACGCCTGCCGCCTCGTCAAATGCCGCGCCGGTGCGCCATGCCGCCGCCTGCGGGTCGATGGCGCGGAATTTTTCCGCATAGTGCTCAAACGGCACTTCTTCTTTGTTGTTCTGAACCTGCATGGCTTACTCCTGTACGCTCGACGGGAACAGCTCGCGGTTGGTGTGCGGCAGGAAGCACGCCGCAACGAATTCATCCATGTAGCGTGGGTTCGTCGAAAGCTCCATATACGTCATATTGGCCGCCAGCTCATGCACCTTTTCGTTGGCGGGGTCCGAGAGCACCATGGCATACGCGCCTGCGAGAGACGAGTTGCCGATGTACTCGAACAGGCTCCGCTCGACGTCGGGGAACATGCCGATGCGCACCGCGTTTTCCATGTTGATGCCGGAGCCGATGCCGCCCGCGACATAGACATGCTCCAGAACGCTCACGTCCATATCGAGCGAGGAGAGCATGATGTTGATGGCGGAGAAGATCGCGCCCTTGGCGCGGATGAAGGACTCGATGTCGACCTCCGTGATGGCGATCTCGCGGCCCGTCTCGCTCTCCTGCTTTGTCGCAAGTACGTAACGGCCCATGCCGTGCTGGTCGCGCAGAATGCGCGGGTTTTCACGCGCGAACTGCCCCTTCGAGGAGATGGCAGACGTGCGGTACAGCTCCGCGATCACATCGATGATGCCGGAGCCGCAGATGCCGACCGGCTTCTGCCCCGCGTCACCGACGATGGTGAGCTTCGGCTCGAGCGTGTCGCGGTCGATGGTGACGGCCTCGATGGCGCCGTCGGTCGCACGCATACCGCAGGAGATGTCGCCGCCCTCAAACGCGGGGCCCGCGGAGCAGGCGCAGGACATCATGAAATCGCGGTTGCCGAAGACGATCTCGCCGTTGGTGCCGAGGTCGATGAACAGGGAAAATTCATCCTTGTCCCAGATGAGGCTCGTAAACGCGCCCGCCGTGATGTCGCCGCCGACATAGGAGCCGATGTTCGGCGCAAGAATGATGTCTGCATCGGGGTTTGCAGGGATGCCAAGCTCACCTGCACGGATGCCGGTGCACTGGAAGAAGGTCGGGATATACGGCTCCATGCGGACGGGATTTGCGTCCACGCCGAGGAGCAGGTGGTTCATCGTCGTGTTCGCAGCGATGCAAAGCCGCAGGATGCGGCGTGTCGAGATCCCGGCCGCCTTGCACATGGCGGCGAGCATGGGCGTGAGTGTTTCCTTGATGATGGCGTCCTGCAGGCGCTTGGTTCCGCCGGGCTTGGTCTGCTCGATGATGCGGTTGATGACGTCCGCACCGTAGCGGATCTGGCCGTTGCCCGCGGAGGCCTTTGCCAGGAGCTTTCCCGTCTTCATGTCCGCCAGCACGCCCGTGACGGTCGTGGTGCCGATGTCGATGGCACATCCGATCAGCGGCGTCTGGTCACCGGAGGGCAGCACATCCATAACATAGAACACACCATCTCTCAGGATACCCGTGACCTTGACGCTGAAATTCTCCTCGCGGAGCGTGGCGGCGAGCTTCTTCACCACGTAATACGGCAGCTTCACATCCGTGCATTCGACCGAAGCCTTCACGCCCCAGACAAAACGCTCGTTGTCGGGCATCGTGTCATCCAGCGTCGGCTCGTCCATCTGGACAAATGCCTCAACAAAGTCGTTCGTGAAATCCACGCCGGCTGCCTTGACGTCGGCTTCGAGCTTCTCAAAGATCGCGATCTCCTCACCGGAGGACAGATCGGCGGTCTTCATGCGGCTCTGATATGCCGAGGCAATGTCGGGCACCAGAACGACCACATCGGACTCGACCTTGCACGAGCAGCTCAGTCTCCAGCCCTCGGCGTATTCCTCGTCCGTGATGTGTCCGGTCTGCGGGCCCTCGACCGTGCCCTCCAGCAGCTTCACGCGGCACTTGCCGCACGAGCCGTTGCCGTTGCAGGGCGCGTCAATGGCGACGTTGCTGCTCTTTGCGATCTCCAGAAGCGTTGCGTCGGGGGCCGCAAAGGCCTTGACCTCCTCTTGTCCGTTCTCAAAGCGGAATGTGACCTGATACATGGGGATATGCTCCTTTCGGTTCTTTCTATTCTGTTTCCGTTTATGATCGATGTCAAGCACATGCGGCCGCGGACGTACTGCATCCGCGCCCGCACAGGCTCGCGCCCCGATTTTCACCGTTTCGCCGATGCGCGCATATCTGTCCGTCATTCGCGGACATTTCAGCAAAAAGAGGGAGGGCATATGCCCTCCCCCTCAAACGCATTCTGACTGCCGGTGCAGCGCCGCGTGGCGGTGGCGGTTGGGAAGCCGCCGCTGCATCGGCCCGAAAGCCGTCTGTAGACGCATCGCTGGGACTATTATATTACATCAGAGGCTCCATGGCAAGCACCGGATGATGCTTTTCCTGAAGGAATTCCATCAGCGCGTCGCAATCGGTGCAGATGGTCTCGTCCGCGACCATGTCGATGAAGTTGTCGATGCCGTACAGCTCCTTGGCGGTCTTGTTCAGACGCTCGCCCACATCGTCCTTCAGTTCCTTCGGCATCCAGACGATGCGCTCAATGCCGCCCTCGGCGTGGATGAACTTCTTGGAGGAGATGAAGTGACGGCCATGGCCCATGTAGCCCGGCGTCTGCACGCCGCCGCCGGTGCAGGAGGCCAGCTCGCCGAAGGTCATGCCGGCGGGGGTCATGCCCGCGTATTCACGGTTGACGACGATGAAGCCGTTGGACATCGG
>OCIU01001870.1_pt1 | contig 13343 bp, 7 predicted proteins | sample 1538471 | NCBI WGS metagenome assembly OCIU01 (sample SAMN04571693, study PRJEB22368) | human gut metagenome | biome: human gut; material: stool | host: Homo sapiens | place: Luxembourg | collected 2012-06-01 | reverse complement strand
ATGGTGGCCGTAGTTCAGTTGGTTAGAGCGTCAGATTGTGGTTCTGAATGTCGTGGGTTCGAGTCCCACCTGCCACCCAAGATAAACCTCATAGATCAGAAATGATTTATGAGGTTTCTTGTTTTTAACAACTTTATCAAACAAAAAAGTATGATAAGAAACGTCACACTAGCAGATGCGAAGGCTATAACCGACATCTACAACCAGTATATCCTCAACACGACCATCAGTTTTGAAACAGAACCGCTAACGGCAGAACAGATGGGGGAACGCATAAAGGACATTTCAACAGAATATCCTTATTATGTGTATGAGAACGAAGACGGCACAGTCGGCGGCTACTGTTATGCTCACCGTTGGAAAGAGCGCGAAGCCTACAGCCACACGCTTGAAACAACCATCTACCTTGCACCTGGCATAGAACGCCGAGGCATAGGCACACAACTCATGCACATGCTTATCGACGAATGCCGCCACCGTGGGTTCGTGGCCCTTATAGCTTGCATAACAGGCGACAATGAAGCAAGCATAAAGATGCATGCCTCGTTAGGTTTCGAACAGAAATCGTGCTTTGAGAAAGTGGGCATAAAGTTTGGGAAGATGCTTGACGTTGTCGATATGGAACTTTTGCTGTAGATCGCACTCTTCAGAAAAAGGAGGAACAGAAAAAGGAGGAACAGAAAAGGAGGAATGAGAATAGGAACACAAGGAAAGACAAAGCGAAACAAAGATAAAGACAAGAAGAACAGACAAAAGAAAAAAATAACAGGAAGAAGAAAAGGATAGAATAGGAAAGAAAGAAAGAAAGAAAGGAAGGAAGGAAGGAAGAAAGGGAAAGGAAGGAAGAAGCAACAAGATAAAAACAAAAATTGAGAAGAAAATAAAAAAGCTATAAAATGAAGGCGAAATATTTGCGCCGTTCATTTTTTTTGCGTTCCTTTGTAAGCACAATGCTAACGTCAGCGAAAGAAGCGCGGACAGATGCAGGAAGTTAATCAATTTACAAACCTATTTTTTTGAATAATATGCCTAACGAAACAAAAAACCTTCTCGACGGCTCCTTTAATGTGAGGAAGGCCGTAATGTTTGTAGTGGCGGTGCTCATTGCCGCCGTGTTATGGTTCCTTCCTCTTGATGCCTACGGCATAGAGGGACTGACCGTCATACAAGAGCGTGTCATCGCAATCTTTGCTTTGGCCACCATCTTGTGGATAACAGAAGCTGTGCCGTCATGGGCTACATCGGTGAGCGTCATCGGCTTGTTGCTGTTCACCACCTCCAACAGCGCATTCAATTTCATGCGTAGCGGCATCGACAAGAGTGAGCTGCTTGACCACACGTCAATCATGGCCACCTTTGCCGACCCCATCATCATCCTCTTCCTTGGAGGTTTCATCCTTGCTATCGCAGCAACAAAGTCGGGGCTTGACGTTCTGCTTGCCCGCACCCTCATACGTCCTTTCGGAACCAAGAGTGAGAATGTGCTTTTAGGCTTCATCCTCATAACAGGCGTGTTCTCGATGTTCGTCAGCAACACCGCCACCGCAGCCATGATGCTCACGTTCCTCGCGCCGGTGTTTCGCACGTTGCCTGCCGACGGAAAGGGCCGCATAGCCCTCACGCTCTCCATCCCTGTAGCAGCCAACATTGGCGGTATGGGAACCCCCATCGGAACCCCTCCAAACGCCATCGCCCTTAAATATCTTAACGACCCCAACGGTCTGAACCTCAACCTCGGCTTCGGCGAGTGGATGGCTTTCATGATGCCGCTCGCCATCGTCTTGCTCCTCATCGGCTGGATGTTGCTCAAGAAGTTCTTCCCCTTCACAAAGAAGACCATTCACCTCACCATCGGCGGTGAGCTGCAACACAACTGGCGCACCGTGGTTGTGGCCGTGACGTTCATTGCCACCGTTGCCCTGTGGATGCTCGACAAGGTCACCGGCGTTGGTGCCAACACCGTGGCCATACTGCCCATCGTGGTGTTTGCCGTGACAGGCGTTGTCAACGCCCGCGACCTTCAAGACATCAACTGGAGCGTTATCTGGATGGTTGCCGGTGGCTTTGCCCTTGGTCTTGCCCTCAACGAGTCGGGGCTGGCAGAGAACGCCATCAAGAGCATACCGTTCGGCTCTTGGTCAGCAGTGGCCATCCTTATCATCTCAGGCCTCATCTGCTATCTGCTGTCCAACTTCATCTCGAACACCGCCACAGCCGCTCTTCTCGTGCCTATCCTCGCCGTTGTGTGCAAGGGCATGGGCTCGTCTCTTGAAAGCATCGGCGGCACACCAACCGTTCTCATCGGCATCGCCGTTGCAGCATCTGTGGCCATGGCCCTGCCTATCAGTACGCCTCCAAACGCCATCGCCCACTCTACCGGTCTGGTCAAACAGAACGAGATGATGAAGATTGGTGTTGTTATGGGCATCATCGGCCTTGTGCTCGGCTACTCTCTGCTCTTCATCCTTGGACAGATGCACATCTTATAAAGACAAAAGAAGCGTCTTATAAAGAAACAAGAGGCTTCTTATAAAGACGAGAACATCATAAGAAGCAACAAAACAAACATAAAAAAAGTGAGCTTGTAACCATTATGGCACAAGCTCACTTTTTTATGTTAAACAAACTATTCTCAAAAGAAGCGTTATTTTTGCCTGTTGGTGTAACATAACGCCGCACCTATGGCCGTGCAAAACTCCGAATACTTAGGAATATGGAATTTCACGCCATACAACCGCTCGGTTGCAGGGAACACACGGCTACATTGCGGCAGCAACGTGAGGTTGCCGATCATCACAAAATCTTTTATGCCAGAACCAAGTGAAGAGAGAATGGACGCGCTACAGATGCTCTGAAGCACCATCCATATCAGTCCGATGGCAATATCCTCACGCGAAGCGTTGCTCTTGGCGTTGCCGCAAAGCGAAGCAATAGCATCCATCGGTAGCCCCGGAAGAGGTTTGGCGCTGATGTCTTTTATCAGCAAGTTAATGTGTGACACATCGCCCTCCTCGGCAAGCTTCGCCACCTGCAAGATGTCGTCGGTCTTCAGCAACAAGCGCGACAGACCTTGCAGCGTTCCACCGCCAATGCCTATGCCGCCAATGTGCTTAATGTCTTCACCGTCACACTTCACGATAGACGTGCCCGTGCCCATGCTCACCACAATCATGCGGTCGAGCTTGGTCTCATAACGCGCACCAAGACCGTCTGCTATAAACTCTTCTGCCTTCTCTGTGGGCAGATTATATATCGGCTCATTGATGTAAGCGCTACCCACACCCGTGAGCATGACCTTCTCAATGTCCTGAAGCTGTATCTTGTTTACATACAGAAATTTTCCAAAAGCGCCGTAGAGCGATGTCACGGGGTCTGTGGCCTTGATACGGATTGGCGACAACACCTTTCCTTGCTCCACAATTCCCACAATCTTTGTTGTGCTTATGCCAACGTCAATGCCTATTACTATTCCCACAATTCTTGAGATTTGGTTATTACAGGTTGCAAAGTTACATCATCCTCCTGTAACGACAAAGAAAAAGCGACACTATCTTACGATGTGCCGCTTTCATTTCCTTTTTCTCGCCCCTACTTATAAACAAAATATCTTGCGTTTTGTCCTTTGCAGAAACGGTTCACCAGATTGATGATAAGCTCTGCTGTGGCCCGCACGGTGTCCTCATTGCCATCGTATCCGTTGACAAGCGCCACGAGGTGACGTGTCTGCAAGCCCATCTTCGTGCGCTCATTGTCGCTTGTTGGCGTACCTACCCCACCCGTGTTGTCACGATACACAGGCAGACCAGCAATGTTGAGCATGCCACGACCGATACCCTCGTAAGGCTCACCCTCACGTCCCACGCCGAGCGTGAGCGTGTCGCCGTCAAACTTGTCGCCATCGAAGCCACCAATGCTGTAGCCATATTTTATGCTTGCAAGGTTTATCAGGTCCACGAGCGTGTCTATCTGATAAAGCTTCTTGCCTTGCAGCATGCGGCGAATGAGAGCCTCTGACGACGGACGGTAGCGCGAAGGATCCTTGCCGCAAGCCTTATAGACGCGGCGTGTGGCAGCAATGGCGCTGATGTCTTTCAACGATTCGGTCGTCAGCGTCTGGCGAAACTGCTCGCCAAGCTCATCGATAAGCTGCCACAGCTCCTCCGAATATTCGCTGTTCTCAACATCGGCCTCTACACAAGCTCCCACAAAAGAGGGACAGACCGACTCTATCTTGTCTTCTACAAATATTTTCATTGTTCCAAATTTAAACGTTTCTGTTAAACATTTTTTCATGAATTATTAATCCTCAAACAGAAGCAGTTGCTCACCACCGCCCTTAGACGAAGCTTTAGAGGTTTCTTTCTGAACATTGGAAGATGCAGAACCTTCATTTTGACTTTCAGAATGACCAGAAGAGCCTTCGGTTGCAGAGCTTTCGCTGGCTGAGCCTTCGCTGGCTGAGCCTTCGCTGGCAGAGCCTTCGCTGGCAGAGCTTTCGCTGGCAGAGCCTTCGGTTGCAGAGCTTTCGGCTATAGAGCTTTCTGCCATAGGATCTTCGGCTATTGCAGAATCTTCGGTTGCAGAGCCTTCAATCATCTTCAGGAAAGTTTCCTCGTCCACGATAGCCACCCCCAACTTCTCAGCCTTTTGCAGTTTTGACGGGCCCATATTGTCGCCAGCAAGAATGAACGATGTCTTGCCGCTGATAGAGCCTACGTTTTTGCCGCCATTGCGTTCTATTATAGCCTTATACTCATCGCGGCTGTGATGCTGGAACACGCCACTTATAACAATGCTCTTGCCTGCAAGCACATCGCTGCCACCTTGCTCCTCGCCCTTCTCAACAGCCATCTGCAAACCATAGGCACGCAGACGTTCCACGATAGAGCGGTTTGTGTCGTTATGGAAATAGGTTATTATGCTCTTGGCAATGACCTCGCCCACGCCCTCTACCTCAAGCAGCTGTTGCAACGAAGCGTTCATGAGCGTGTCGATGTCGCCAAAATGTCGGGCAATAAGACGGGCAGAGGTCTCTCCCACAAAACGTATGCCGAGGGCAAAGACCACTCTCTCAAACGGCACCTTCTTTGAGTCGTCAATGGCTTTGACAATCTTCTGTGCCGAACGTAGCTTGCTGCCTCCACCACTTATGTCCTCAACCTTTATGTCGTACAGGTCGGCGATGTTGTGAATAAGTCCACGACGGAAATATTCATCAACGGTCTCAGGTCCAAGCGAGTCGATGTTCATAGCTCTACGGGCAATGAAATGTTCTATCCGGCCCTTGATCTGCGGTGGACAAGCAGCATCGTTAGGACAATAATGTGCGGCTTCGCCCTCATATCTCACAAGTTCGGCACCACACTCGGGGCAATGGGTTATAAACTCAACAGGCTGCGCCCCTGGCTCACGACGGTCGGTGTCGACGCCCACAATCTTAGGAATGATCTCGCCACCCTTCTCCACATACACATAATCGCTGATGTGAAGATCGAAGCTGCGTATGAAATCTTCGTTGTTAAGCGTGGCGCGACGCACCGTGGTGCCAGCAAGCTGCACAGGCTCCATGTTGGCAACGGGCGTCACGGCTCCTGTACGGCCAACCTGATAGGTGACCTTGTCAAGGCGCGTGAGGGCGCGTTCAGCTTTAAACTTATAGGCTATAGCCCATCGCGGACTCTTTGCAGTAAAGCCCAACTGTCGTTGCTGCCGTAGCGAGTTGACCTTCAGCACAATGCCATCGGTAGCCACAGGCAGGTTTTTGCGTTCCGTGTCCCAAAAGTCGATGTAGGCATAAATCTCCTCAAGCGTCTTCACCTTCTTCATGCCTTGGCTTATCTTAAAGCCCCATGACGCTGCCGCCTGAAGATTCTCATAATGGCCATCCGACGGCAACTCCTCGCCAAGCAGATAATAGAGGTAGCTGTCGAGCTGTCGGCTTGCCACAAGTCGCGAGTTCTGACTCTTCAACGTGCCACTGGCGGCGTTGCGCGGGTTAGCAAAGAGCGGCTCCTCGGCTGCCTCACGCTCAGCGTTAAGACGCTCAAACACCTTCCACGGCATCAGGATCTCGCCACGGATCTCAAACTCATGGGGATAGCCCGTGCCGGGAAGCACCAACGGAATGCAGCGTATGGTCTTCACGTTTGCCGTAACATCATCGCCACGCACACCATCGCCACGGGTGACGCCACGCACCAGCTGGCCGTCAACATAGGTAAGCGAAATGGAAAGTCCGTCATACTTCATCTCGCAGCACACCTCAAAATCCTCGCCACCCAGTCCGCGCTTCACGCTCTCATACCAGTCGCGCACGTCCTGTTGGTTATAAGTGTTAGCCAACGAGAGCATGGGATACTTGTGCACCACCTGCTTAAACTCGCTGTTCAGGTCGCTTCCCACACGTTGCGACGGCGAGTTTGGATCCGCCATCTCAGGATGTCGAGCCTCAAGGTTCTGAAGTTCGCGCATGAGAGCATCAAAGTCGAAATCGGAAATATCCGGACTGTTGAGCACATAATACTTATAATTGTGTTCATGCAGTTCTTTCCGAAGCTGCAATATTCTTTCTTTCTCGTCCATATCTTTTTTTATTTTAAGCAAAACGTTAAGACCTTCACAATCAGAACATATTGACCTCAGGTCATTTGTTTTTCTTCATAATCACATAAATCACAATTGGAGCGCCCACCAACGGCGTGACGGCATTGACGGGCAACACCCCTCCACCGCCAGGCAGCGAGCAAGCCATGTTGCAAGCCATCGCTATGACCGCTCCCATAAGCAACGTGGCAGGCACCAGCGACAAGTGGCTGTCAGTGCGCATGACCATCCGCGCTATGTGAGGCACAGCGAGTCCTATGAACGCTATCGGCCCACAGAACGCCGTCGTAACGGCTGTGAGGAAACCGACAAGCACCAGCGCCCCGTTGCGAACAGCCGCAATGTTAAGGCCCAAGGCTGCTGCATAGTTGTCGCCAAGCCGCATGATGTCAAGACTCTTTGAAAGAAGCAACGCCACAAAAAGGCCCACGCCCACGGGCACGGCTATCCACCACAACTGTTCTGACGACACGTTGGCAAAGCTTCCCATGCCCCACAAGAGGTACGATTTCACGCCATCGGCCGTGGCAAAAAAGTTTATAACGGTTATAAACGCCGAAGCGACATAGCCAATCATCAGTCCGATAATGAGCAGAGCCACACCGCCACGCACGGCAAGCGAGAGCACAAACACCAACGCCGTCACAGCCATGGCACCAATGAAAGCCGCCACAACCGTAGCGCCCATGCCCACCAAACTGTCGGTCATGACGGCGCCACCGCCCATGAGCATGACCACAGCCACACCTAAGGCCGCACCGCTACTTATGCCAAAGACCGATGGGTCAGCAAGCGGATTGCGAAAGATGTTCTGAAGAAGCAGTCCGCCAACAGCCAGAGCAGCACCACAAAGCGCCGCTGTAAGCGTCTGCGGCAGTCGCGACTCAAGCACAATGAACCGCAACGTGTCGGACGTCTCGCCACCAAAAAGCGTGGTCAAGACATCTGCTGGTGCAAGAGGAACAGGGCCCACAAACAGGCTAAGCACCGCCATCAGCGCAAGAGCAAGCGCCAACCCCATTATTGTTTTCTTATTGCGTGTCATTGTTTTCTTGTCGTTATGCCATGTTTTTAAATAAGCTTTGCCGAGGTGCAGCTTATCTTTTACAAAGATCATGCAAACCGAGAGCAGAGCGTCAAGCTTGCTTTGCCGAGGTGCAGCCTATCTTATGCAAAGTTAAAAATAAACCTCGAAACGCCCAAGCCGACAAGCTGAAAGCATTGTTCAAAGAAAAAAAAATAAAGATTTCTTCAAAAACATTTGGCAGTTTCAAAATAAAGCATTACCTTTGCACTCGCTTTTAAGAAGTAAGGCTCCGTAGCTCAACTGAATAGAGCATCTGACTACGGATCAGAAGGTTGCAGGTTTGAATCCTGCCGGAGTCACACTTTTAAACACCAAGAGGATGTTATTCATTTAACATCCTCTTTTTTTATACCCCACCTTGGTTTTATATATTCGGGGCAACGGATTATTCCGGGGCAACGGATTATTCCCCATATAATCCTCAAACATGTCAGCAGAACAGAAATTCATGTTGTGTTCATCAACGATATAATGGAAGAAAATTCTCATCTCGACATTGAAATGAGAATTTTCTTCCTACTACATAACTTTTATTTTTAGATTTTACGAACCCAAAAGAGTTGTTCGTTCACACTTGCGTAGAATTCTTCGCTCTTCACTTTCATTCGCTCTTCACTTTCATTCGCTCTTCACCTCCCAGCTCTTGTCTCTTCCAGCAAACTCTGGGCTGTAAGCACACTGAGCGGTGCAAAGGCCTGTGCGGTAAGAGCCAGCACGGTCGATATAATAGGTCATCTCTACGGTGTGCCGTCCCTTTGAGAGCACATCAAAATAGAAATAAGAGGCGTTGTCCTTGGTTGCCACATAACAGCCGTTGCGATAGCCGCTGAGCTGCGATGTCGGTTCCATGCAAGCAGCACGATGGTCAGCAACCTGCACAAAGTCGTAGTCGCGGTCGGCGGTGATGACAATGCGAACCGTCAAGCGGTCCCCCACCTTCAGGTGGTCGAGCGATGAGAGGCGTTTGCCGTCCTTGAAGAACATACGCTCCACCGTCATTCCTGCCGTTGCACTCTTCACATCCTCCACAGGCTGCATCCACTGTGCGTAGACAGCACCCCACGATGTGCCACCGCTTGTTTTCTCAGCTGTGAACGTGTGCATGTTGTTGCCCTCCTTCGAAGCCTTGACATATCCAAGCGCCGACTTCTGCTTTGCCACAGGCAGATGCTTTCCGTCAACCTTCAGCACCGCAGGCTTGCCATCGGCCATGGTGAGCGCCTTGGCATCGTTGACAAGGAAGGCCGACACCGCATCGACCGTGTTGAGCGGCGTGTCCCATCCCTGTGTGCGCTTGCTTTGCAGAAGCCACAGTTGCATGTCGGCAACGGTCTTTGCGTCAGACGGCTGCAAGCGTTGCAGCGCCTCTATCACAGCCACCTGTGTGGGTATGCGATAGTTGCGCCATGAGTAGCCGGCCTTTGGCGTGTCATAATAGCATCCCATGTCGGGTTTGCAAACAAGATACTGTCGCATGCTCTCAAGCAGGGTGAGCGCCTCTTTGTTACGCCCGGCAGCAGCGAGCGCCACAGCAGCGCGTGCCTTGCCTTCTATAGAAAGGTCAGCGTTTTGCTTTGCGAGGTGTGCCACAAGATAGTCGTAGTCGGCCTGTCGCTTCAGCGTCATGTCCTTGCGTGCATCTGTCAAAGCACAAATGTAGAGATAGTCGGCAGCAAAGCCAGAAGGACGCACATCCTTAACACCCTTCTTCTCAAGCTTACGCATGGCGTTACATTCGCTGGCGATCTCTCCTCCGAGCCAACTGACAGCTTTAGCGCACATATCGTTACACTCGTCATCAGTCATGTCCATGGCCTTCAGGCGAGCCAAGGTTTCAGCCACCGAAGAGGTCACATAACGGCTGCCGCTCATGCCTGTCCACCAGGCGAACGATCCGTCATAACGTTGCAGCTTCTTCAGCTTGTTCATCCACAAGGCGCAACGGCTGCCAATGGTGTTATCGTCATAGAACGCCGCGAGGCGGCGCATGTTGTCGGTCTCCTTTTCAGCCTCGGCGACCCACGGTGTCTCGCTGAGCAACATGTTTTTCAGCTCCTCGTTCTCCTGCAAGCCGCTCTTCAGGTTCTTGTCCTTGTCAACATTCCACAGCTCCACCGTCTGTTTGATGGCAGGCGTGAGCGTCATGAGCTTACGTCCCACGGCGTTAACATAATAGGCAGTGGCGAGAGTCATGGCATCTTCACGTCCATTGTCTGTGACCGAAGGCAGCGTCTGCACCATGAGCCACGCAGGGTTGTTCGTATATTCTACTGTCAGCTTCTTGCCATCGGCGTTCTTTGCATCAAACAAGGAAGCGAGGTCAATGGTCTTCACGCCCTCACCCTGTTGTGTGAACGGCACGGCTGTCGTCACAAGCTCACTTGCTGCAAGCACGGGCAGATAAGTCTGCTCGCCATCGCTGAAGCCCCCGGCCTGTGCTGTGACACGGCAGATGAGCAAGCCGTCGTTGTCGATGGTGCTCATGTCGAACGGGAAGGCAAGAGAAACGGTTGTGTCTTTCTCAGTCTTAAACTTTATGTTCTTCACATACACCGCCTTGTCGGTATCAGGGTTTATCAGCTCCAATCGGGCCGTTCCGTGAAGGTGGCGTTCTGAAAGGTTTGACAGGCGCACAGCAATATGACCCTTATCTTTTGAGCGCACAAAGCGAGGCATGTTAGGCTCAACCATGAGTTGCTTCTGCGCCACAGCCTCAGCCTCCAACCGTCCGATGTTCATCACCTCATCATGAGCGATGCCGAGCAAGCGCCATGTGGTGACGCTCTCAGGCAAGGTGAATTTTATCTTCACATCGCCCTTGTCGTCGGTCTCAAGACAGGGCATGAAGAAAGCCGTCTCCGCAAAGTTTTGGCGAACAGCCACGTTGCTCATTTCTGTTGTTTCAGCCTCATCTTGCACCGTCGTTTCTTTTGCGCCACGAGCCATCACGCCATTCATGCCGCCATCCACAGAACCCGTCAGAGAAACCGTCTCAACGCAATCGAAGATATTTTCCTTTTTCGCAGCCGAATGTCTTTCAATTTTCACAGTCTGTTTTCCACTTGTCTTATACATCAACACCCCGCCGAAAGCACGGTACCAGGGAATGTTGAAAGAGCTGAAGTCGAGCTGTCGCTCACCAAGCGGACGGAACGTCATCTCTCCATAACGGCTGAGGTTGTTTGAATAGCGTGTGCGCCAATTGGTGTTAGGCAAGATGATTGTCCAGTCGGCATTAAGACTCCACGAGTGTGCGGCAAGTTGGTCAAGCGACTTGTCATACATCGTGAGCATGGCCTGTGCCTTGGCAGCCCGCCCGTCGGGCGTTGAGATGTGCAGCGTCCACTCCTCCTTCTGTCCCGGTGTGAGACGGTCGCGGAATGTGGTCCATGTTGTGAGCAAGCGGTTGTCACGTTTTGGACAAGCAATCTTGGCTGTGTGTCGATAAACGATCCCTTCTTTCACCCACGCACATGTGAGCAGAAGGCCGTCGCCATATTCGGGCTTATATGTGAGCTGGCGTGTCGACACCTCGCCATCAGTCAAGTTGAGCACCCCGCTCTCCACAACCTCTGTTCTTGAGAAGATGCAGTAGAGCACATGCTGCACGCTGTCTGAAGAGCCCACCTGCACATAGACAGGACGTCCGTCTGAGGGGAAGCGCTTGGCAGAAGCATAGAACCAGTCGTGTGTCTGTGTTGCCACCTTCTTGTCGTCCATGGTGAAGACCACAAAATGCTGACTTATGGTGTCGGTGCCACAATAGGCGGTGAGCAGATGTGACGCCGATGTGAGCGTGGCAGCCGAGAACGGTGTGTCGGTGTTGGCGGTTGTCGTGAACCTCTGGTCATCGATGTAGAACACCACGTCACCCTTTATGGGCTCGCCTGCTGCATTGCGATAATCGAAGCGTATTGAACGCAAACTGTCACGCTCGGTCTTGTCGGGCATGTTGCACGAAAGGGCTGTCGGCTTGTCACCGATCGGCACCGACATGGTGGCGTCATGGCTCTCGCCCGCAGCATCGGTAACGGTGGCTGTTACGTCAAACGTGTAGAAGCGCGTCACCTTCTCAAAACCTTTCTCGCGGTCGGGCATGAACAGAGGCACACGCACAACAAACTGTCCGTTACCATCGGTCACGACAGAGTCGGCAAAGACCTGTTCCGAGCGGTCGCGCATGCCGAAGCGTCCCCACCACATTGACGGACGGCGCACGACACGATAACGAACCTTGGCGCCCTGCACAGCCACGCCGCTATAGGTGCGGGCGGTGGCCTTTACAGCCACGGTGTCGCCAACATGATAGCCGGTCTTCAGCTTGTCGTATGTTATGTCGAAAGAAGGACGCTTATATTCCTCCACGCGCACCCATTTCCTCGCTCTTGCTTTGTCGGCAACAGAGGCACGCAGATAGAAAAGTCCGGTGAGGCCGTTTGAAGGCAGAAGGAAAGAGGTGGTGGCTGTGCCGTAGTTGTCGGTCTGCACCTCAGCCTTGCTCACATCCTTGCCGTTGCTGTCGCTTAGCGAGAACGTCACCTTCTGTCCGCCCATAACCGATGAGCCGTCGCGTCCTTTGTTAAACGCTATTGCCGACACCTGCACCGTCTGTCCTGGACGATAGATGCTTCGGTCGGTAAACATTTTGAGCACAGGCTCCACCTTGTTGCCGTTGCCGAAGAAGTAGTAGCTGTAAGACGAGTTAAGCTCATTCGATGCTTTGTCGGTGTCGGTAGAAGCATAATAATAGAGCTTGCCTTTCATCGCGTTGGCATCGACCGTCACCTCACCCTTGTCGTCACAGATAAAGGTCTTTGCTTTAGAAAAATCATTGTTCGCCACCTCATCAGCAGACCTGAAGCGCAGTTTGGCTCCTGCCACAGGCTCTCCTGTCGTGGCGTTGAGCACGGCGAAGCGCACCTTGTGATCGGGCATCGAGTGATAGACAACGCTAAGATTGGTCACACTGAGCAGCAGGCGTTCTGGGCGCACGGCGGCGTTGTTGGTCGTAAACTCAACGACATACACGCCCACGGGTAGCGGATCGATGAACATCGAGTCGCGTGTCACCTTGTAGGCCGGCATTCCTATGTAACGGCGTGTCTGTGTCTGCGGTTCGTCAGAGGTAAAATGTGCCTTCAGCTTCGCATAATCACGGTCGTTGGAGGGGTCGAGAGCGGTATCGCCTCCCACGTTCACACGGCGCACGGTCATCGTCAGCTCGCCAATGTTGCACACCCCAAGAAGGTTAACCTTGCGCTTGACGCCAGGCAGCAACACGCCGTCGCCGATGGACACATGGAAGCTCGGGAGCGTCAGTCGGCTCTGCGCGTTACGCAGAATGTTCATGCGTGGCCACGCTCCCCAATGAACAAGGGCATAGTCGATAAATGCCATCTTGTCCTTGGCATCCACATCGTCGGCCTCGCTCATGATGTCGTAACGCTCAATGGCCACCTCTCCTGCCACCTGCAGGTCTTTATACTCGTTGAGCAACGAGTCGACGGACAGGAGATATTTCGACTTGCGCAGCTCTGTAACGCTCTTCGGCCTCTGCTCTTTCAGCAACAAGAGAGCGGTCACACACGATGCCTGTCGGTTGCCCGCCTTCTCATAATAGTCGTGAAGCATCTTCGTCCGTCCTGCCTGCATA
>OCIU01001868.1_pt1 | contig 13361 bp, 7 predicted proteins | sample 1538471 | NCBI WGS metagenome assembly OCIU01 (sample SAMN04571693, study PRJEB22368) | human gut metagenome | biome: human gut; material: stool | host: Homo sapiens | place: Luxembourg | collected 2012-06-01 | reverse complement strand
CCCGCCGCACTGGAGCCGCAGTACGCGGATGCAGTGTTTCGACTCCTCCTCGTTCAGCGTATGAAGCGGGGGGACGATGTCCGGCGCGTAGAAAAGTTGCATGATTGGAGACCTATTATTTATTCTATTTACAGATTTTTCCCTAACTTTGTCGAATAATGCGCGACAAAGTTACTAAAATAACACGATCGATGAAACGTATCACCGCTTTATTAACACTTTTTCTGGCTATGACATTCATATCCTGCAAGTCCGGGAAAACCGTGGGCGAAAATCCTTTTTTCGCCGAATGGGAGACCCCATACGGCGTGCCGCCCTTCGACAAGATCGAACCGGAGCACTTCCTGCCTGCGATCGAACGCGGCATGTCGCTGCACGAGGCCGAGATCGACGCCATCACGTCGAACAACGACGCGCCGACGTTCGAGAACGTCATCCTCGCCTACGACGCTTCGGGAAAGATGCTTTCGCAGGTCGAGCTGATCTTCGGGATGCTCTGCGCCGCGGAGAACACCTCCGAAATGCAGGCGCTGGAGGAGCAGATTATGCCCCGGATGGCGGCGCACGCCGACAAGATCCGTCTCAACGGGAAACTTTTCGAACGGATCAAAGCCGTCTACGACCGTCGCGCCGCGCTGGGACTCGACGCCGAGCAGAGCCGTCTGCTGGAGAAGACCTACCGCAGTTTCGTGCGCGCCGGAGCGCTGCTCGACGCCGAGCGGAAGGCGCGTCTGAAGGCGATCAACGAGGAGCTGTCGCTCACGGCCGTGAAGTTCGGGCAGAACCTCCTCGCCGAGAACAACAACTATGCGCTGGAACTCGCCTCGTCCGATCTGGACGGCATTCCGGCCACGGCCCGCGATCTGGCCCGCGAAAAGGCCGAGGCGATGGGCCGGAAGGGCAAATACGTCTTTACGCTGCACAAGCCCAGCCTGATCCCGTTTCTGACCTACTCGTCGAAACGCGAACTGCGCGAGCAGATCTACAAGGCCTACCTCAACCGCTGCAACAACGGCGACGAGTATGACAACAAACAGCTGATCAACGATTTCATCCGCTTGCGCACGGAGAAGGCCCACCTGCTGGGCTATCCCTCGTATGCCGCCTACGTCGTGGACGACGAGATGGCCGGAACGACCGACGCCGTGTACGGCCTGCTGGAGGAGATCTGGACCCCGGCGCTCGAAAGCGCCAAGGGCGAGCTGGCCGAGATGGAGGAGCTGTTCCGGAAGGATTTCCCCGAGGGAGAGTTCGCGTCGTGGGACTGGTGGTATTACGCCGAGAAGGTCCGCAAGCAGAAATATGCCCTCGACGAGGAGATGCTGCGGCCCTATTTCTCGCTGGAGAACGTGCAGGGAGGCATCTTCTTCCTCGCCAACCGGCTCTACGGCATCACGTTCCGCCCGATCGTCGTGCCGCTGTACCACCCCGAGGCGGTCGCTTACGAGGTGCTCGACGTCGACCAGTCGCATCTGGGCGTGCTCTATTTCGATTACTTCCCGCGCGACGGAAAGAGCCAGGGCGCGTGGTGCGGCAACTACGTGGAGCAGACCTACGAGGACGGGAAGCGCGTGGCGCCCGTGGTGTCGGTCGTCTGCAACTTCACGCGCCCGGCGGGGGGCAATCCCGCGCTGCTGACCCTCGACGAGACCGAGACGCTGTTCCACGAGTTCGGGCATGCGCTCCACTTCCTGTTCCACGACGTGAAGTACCGCGGACTCGCGGAGGTCGAGGGCGATTTCGTGGAGCTGCCCTCGCAGCTGATGGAGAACTGGGCGTTCGATCCCGAGGTGCTCAAGCAGTATGCCGTGCATTACCGTTCGAACGAGGTGATTCCGAAATACCTCGTCGACAAACTGCGCCGCAGCGAACTTTTCAACCAGGGTTTCATGGCCACCGAGCTGATCGCCGCGTCGCTTTCGGACATGGACATCCACTCGATCACCGAATACGAGCCGTTCGACCCGATGGCCTTCGAGCGCAAGGCCCTGACCGAAAAACGCGGGCTGATCCCGCAGATCGAGCCGCGCTACCGTTACCCCTATTTCTCGCACATCTTCGACGGCGGCTACTCTGCGGGCTACTATTTCTATACGTGGGCCGAGGTGCTCGACAAGGACGCCTTCGAGGCCTTCCGCGAGAGCGGCGACCTCTTTAACAAGAAGATCGCCGGCGATTTCCGCCGCAAGATCCTCGCCCGCGGCGGCTCGGAGGACGGCATGACCATGTACCGCGACTTCCGCGGCAAGGACCCCGACAAGCGGGCGATGCTTCGCGGCCGGGGGCTTCTGAATGAACCCGAACCGTCCGGCGAGGACGCCGCTCCCGCCGCCGAAACGGCATCCGCCGCCCGGGAAAACTGAAACTCGAACCCATCGGAAAAGAAACCGCTAATTTGATATGATAATGAAAAAAGTACTGTTTATTATGGCCGTTTCCGCTATGGCGGCAGGCTGCGCCGACAATTCGATCCCCAAAGCGCAGCTGCCCGAACTCGATCTGTCGAATCCCCTGCTGGCCGCATGGGATACGCCTCACGAGACCCCGCCGTTCTCCGAGATAAAACTCGCGGACTACGAACCGGCGTTCGATGCCGCGATCGCCTGCTCGCGCGCCGAGATCGACGCGATCGTGAACAACCCCAAGAAACCCACCTTTGGCAATACGATCGTGGCGCTGGAGCGTCAGGGCGAGCTGCTCAATCGCATCGCGGGGCTTTTCTTCAACCTGCTCGAAGCCGACACGTCGGACGAAATGCAGCAGATCGCACAGCGCGTGCAGCCCAAGCTGACCGAACTGTCGAACGACATCTCGCTCAATCCCGAGCTGTTCGCCCGGGTGAAACAGGTTTACGAGCATCCGGGACGTCTTCGCAAAGAGGACAGGAAACTGCTCGAGGACACCTATCAGAGTTTCGCTCGCAGCGGCGCGGCCCTTTCCGACGCCGACAAGGAGCTTTACCGCAAGTACACCTCCGAACTCTCGGGGCTGACGCTCCGGTTCGGGCAGAACGCGCTGGCCGCGACCAACGCATTCACGCTCAACATCACCGATCCGAAGGTGGTGGCCGAGCTGCCCGCATTCGTCCGCGAAGGCATGGCCGCCGAGGCCAAGGCCCGCGGCGAGAAGGGCTGGACCGTGACGCTGCAACATCCCAGCTACCTGCCGTTTATGACCTATTCCTCGAACCGCGAACTGAAGGAGAAACTCTGGAAAGCCAGCAATTCGAGGGCGCTGGGCGGCGAGTTCGACAACACGGAGATCGTGAAGAAAATCGCCAATACGCGTCTGAAGATCGCCAACCTGCTGGGCTACAAGTGCTATGCCGATTACGTGCTCGAACGCCGCATGGCCGAGAATACGAAAACGGTCAACGACTTCCTCGCGGAACTGCTGGCCGCGACCAAGTCCTATGCCGACGCCGACTACCGCACGGTGAGCGACTACGCCGCTACGCTCGGTTTCAAGGGACAGCTGATGCCCTGGGACTGGTCCTATTACACCGAGAAATACAAGGATGAGAAATATGCCCTGAACGACGAGCTGGTGAAACCCTACCTGAAACTCGAAAACGTGAAGAAGGGCGTCTTCATGCTGGCCAACAAGCTCTACGGGCTGAATTTCACGCCCGACGACCAGATCGAGGTGTACCATCCCGACGTGACGGCCTACGACGTGACGGACGCCGACGGACGCTTCATGGCGGTCCTCTACCTCGACTTCTTCCCCCGCGAGTCGAAGCGTTCGGGGGCGTGGATGACCGAATTCCGCGGCACGAAGATCGAGGACGGCGAGGAGACCCTGGTGATGAACTTCACCAAGCCCTCCGAAACGGCTCCGTCGCTGCTGACGTTCGACGAGCTGGAGACCTTCCTCCACGAATTCGGACACGCCCTGCACGGCATGCTGGGCGAGGGCAAGTACGAGTCGCAGACCGGCACGAACGTCTACCGCGACTTCGTGGAACTGCCCTCGCAGCTGATGGAGAACTGGGCGACCGAGAAGGAGTTCCTCGACCTGTGGGCCGTGCACTACGAGACCGGCGAGCCGATGCCCGCCGAGATCGTCGACCGCATCGTCGCCGCGCAGAACTATCTGGCGGCTTACGCCAACGTGCGCCAGCTGTCGTTCGGCATGACCGACATGGCATGGCATACGCTCACCGAGCCGTTCGAGGGCGACGTGGAGCAGTTCGAAGCCGTCTCGATGGCCCCGACGCAGGTGCTGCCCGTCGTTTCCGGAACGGCGATGGCTCCGGCCTTCGGCCACATCTTCTCGGGCGGTTACGCCGCCGGATACTACGGTTACAAGTGGGCCGAGGTGCTCGAGGCCGACGCTTTCTCGCTCTTCAAGGAGAAGGGCATCTTCAACCGCGAGGCGGCTTCGTCGTTCCGCGAGAACGTCCTCTCGAAGGGCGGCACGGAGCACCCGATGGAACTCTACGTGCGTTTCCGCGGCCACAAGCCCGAAACCCGCGCCCTCATCGAAAAGATGGGTCTGGGAAAATAAGCGATCCGTTCACCGATTCCGGAGGAGGGCCTGCACAGGCCCTCCTCTTTTCGTATCCCGGGGACCGGAACGGCAGGCTGCGGTTCCGGGTCGGGCATTCGGATCTTCGGCGCCGCGGGCGCCGACGCGTCTGTCCGCCCCCCCCCGCCGGGCGCGATTCAGTTTTGCAACCGTCCGGTTTTTTCGTATCTTTGCGACTTGGGAAGAGAATTTTTTGTTGACTATATCTATGCTTGAAAAATCGAATGCCGCATTGATCGAGGCGATCCATGCGCATACGCCGCAGCATTCGAATCCGGCTTCGCTGCTGATGGACATGCTGAACATAGGCCGCGAGGCCGCTTACAGGAGGCTGCGCGGCGAGGTGCCGTTCACCTTCGGCGAAGCCAGCGCGCTGTGCGCGCGGATGCACTTCTCGCTCGACCGGGTGGTGGGGCTGGCGGCTACGGACAAGTTGTCATTCCAGCTCAAGTTCAAGGAGTTCACCGCGCTGCTCGAAACCTATAACGAGATTCTGGAACGCGACATCGCCTTTATGCGCGAGGTGGCGTCAGACCCCACGACCGAATTTGCCACGGCGACCAATTCGCTGCCGGCGGAGTTCTACGGCAAATACGACAACCTGAACCGGTTCAAGCTCTTCAAATGGCTTTACCAGCACGAAGTGGGCAACCCCGCCGTGAGGACCTTCGAGGAGCTGAAGCTCCCCGCGGAATTGCAGCGCAACTGCCGGGAGTATGTCCGGTGGGTGCAGTCGGTCGCGACGACCTACCTGATCTTCGACGACAGCAATTTCAAGCACTGGCTCAACGCCCTGCGCGCCTACCGGGAGATGCACCTGATTTCGCAGGAGAGCGTTCGCGTGCTCCGGGACGAACTCTTCGCCATGCTCGACGAGATGGAGACGGTGGCGGTCAAGGGGGAGTTCGAGAACGGCAACAGGATCTTCCTCTATCTTTCGGACATCGACCTCGAGTCGTCGTACAGCTATGTCACGACCAGCAGACACCAGGCCGTGAACATCGGAATGTTCTCGCTGAACGGACTGCGGACGCCCGATCCGCTGATGTACGAATACGTGAAGAAATGGATCAAGACCCAGAGCCGGTTTTCGACGCTCATATCCGGCAGCGGAGAGCTGCGGCGCATCCACTATTTCAAGCGTCAGCGCGAGATCGTCGCCCAGCTGGGCTGACGCCCCGTTCCCGATGCGGAGTCTCTCCGGCGGGCACAAAAAGAAAGGGGAGGGTTTCACAACCCTCCCCTCGAAGCCTCCGGATGTGCGGAACATAGTTGCGTCACTGTCAAGCAATCCTTCCAACTTCTGTGGGCGTCACTACATGCAAACTGAATTCTTCATAGCCCCTTTCGGAACTGATACAAACGTACGCCATTTCGGCGGACGAACCAAGACGGAAATCGAAACAATCCGAAATGCGATGTTCTAATTTCGTGTATCGAACGGATTATCGCCGCTCCGGTTTCGATAATCGGTTATTCCGGGAGGCGGCGTTTCGATTATCGAAACGAAAGGCCTCCGGCGTCTGGAATCCGAAACGCCGCTTCCGCCCGCCGCAGAAATGAAAAAACGACTAAATTTTGCACGGGCCGCGACGAAGTAGTAAAAAATTACTACTTTTACCCCGTCCCCGTTCATACCGGCTATTTCCCATGGAAGACGAAAGAACACTGCTCGAAAAACTTGCCCGCGGCGACCGCGCGTCGTTCGACGCCCTCTACATGAGGTATGCGGCGAAGACCGAGGAGTTTCTGTGCCGCATGCTCAAGAACCGGGCAGAGGCCGAGGACATCACCCACGACCTGTTCCTGAAAATCTGGCAGAACCGCAGCACGATGGCCGGCGTCACGGCCTTCGGCTCCTACCTGTTCCGCATGGCCCGCAATGCCGTATACGACCGTTTCGACAGCCGCGCGGTGCGGACCAACTTCGCCCGGCAGACCAATCTGCTGCCCGAATACGAACTTCCGGACGTGGACAACCGCGACCTGCTGCTGCTGATTCAGCTGGCGGTGGAGAAGATGCCCGGGCAGCGGCAGCGCATCTTCCGCATGAGCCGTGAGGAGGGCATCGCCAACGACGAAATCGCCCGGCGTCTTGGCATCTCCACGCGCACCGTCGAAAATCAGATTTCGAGGGCCTTGTCCGAACTGCGCAAACTCGTCACGCTGATCCTGTTTTTCTTCTAAAAACTTTTTTCACCTTTCGGGCGTGCGTAACGGCCGCGTGAACCGTCTTATTGGTGAAACGGGAAAGATCGTTATGTCTGTAAATCGAATAAAAACCATTATCGAAACCTTCCTCGGCAGCGACATGCCCGGGGAGGTGCAGCAGCGCTTCGCGGAGTGGCTGCGCGACCCCGCCTCGCGCGATGAAAAGGAGCGGGCGCTGGAAAACTACTGGAACGGACTCCGGGCCGAAGAGCCGGGAGGCCGTGAACGCAAACTCGAACGGCTCCACGAGGCGATGCGCCGCGGCGAGCGGTTCCGCGTCCGCCGCATCTGGCGCAACGTCGCAGCCGCGGCCGCCGTCGTGCTGCTGGCCGCCGGAACGAACTACGTCGTGGTGAAGGATTACCTGCGCACGAAGATCGAAACCAACATCGTCACCTCGGCCCACGACAAGGGCGAGTACGTACTGCCCGACGGTACGCATATCTGGCTCAACGCCGGGAGCGTGCTCCGGTACTACGGCGACCTGACGGGGCGCCGCAGGGTGGTGGAACTCGACGGCGAAGGCTTCTTCAAGGTCCGGCACGATGCCGACCGTCCGTTCATCCTGCAGATGGAGGATATGAACATCGAGGTGCTCGGCACGGAGTTCGACGTGATCAACTACGCCGAGTTCGCGACCACGGAGGCCATTCTCTGCAACGGCAGCATCCGCGCCTACGGCGGCCGTCTGCCGGCGCCCGTGACGCTGAAACCCGGCGACAGGCTGGTGTTCGACAGGAAGGAGGGGCGCGCCTCGCGCTCGCGGGTCTCGACGCGCAACTACTCGCAGTGGATGGGCGGCTCGTTGTCGTTCGACGACACCTCGCTGGCCGACATTCTCACCAACCTCGAACGCTGGTACGCCGTCGAGATCGACGCTCCCGAGGCGTGGACCCGGCAGGTGCGCATGTCGTTCAAGCTGATCCGCAACGAAAGTATCGAGGAGATTCTGAAAGCCATGTCGCTCGTCGTGGAGATGGACTACGTCTGCGCAGGGCGGCGCATAACGATCATTCCCAAACAACCGAAAAATTCCTAAAAATTACGCGCCTATGTAAAAAGGACCCGGACTTTCCCGCTTTCACTTCCGGAACGCAGAATCCGTTCCGGCCGTTTCGACCATTACCTAAATTACAAACCCATGCGTAAACTTATCCAAGCTAAAATCCTTGGTGCAGCCCTGCTATTGCTTTTTCTGACCACGGGAGGACGGGCGCAAACTCCCCCCCCCCACGGTTAGCATTGCCAAGGAAAACGTCTCTGTCGAACAGGTTTTGAAAGAGATAGAGCGACTGACCAATTACACGTTTTTCTACAATAACGGCGACTTCGACCTCAAGCGGATCGTGTCCGTCGCGGCCGTGCGCAAGCCCGTGTCCGAGGTGGTGCGGCAGATGCTGCCCGACTGTTCGTGCCGTTTCGAGAACCGGAGGATCATCCTCGTCAAGGACGCCGCGCCCCAGCGCCAGACGGTGAAGGGCGTCGTCAAGGACGAGAAGGGCGCGCCCGTGATCGGCGCCACGGTCCTCGTGACCGATGCCGGGCAGACCCGGGGCATATCGACCGACATGAACGGCAGCTTCACGCTCACCCTCCCGGCGCTTACGGCCGAAGCCATGCTCGAAGTGTCGTTCATCGGCTTCGACACCTACAAATCGGCGGTCGGAAGCCGCACGTTCTTCGACGTGGTGCTGACCTACGCCCAGCAGAGCATCGACGAGGTGGTCGTGGTGGGATACGGCGTGCAGAAGAAGGCCAACCTCACGGGAGCCGTGGCCACCGTGTCGCAGAAGGAGCTGAAAGACCGTCCCGTGTCGAACGTGGGCCGCGCCTTGCAGGGCGTGATCCCCAACCTCAACGTGACGCTCTCGTCGGGACAGCCCGGAGCCGGAGCGACCTACAACATCCGCGGTACGACCTCGCCCAACGGCGGCAGCCCCCTGGTGCTGATCGACGGCGTCGAGACCTATCCCGACCGCATCAACTCGAACGACATCGAGTCGATCACGGTCCTGAAGGACGCTTCGTCCGCCGCCATCTACGGCGCACGCGGAGCCTTCGGCGTCATCCTGATCACCACCAAGAGCGGCAAGTACAACGAGAAGGCCGAAGTGTCGTACAACGGCTATTTCTCCGTCTCCAGCCCCACGACCTCGACCGACTACGAGACGCGCGGATACTACTCGGCCAAGATCGCCGACTTCTTTATGATGGCCACGCAGAACACCCCCTACACCTCCTACACCGAGGCCGACTACAAGGCTCTCTGGGAGCGGCGCAACGACAAGACCGAGAACCCGGCGCGTCCGTGGGTCGTCACCGACAGGCGCAACGGCCGTCAGCAGTACGTCTATCTGGCCAACTTCGACTGGTACAACTACCTCTACGACGACAGCCGCCCGACGTGGGACCACAACATCAACATCAAGGGCGGAACCAAGGCGCTCTCCTACATGGTCAGCGGACGCTATTACCAGCAGAAGGGCGTCAACCGCATCGAGCCGGACATGTTTAAGTCCTACAACTTCCGCGTGAAGCTCCAGGCCGAGATCAAACCCTGGCTGACCATCGCCAGCAACACCAAGTTCTTCCAGTCGAACTACAAGTATTACGGTTACGAGGACGAGTATAACAACTTCCGCAAACCCACGCTGCACGCCCTGGCGTCGTTCGTGCCGGTGAATCCCGACGGTACGGCCGTGTCGCACACCTCGATGACCCAGTCGTCGACCCACTACCTGATGGACGGTTACAGCGCCATGATGCAGAAGGGCAAGAGCTTCGGCAACAAGAAGACGCAGGAGATCACCACGACGTTCGAAGCCACGTTCAAACTGCACAAAAACTTCAACGTAAAGGCCGACTTCAGCTATACGCAGGGATACCTCCACAACGACTACCGCAGCGTCAATGTCCAGTATTCGCAGTATCCGGGCGAGGTGATGACCGAACCCGAAGGAAGCTTCCCCAACAAGTACAAGGAGGTCGTCTGGGACCAGAACTACTATGTGGCCGACGTCTACGGAACCTACAACAAGACCTTCAGCGAGAAGCACAACCTGACGCTGATCGCCGGTTACAACTACGAGGCCAAGTATTACCGCGACCTCACGGCGGCCAACGACGGACTGCTGTCCGAGGACCTCTCGGACTTCAACCTCGCCAAGGGCACGACCAACTTCACGCTCAACGGAGGCCGCAACGAATACGCCATCATGGGCTGGTTCTACCGCGCGGCTTACGATTACAAGGGCAAGTACCTGGCCGAAGTCAACGGACGCTACGACGGTACGTCGCGTTTCCCGCGCGGCAAGCGTTACGGCTTCTTCCCCTCGTTCTCGGCGGCATACCGCATCAGCGAGGAGGCGTTCTTCGAACCGCTGCGCAAGACGGTCGACAACCTCAAGATCCGACTTTCGTACGGTTCGCTCGGCAACCAGCAGATCGGTTACTACGACTTCATCCAGACCATCACGACCAAGGGCTCGATGGGCGACTATTCGTTCGACGGTACGATTCTCGGCCAGCACGCCACGGTGAGCGATCCCGTATCGGGCAACCAGACCTGGGAGAAGGTCATCTCGAAGAACCTCGGCGCGGATCTCAACATGTTCAGCAACCGTCTCTCGCTGACGGCCGATTTCTACATCCGCGACACGAAGGGCATCCTGGGCAAGGGCAAGTCGCTGCCCTCGATCTACGGCGCCAACGAACCGCAGGTCAACTCGAACAACCTCCGTACGAAAGGTTACGAACTGGTGCTGGGCTGGCGCGACTCGTTCAAACTCGCCGGAAGCACCTTCAGCTACGGCATCACGGGGACGTTCTCGGACTACACGGCCGAGTACACCAAGTGCGACAACCCCTCGGGGCTGATCGGAGACCCTTATGTGGGCAAGAAGTACGGCGAAATCTGGGGCTATAAGGTCGACGGGCTGTTCCGCAACGACGAGGAGGCCGCCGAGTACGCTTCGCGCGTGGACCTTTCGAAGGTCGCCGCAGGATATTATTCCGCGACGGGAGCCTATGGAAAGGGCGTTCGCGGAGGCGACATCAAGTACCTCGACCTGGACGGAAGCGGTATCGTCGACGGCGGCAAGGGAACGCTGGAAGACCCGGGAGACCGCCGCGTGATCGGCAACTCGTCGCCCCGCTACCAATACGGACTCACGCTCAACCTTTCGTGGTACGGATTCGACCTCTCGGTGTTCATGCAGGGCATCGGCCGGCTCGACTGGTATCCCGGCGCGGACAACCTGCGCTTCTGGGGGCCGTACAGCCGTCCCTATGCGACCTTCATTCCGAAAAATTTTATGAGTCAGGTGTGGAGCGAGAGCAATCCCGACGCCTATCTCCCGCGCGCCCGCGCCTATACGTCGCTCAACTCGACGCAGGGCACGGCCTACTATACCAACGACCGTTACCTGCAAAATCTGGCCTACTGCCGGCTGAAAAACCTCACCCTCGGCTACACGATTCCCAAGCGGCTGACCTCGAAGGTCGGCATCAAGGAGTGCCGTGTCTACTTCAGCGGCGAGAACCTCGCCACGTGGAGCGCCCTGAAAAACGATTTCCTCGATCCCGAGCAGGCTGCCGCCGATTCGGACAAGAAGTCGAACGTCTATCCCTGGTGCAGGACCTATTCCGTGGGTCTGAACTTAACCTTCTAAAGCGATTGCCGTTATGAAAAAATACATTCTTTATATACTGACCGGTGTGGCGGCGTGCGGACTTTGCAGCTGCGAGGACGCGCTCGACCGCTACCCGAAGGACCGGCTCACTCCCGATAACTTCTTCCACACGGAGGAGGAGTGCCAGCTCTACACCAACGATTTCTACACGATGTTTCCCTCCGCCGGGACCATCTACGGCGAGACGGCCGACATCATCGCCAAGACCACGCTCACGAGCGAGGTGCTGGGCAACCGCACCGTGCCCGCGACGGCTGGCTCCTGGAAGTGGGAGAAGCTGCGCGACATCAATTTCTTCCTCCAATACTCCTCCAACTGTGCCGACGAGCACGTGCGGCTCGAGTACGAGGGCGTGGCGCGCTTCTTCCGGGCGTGGTTCTACTTCGAGAAGGTGAAGCATTACGGCGACGTGCCCTGGGTCGACCGTCCGATCGACGCCGGCGACCCGCTGCTCTTCGAAAAGGGCCGCGATCCGCGCGAGATGGTGATGCAGAAGGTGATCGAAGACCTCGATTTCGCCGTTACCAACCTGCCCGTCGAAAGGTCGGTCTACCGCGTGACGCGCTGGGCGGCGCTGGCGCTCAAGAGCCGCGTCTGCCTGTTCGAGGGAACCTTCCGCAAGTATCACGGGCTGAAGGACTGGGAAAGCTATCTCACGGCCTGCGCGACGGCGTCGAAGCGCTTCATCGACGAGAGCGGATACTCGGTCTACACGACGGGAACGACGCCGTATCTCAACCTTTTCTCGTCGCTCAAGGCCCTCGACACCGAAATCGTGCTCGCCCGGGCCTACAACACGGCTATCGGTCTGAAGCACGACGTCAACGGCTACCTCACGAGCATCACGATGGGACGCCCCGGCCTGCTGAAGAACATCGCCAACATGTATCTGATGAAGGACGGCACACCCTTCACCTCGCAGCCCGGCTGGGAGACGATGCAGCTCCCCGAGGAGAGCAAAAACCGGGACGGCCGCTTCGCACAGACGGTCCGCACGCCCGGGTACAAGCGCATCGACGACACGGCGCTGTCGGCCCCGAACCTTGCGGCGACGATGACCGGATACCAGCTGGTGAAGTACCTCCAGTCGGCCAAGTACGATTCGTACAACGCTTCGACGAACGACCTGCCGCTGCTGCGCGCCGCCGAGGTGATGCTCAACTACGCCGAGGCCAAGGCCGAGCTGGGAACCCTCACGCAGGAAGACATCGACCTTGCGATCAAGCCGCTGCGCGACCGTGCGGGCGTCGCCAACCTCTCGCTCACGAAGGCCAACGCTTCGCCCGACCCCTATCTGGCTTCGCCGGAGACCGGCTATGCCAACGTGACGGGCGACAACAAGGGCGTGATCCTCGAAATCCGCCGCGAACGCACCGTCGAACTGCTGATGGAGAACCTCCGCTACTGGGACATCATGCGCTGGAAGGAGGGCAAGCGTTTCGAAAAACCCTTCACGGGGCTGTATTTCCCCGGCACGGGGTCCTACGACCTGAACAACGACGGCGTGGACGACGTCTGCATCTGGTCCGGCTCGAAGCCCGCGACCTCGGCCCCGGCGGTCTACGAACTGAACAAGGAGATCTTCTTGAGCGGGGGCGACAGCGGCTACATCATTATCCATACGGATTACGCCCGTTCGTGGAACGAGGAGCGCGATTACCTCTATCCCGTGCCCACCGACGACCGGGTGCTGACCCAGGGCGCCATTACGCAGAACCCCGGCTGGAACGACGGCCTGAATTTCTAACCTGAAAAAAAGAATGATTATGAAAATCAAGCGATTCATACTGCTCGCCTTCTCCGGCTGCTGCCTGGCGTTGTCCGGGGCGGCCTGCTCCGGGCTGGAGGGCGACAACTCCGACTTCGATTTCGGGGACATGACCTCCGACGCACCCGACAATCCCTACGACGGACAGGGTTACGACCGCC
>OCIU01001864.1_pt1 | contig 13389 bp, 8 predicted proteins | sample 1538471 | NCBI WGS metagenome assembly OCIU01 (sample SAMN04571693, study PRJEB22368) | human gut metagenome | biome: human gut; material: stool | host: Homo sapiens | place: Luxembourg | collected 2012-06-01 | reverse complement strand
GCAGAGATATAAAATCCTCAATCAGTCTCCTTTGGGTCGCAATGCGCTCGTCAAGTAATGAGAGTAAAGCTGTGATTTTACATTGTTCTTCTTTTGTTGGATAGCTGACTGGAAGTTGGAGGAACAAATCATCCTTTATACTCACTCTGTCGTGTCTAACTCCACTATCCCCATTTTCATAAATAAACCTATGCCAAGAACGTCCTTTGAAAAACATTCTAAGATATGTCGGTTCAATCCCAGAGACCTGAAAGCATAGATATAGTGGCGAAATAATCCCAATTTCTTGACCTTCATATATATTTACTGGTCCGAAAGGTGCGGTAACTGACTTCCGGGGATTATATACAAAATCTCCATGTTCAATCACATAATAACCATCCGTATTTTCTCGATTTGCAATATCTCGATCAAAATAATCACTTTGTGGTATCACTCCTAAGTTTGCGGAATTGCTTAGTATATTAGATATACTATTGTCCTTATTCTTTCTTGTGATTTTTTTCGCAAAATGATTTAGAGGAGATTTTTGCCACGGTTCAGTGAAGCCGGGGAAGCGCAGGGCGGGAGCGGATGTGGAAGCGGGCGAATTGGAGTTTTTGTTGTTTTCAGTGTCAGCCATCTGGATTTTCAATCTTTACGGTTCTACATTAAGGATTCTTACTCCACAATTCCGAGTTCACGGAGATATACCTCGATTTGCGCGTCAAGTTCGGAACGTTTCGCTTCAAGCTCTTTGATATCCGCCATTACTGCCTTGATGTCGATTTCTTCCTCTTCCTCGAATGTATCTACATAGCGGGGAATGTTGAGATTGTAATCGTTGTCGGCTATCTCCTGAAGCGGTGCCAGATGGCTGTATTTTTCGATTTCAGTACGATTGCGGTAAGTATCTACAATCTTCTGTATGTGTTCGGGACGCAGCTTGTTTTGCGTCTTAACTTTCTCAAACTCCCGGCTCGCATCTATAAAAAGAATGGAATCATCCTCTTTGCGGCATTTCTTGGCTACGATGATGCAGGTGGGTATTCCTGTGCCGTAGAAGATATTTGGGGGCAAACCGATAATAGCGTCAATGTAGTTCTTGTTCTCGATGAGATAACGGCGTATCTTTCCCTCGGCGTTGCCACGGAACAAGACCCCGTGGGGGGCTACACAGGCGAGTGTGCCACCATCATTGAGGTGATGGATCATGTGCAGGATGAAAGCATAGTCAGCTTTCGATTTAGGAGCCAATGCACCCGCCTTGCTGAAACGGTCGTCGGAGTTGAATTTCTCCGCCGCACTCCATTGAGCCGAGAAAGGAGGATTTGCAACTACGGCATCAAACTCCCTGTCGGGGAAGGCATCCGCTTCGAGTGTGTCGCCGTTCTCTATGGTGAAATCTTTGTACTTGACACCATGAAGCAGCATATTCATTCGGGCAAGGTTGAACGTGGTGGGATTCTTTTCCTGTCCATAAATGGTATCGGCATTGCCGTTGCGGGCTGTCCGCAGAAGAAGGGAGCCGGAACCGCAAGTAGGGTCATATACATCGCGCAGACGTGTCTTTCCGGTGGTTACTACCTCGGCGAGAATCTGACTGACTTCCTGCGGAGTGTAAAACTCACCGGCCTTTTTGCCGGCACCGGCGGCAAACTGACCTATCATATACTCGTAGGCATCGCCGAGAATGTCGATCTCGGAAGCCTCGTTAAGTCCGAAGTCTATGCCGTTGAGAGCGACAAGCACGTTGGATATGAGCGTATTTTTATCATCGGCAGACTTTCCCAACTTAGGTGATGCGAGGTCAATGTCGGAGAAAAGACCTCCGAAGTCCTCGTTGCTGTCCTGTCCGACCGTGCTGTCCTCAATTTTCTTCAGCGAGCGTTCAAGCTGTGGCAGGATATTCTCTTCGCGGTCAATCGCCTCAATTATGCTCGAAAAAAGAAATTCCGGTTCGAGGAAGTATCCGAGGTTGCTCAGACACTCATCTTTTATGTCGGCTTTTAGCTCGGCATCGTCGCTTGCCCACGCCTCCTTGAATGTAACACCGTCCTCCGACAATATGTCATCGGCATACATCTCTATCTTCTCTGACAAGTATTTGTAGAATATGAATCCGAGGGTGAAGTACATAAAATCGCTCGCCGACATATTGCCGCGAAGGTTGTTGGCCACAGTCCAAAGTTGACTGCGAAGCTGCTGTTGAAGTTCCTCGCTCATTGTTTTAATTTCTTTGAAATTAAAGGGTTAATGGTTAGGGGGTAGTTTTTCGGTGAAGGATTTAGCTAATGCCGATAGTTGGCGGGAGAGGGCATGGAAGCGAGGCTTAATGTCATGCAGTTCCGCTGCAGTGATATAGCTTAGGTCGGAGGCTATCTCTAACTGGCAATATGCTTCCATCAAAGAGCCATATGCAATTTCGATGAAATGAATTTTCTCTTTGACAGAACGGTGGCCGCTGCCTTCCGCGATATTCGATGGCACAGAAACGATGGATCTTTGCAGTTGCTGACACAACGCAAACGCCTCTGTGCGCGGAAACTTTGAAGAAAGCCGGTAAACTACCACAACGAGTTGCCTTGCATCCTGATAAACTCTCAGATTCTCAAAAGAAAAACAATTCTCTTCCATAATCTGTAACCTTTAAACATCTATTCCCAATTATATATTTCTATGATTTTACGGAGTTTTTGAATGATGCGGTTGAAAACGCCACGGCGTTGTTTCAGACCGAGTTTCTTTTTCTTGATGGCATCCTGAAGTATCTCGTCTTTCTCACGGTGGAGATAGTCGTATTCCTCCATGAATTTATGAAGTGCCGTCCGGTCGATTTCTTCCTCCTTGGCAAGTTGCTCGACGGCGCGGTCTTTTGCCTTGCGTACATATTCTACCAATCGGGATTCAAGATCTATGGTGCCGTCAGCCTTAGACCGTCGGAATTCATCCTGATTGGCATCGACATTCTCGCTGATGAAACCGTCGATAAGCTCAGCCTTGCTGCGCATCTCGGCATCACGAATCATCGTGTTAAGAATCTCCCGGCGTTTTTCCGAGTAGTCATCGCTTGACGGGTCAAGGTCGTGAATCAACGCGAGAATGTATGCCACGTTGATGACATCGCTGTGGAGCAGTTCGAGGCAGAAGTCAATATCTTCAAGTGTTGTCTGGGCTTCGTCATCATAAGCGGCGGCAGGTTCTGCAGCTACTTTGGCCGGGGACGCTCCAAAGTTCTGGGCAATGTCAAGATACTTGCTGCGAAAATCCTGAAACTCCTGCTCTGTCATTATGAACGATATATCCGAAGGTGAATATTCCTCATAAATCTGCATTTCAGCGTGTTTCTTGATTATATCGCGGAAGGCGAGGACAAAAGCAACCTTGTCGTTCTCGCTTTCGAGATTGTCTATCTCGTCCACATTCGGATATTTCGACAGGAACTGCTCCGTCTTTTCAATGTATTCACGTTTGACATCTTTGAACGGCGGTCGCACTATATCCTCAATAGGATTATTGTCGGAGAACAGCTTTATAGACGCATCCACGTTGCTTTTGAGGTCGCGGAAGCAGATTACCTTGCCAAATCTCTTTTTCTCGTTCAACACACGATTTGTGCGGCTGAAAGCCTGTAACAGCCCATGGTATTCAAGATTTTTATCGACATAAAGAGTGTTGAGCTTCTTAGCATCGAAACCTGTAAGGAACATCCCGACGACAAGCAACAAGTCCAAAGGCTTCATCTTCGGGTCTTTCTTCTTCATCCTCTTGTTGATATCATCATAATAGAGTCCGAAGTTTTCTACCGAGTGGGATGTGCCGAAGTTTTTGTTGTAGTCATTTATGATTTCCTGCATCTCATCGGCAGCGACTTTCAAATTTGCGAACCCCCGGTTCATGCCGGTGGCTTCATCATCCTGACTGCCGTTTGCTGCGTATGTAAATATCGCACCGATTTTGATATCGGGATTTAATTCCTTAAAAATTTTGTAGTAACGCAAAAGCATCGGCACTGACTGAACCGCAAACAAAGCGTTGTATTCGCCATCAAAAGTGGATTTATTGAAGTTGTTAAGGATAAACCTTGCAACTTCACGCATACGGCTCTCGCTTTCAAGGTCAAGTTCTGCGTTTCCGGTGTAATATTCAACAAGAAAGCCTAATACATTGTCATCGGCAATAGCATCTTTAATCAGATACTTATGCAGGCAGTTGCCGAAGATTTCTTTGGTTGTACGGTCATTTTTCGAGTTCTCGACGAATATCGGCGTGCCTGTGAAGCCGAATATTTGAAGATTTTTGAAAAAATTCACAATATTTTTGTGACTTTCACCGAAATGGCTTCGGTGGCACTCATCAAAAATCATCACGACCTTTTTATTGCGCACATCCTGAATATGTCTGTTGTAATAGTCTTTTGTGACTGCGCAATTCAGCTTTTGAATTGTGGTGATTATGATTTTTGCATCGCTGTCGAGACGGCGGATAAGCTCCTTGGTATTGTCCGTGCCATCAACGGCTCCCGGTTCAAAGGCTTCATATTCAGCCTGTGTCTGAGTGTCGAGGTCGTGACGGTCAACGACAAAAAGCACCTTGTCTATTTCATCGACCTCCGAAACGAGTTGTGCCGCCTTAAATGATGTTAAAGTCTTTCCCGCGCCGGTTGTGTGCCAGATATACCCGTTGTCGTTGCTGTTGACAACCCGGTCAAGAATCTCCTCTACGGCGTAGTATTGATATGGACGCAGAACCATGAGGCATTTATCACCCTCATGTAGCACGATATATTTACTGATGATTTTGCCAAGTGTACACGGGTCGAAGAATTCAGCGGCGAAAAGGCTGAGTTGATTGAACGGATTGTTTCTCCTGTCAGTCCAATTAAACGTGAACTTATAACCGCTATTGGGGTTATTGGCGAAATAGCGGGTATTCACGCCGTTGGAAATCACAAAAATCTGAATATAGTTGAATAGACCGTGGAACGATGTCTTGTGATAGCGTTGAACCTGATTATATGCCTGTTTCAGTTCCACACCCCGTTTCTTCAACTCAATCTGCACCAGAGGCAGGCCGTTGATCAGTATGGTAACATCATAGCGACACTGACGGCGACCTTCTACCGTAATCTGATTGGAAACTTGAAATTCATTCTGACACCATTTGTGACGGTTGAGAAATTCAAGCCATACACGCTGTCCATTGTTAAGCTCCAATGGCAACAAATCCCGCAATTTCTTGGCTTTCTCAAACGTAGTGCCGCCTTCAAGATAGAGCATGACCTTATTGAACTCATTATCTGTAAGCTCCGTTCTGCCATGCGACGCAAGCTCCTTGGCATTATGTTTTTCCAACTGTCGTTTGAAATTGGATATAAGGTTGGTTTCCTCATTGATTTCAACGTATTCATACGCCATATCAGTGAGGGTTTTTATCAAGCCTTTTTCCAGTGCATCTTCGCTTTGAGTAAGTGGCATCTAAAAATAATAAAACTCCGGGCAGTTTTCTGAAGGCTGACCGAGCCTGTAACGACTGCTTAGGAGCTTTGGAGTTTGTTTGGTTTTGTGGAATCGTTTCCGTTATGCTTTAACCGTTTCAGTCATCTTCAGAATCTTAAGGTTACTATATTGCAAGATTAGCGATTTTTTCTGACATGGCAATCGAAATATGTTGAGAAACATATGACTATAAACGAGAGGCTAATGAAAACATAGAATGCCACCGGCAACGATGGAGTGTTTTCGGTGGCATTGGTCGGGATTAAGGGGTGGTGGGATAATAGTACGAGAAGGTGGTGTCGGCTTGTGAACGCTGCTCATGGCGGCGAATTAAAGATTTGATGATGTCCGTTTCATGGCGGGAGTGTTTCACATGGGACAAATGACCCTTACGGGCATTTATGGTTGGTCACACTATCAGCCACCATGTGTCAGCGGTGTACTTTTCCTTATTGTGTTTCTCCCGCATGACGTAGCCGACAATATCGCCGACTCCGCCGCTGCATAGTATTTTCGCTATCATAACAATGCGGAATTTTGGAATTTCAACTTACCGAGAATGGCTAAAATTCCGTCGAGACAAACCTCGGCTTTGCGTCTCGTCGATGGCCCTGCATTGGCCTAACAAGCCTTTACTTGGTCGTTGAGATTCTTTCCTTGGTACATCAGTTCGCGTATAGCATCACGCTCGAAGTCGGTGAGACGTTCAACAATCGAGAGCTTGAAGGCACCAATACGGAGCAATTCCGCTATGCTGATTCCGGCTTTGACGGCTTTCTCCTTTAGCCGGTAGAAAACTCTATGCGGTTGCCGTCGAATGTCAGACTCATGCGAATGGGCACATTCTCCGTAACGGCAATACCTTTCTTCTTTCGCTGTTCTAATTTAAAATTTACGATTCTTTTTATGTTCATAATCAATGGCGTGTAAAATTGTTTGCACCCAAAAGTACACCCAATTTTGGTGACGTCAAAATAGCGTTAACAATTGTTGATATTTCACGCAAAATCGCTAAACCGCACAATTACAAATACATGAGCCATTATGATTGTTTATTTGCCCAATATCTTCTTTCCCTCCCGCTCCGCCATCATGTTCATATTTCCCGCATACCGGGTCGGCATGGGGAAAATTTCTCATTAATCAGGAAAATCGCTTCCTCCGCAATGGAATCACCGCAAGTATGTACAAGCAAATTGCGGCCTTCCTGGGCTTGCAGCCGACCATCTACATTGACTATTGAACCAGCTCAAAGCCTATCTGAGTCTTCACGGGAACTGCTGGACTGTAGCCGTCATCAACAAATTCACCCTTTAGCGTCTTTTTCCAACGCAGATTGATATTCATCCTTTACAGGATAAAGGAATCAATGGGAGCCCCCTCCGGGGACTCCCATTGAAAACCGTTACATGTGGATGGCGATTCCCTCGGAAGCCAGCATGGATTCATGGATGGCCTCAGACAGCGTGGGATGGGCAAAGATGGTGGCGTGGATGTCCTCGTCCGTCAGTTCCGCCTGAATGCCGATGCCCAGAGCGGCAATCAGCTCCGTGGCTTCCGGCCCCACGATGTGGGCGCCCAGGAGTTCTCCGTTTTTGGCGCCGTACAGGGTTTTTACGAAACCGTCCGGTTCTCCGGCGGCTACAGCCTTGCCAATGGCCTGGAAGGGGAATTTCCCCACCTTGTATTCCACGCCCGCCTCTTTGAGGGCGCGTTCCGTTTTACCTACGGAAGCCACCTGCGGGTAGCAATATGTGCAGCTCGGGAAAAAGCCCACCTGCCTGGGCTGATAGTCCGGATTAAACATGCCCTCTACTGCCTGCACAGCTTCAAAAGAAGCCGTATGCGCCAGCAGCACGCCGCCGATCACATCGCCTGCCGCATACACGCCGGGAAGGGAAGTCGCGTAGCGGTCATTCACCTTGATGAATCCCTTTTCCGTCAGCTCCAGGTCCAGGCCGGGCGCGGCGGGAACAACCGGCTTCACGCCGATGGCCACCAGGCAGACATCCGCCGTGATTTCCTCTTCCTGTCCCCTGCTGTTTTTCACGCTGGCCCTGACCTGTCCGTCACAGGTTTCCGCAACGGATTCCACGGAGGCTCCCGTCATCACCTTGATGCCCTGCTTCTTGAATGCGCGTTCCAGCGTCATGCAGGAGTCGTCGTCTTCATTGGGAAGCATGCGGGGAAGCGCTTCAATAAGCGTTACCCTGGTGCCGAATGAATTGTAAATGTAGGCAAATTCCGTGCCGATGGCCCCGGAACCGATGATGATCATGCTTTCAGGCCGCTTTTCCAGCACCATGGCTTCCCTGGAGCCGATGACAGTAGTGCCGTTCAGGGGGAGGCTGGGCACCGTGCGGGTGACGCAGCCGGTACAGACCAGGATATTCTTTCCATCCAGAACAGTCACCGTCCCGTCGGCGGACTTTACTTCCACCCTGCCGGGAGAAATGATGGAAGCTTCCCCCGTAACGGAATCCACCTTGTTTTTCTTGAAGAGGAACCCCACGCCGCCGGCCAGGCGGTCGCTGACCTTGCGGGAACGGCCGATCACTTCACTCCAATCCACGCTGACGCCCTCCACCGTCATGCCAAATTCCCTGGCACGGGCCGTTACAGTCAGGTAGGCTTCCGCGTTTTTCAGAAGCGCCTTGGTGGGGATGCAACCCCAGTTCAGACAGGTGCCCCCTACCCGCTCGCGTTCCACGCACACCACGGATTTCCCCAGCTGGGCGGCGCGGATGGCGCCCACATAGCCGGCAGGGCCTCCACCAATGACGATGAGATCATATTGCATGAAATTACTATAAGGGCATCCCCCCTTGCGGGTAAAGAAGGAATATGAACATGCGACGCCCCGGAAAACAGTTAATAGGTAACAGTTAACTATTAACGGGCAACAGGGCGACAACCATTATCTAATCACTATTAACTCTTAACTATCATTGCCTCCCTTCACCCACTCCACCAGATCCCGCATTTCCGCGGCGGTATCCGCATACAGGCCGTCCGTGTAAATTCCATGATCATACAAAATTCTCCCTTCCACCATGGTGAACACGCAATCCTTGCCGGAAGAGGCATAAACGGCATGGGACGTTTCGTTGAACATCGGGCACAGGTTCGGTTCATCCAGGTTCAGCGCGATCATATCCGCGGGAGCCCCCGGGACCAGTGTTCCCAGCCCCGGCGTCCGGAAAATGCGGGCGCCCTCCGCCGTAGCCATCTTCAGCGCCTGCATGGCGGGGAGCGCAGTAGCGTCACCGCTGTACCCCTTGGCAAGAATAGCGGCCAGCTTCATTGTTTCAAACATGTCCAGACTGTTGTTGCTGCACGCTCCGTCCGTTCCCAGAGAGACGGGAACGCCGGCCCGCACCATATCCCGCACGCGGGCGAAGCCGGACGCCAGTTTCAGGTTGCTGACCGGGTTATGGACAACCGCCGCCCCGGAAGCGGCCACCAGCTCCAGTTCCTCATCCGTCACGTCCACCATATGAGCCAGCACGGCGCGTTCATTCAGCAGCCCCATATCGCGGGCATAGCCCACGGGGCGCCTTCCTCCGTGCAGGGAACGGCACTGCTCCACTTCCCCGGCGGATTCGGACAGATGGATATGCAGCATCATATCCAGTTCCTCCGCCAGCTTCATGGAACGCCGGAGCACTTCGTCACTGGTAGTGTACACGCTGTGCGGCATCAGGGCCACCTGCACCCTGCCGCGGCCGGAAAAGCGTTCCGCCTGCTCCCGGTACAGGGCTTCCGCACCATCCCCCCGTATGCCGGAGAGGGAAAAGCAAAAACGACTTCCCCGCCAACACAGCGCATTCCCATGCGTTCCGCTTCCTGGAGGACATTGGCCTCCAACAGGTAGGAATCTACAAACGCCGTGGTGCCCGTCCGCATCATTTCATACATGCCCAGCCGGGCCCCCAGGGAGACGATTTTATCCGTCAGCCGGGCTTCCACCGGGAAAATATGCCCGGTCAGCCATTCCATCAGCGGCAAGTCATCCGCAAAACCGCGCAAAAAGGTCATGGGGACATGCGTATGGGCATTAATCAGCCCCGGCATCAGCAGCGCATTCCCCAAATCCCTGCGAACGGAGGGCGTCCACCTGGCTTCCAGTTCTGCGGCGCTTCCCGTTTCCAGAATTTTCCCGTCCCGAACGGCGACGGCCGCATCTCCGGCAGCGCTGGACTGTTCCGCTCCGCCCAGCATGCGGAAAGCGGTCACCAGCAAATCACACGCTTGTTGTTCCATGGCGCAGAATGTACCCCACCGGGAGCGTTCTGGCAACTTCATCTCCCCGGGTTTGAGGATTTCGCGTCCATTTGACATTTCATGTTTGACTTCAAAAGAGAAAACTGCCAAGAATGGACCACAGTTAAATTCACCATTTATCCCCATATGAACAAAACTATACTGTTAGGTTTGGCCCTTGCGGCCTCCGTGTCTTCCGCCAGCGCCTATCATGCCGACAAGTACGACGGCCAGTTCGGCATGTCCCTGGAAGGGGCTTACGGAATCGCCACCAAAGACGCCATGCCCAACGTGGCCGGCGGCAATCTGAGCATTTTCAACTATATTGAAACCGGCAGCATTGTTCATCAGATTTCCCTGAACGGCGGCATCCTGGCCGGTTCCCACCACCCCAGCGTGCAGGACCTGGGCATCAGCGGGCCTTATACCGCCAGCCTCCGTTCCACCTATATCCCGATGATGGCCGGTTACACGCTGAACCTTCCCATCGGCGACTACACCATGTTCTATCTGGGCGGCAAAGTCGGCGCCACTTACGGCGACGTGAAGACCACCATTCATGGACTGGAAGACGGCAGCCGTTCCCGAACCATTTCCTCCACCAAGTTTTCCTGGGCTGCCCAGGCCGGCTTCAAGTTCAGCATCTCCAATAGCGCGGACTTCGTGCTCGGCTACGAATATTACCAGATTCAGGGCTACAATGACCCCGGCTACCACACCATCAAGCTGGGCTTCTCCTGGAATTTCTAACAAACAATTATCAGGTTTATTACGGTCTTCCGGCGGCTCCGTTACACTGCGGAGCCGTCTTTTTTTGCGCATGAAATGCCAACCCGCACAACAGCGGAAAACAAGGGAACGAAAAGCTGATACGCCTCTTTAAACCGGGACGGCTCTTATCCGGAAAAAGGAGGACTGTTTCTTCCGGGATGTCCGGACGCAACAAGGCCGCCCCTCATTCAAGAGGGAGCGGCCCTGAAAAGTTCAACAATTCAGAGAACCTTACTTGGCAGGCTTGAACGGCTTGGGAGACGCATAGACTTCATAGTCCTTGATGCGGCCGTTTTCCCTGTTCTGGCGCGGCAGGTAGCGGAATCCTGAAAGTTTCTGCACCTTGCCCAGATCCAGCACGATCATGTGCGGATGCTGAGGGTTGTCCCCCTGCCACTTGGTATGCCAGTAGGTGGTGGGCTGGTTGTCCATCACCAGGCCCGCCTGGGCGGCTTCCCCCGTCGTTTCATGGGAATCCGCATAAACCACGGACCACTGTTCGCGGGGAAGCAGGTTGCCGGAGGCATCCAGGAAGTTCAGCTCCGCAATGGCGGCATGGGGGCCGTTGTCATGGGCGTTTTTACTGACAATGGCGATGTAACGGGCCTGGACGGGAGCGCGGAATTTGATTTCCTGCTGATCCGCCCCCCTGGCGAAGGTCCCCTTATGCACCAGCTGGCCGGCAGCGGGGGCCACAGGTTTGCCTACGCGGAAGACATCCGCCATGGCGGGGTCCCTGTTGACTTCATAAATGGCTTCCTTCACACCCTTCACCGTGCCGAAACCTCCGTCCACGTCCAGCACCACGATTTCATTTTTCCCAGGCTTCAGGTATTCTCCGGGGCAATAAAGAGCCTGCTGGGAGCCGATAAACCAGAAGCGGCCCAGATTGCGTCCATTCACCCACACAACGCCTTTCTTCCAGCCGTCCCGCATATCCAGGTAGGTATCCTTGGGATTGGAAACGTTGAAATACCCGCGGTGGAACACGGGCTGGTCGCCCGCCGGCTTCTTGCCGGAGAAGGGAAGAAGCTCCACTCCCTTGCACGGGAAGTTGTAGATAAGGAAGTTTTCCAGCTTTTTGCCGTCCAGCGTGATGGGCCCTCGGATGCCCTTGCGCTCGCCCTGTATCTGGCCGCCGAAGTTGATGCGGCCCATGTTTTCCACAAAAATGTCCACCGTATGAAGTCCGGAAGGAATCACCACATCACAGGAATCCTGCTTGTAACGGCGATCCGCCGCCCCCTGCCTCTTGCCATCCACGTAAACGATGGCGCGGTCCTGCATGTTGTTCATCTTCAGTTCTCCTTTCACCGGTCCTTGCACCTTTGTCCGGTACAGGATGAAACCCAGGCTTTGCCCCAGGGCTTCCATGTGGACGGGCTCCTTGCGGATGGAGGGCTGAGGAAGACGGGAAAACATGCCGGCCGTTTCCGTAAACGTGATGGGGGGCAGCTCCATCATTTCCGGCTGGGCGGGAGGTTCGGGAAGCTTGTACGTATCACCGTAATAATCCTGAATAGTCTGGCGGAAGGTGCGGTAGCGGTCCGTCAGGGTTCCGTTTTCGGAAATGGGGGCGCCGTAGTCGTAATTGGTTACATCCGGCGTATAGGCGCCTTCCCAGTTCGCCCCGTTCATGAAGCCGAAGGAGGTCCCCCCATGCACCATGAAGAGGTTGGGGGAGACGTTATTTTCCAGCATCCACTTCAGGTCTCGGTTGAAACCTTCCGTACTGCCGCCATTCTTGGGCTTGCCCCAGTGGTCAAACCAGCCCACCCAGAATTCGCCGTTGATGCGGGGCGTTTTACCCTTGTGCTTCTCCAGATTCGCAAAGGCGCCCTTGGCTCCGCCGCCGAAATTCATGGCGGGAACAACGCCCGGAAGCGTGCCGTTCTTGATCATCCAGTCGTTCGGGCCGTCCGACGTGAAGGGAACAACTCCCGGAAGTTCCTTCCGGATAACGTCCAGATGCTTTTTCACGTAATCCTTGTCAGAACCATAGGAACCATATTCATTTTCCACCTGGGCCATGATGATGGGGCCTCCCTTGGTAATCTGCAGAGGTTCCAACATGGAACAGACTTTTTTAAGATAAGCCATGGCCGGTTCCAGGAAGCGGGGATCCTGGGAACGGACTTTCAAATCTTCATCCTTCAGCAGCCAGCCGGGAAATCCGCCGAATTCCCATTCCGCGCACACATAGGGCCCGGGACGCACAATGACCCACAGGCCGGCCTTCTGCGCTTCCTTGATGAATTCCACAAAATCCAGATTGCCGGAGAAGTCCCATTTGCCGGGTTCCGGTTCGTGCACGTTCCAGAACAGATAAGTGCAGACGGTATTCATGCCCATGGCCTTTATGCGCTGGAACCTGTCCTTCCAGTGTTGGCGCGGCACGCGAGGATAATGCATTTCCCCGGAAATGATTTTGATGGGCTTTCCGTCCATCAAAAAATTTTCCTGATTAGTAGAGAAGACATGCCTGGCTCCGTCATTGGATTCCGGCAGAGGCATGGGAGCAGCCACGCAAAGATGCCCTGCCAGAAGCAGAACGGAGAAAAAGGATAATTTCATGATTATGGAATTAATAATTAATTACGGTAAATGCGAAGGAGATTATGATGAAAAATCACCTCCTTTCAATTTAAAAAGGAGACGGTGACCCGGTTTTATTACGGAACGGCACCATCCTGTCTTTCAAGATATATTATTTGATGCTTTTCTTCAAACGGTACGCCACGGCTCCGAGCCTCCAGCGTTTCCTTCTTCATTTCTTCATCCACCCAGTACAGGTGCGATTCCAGCGGATTGTAAATTCTGGGGGAACAGAACCGGGTGGGAGATTCCGGCCAGCGTATCCAGCGCCAGCAGGCGACAT